>JAEEGI010021996.1_pt1 | contig 12638 bp, 11 predicted proteins | sample 8958751 | NCBI WGS metagenome assembly JAEEGI01 (sample SAMN16246545, study PRJNA631951) | gut metagenome | biome: gut microbiome; feature: rumen; material: KS-attached | host: Bos | place: Iran: Karaj | collected 2018-10 | reverse complement strand
TGACATGGGAAGCGTTATCCAGACAGACAGTCTTACTGATATGAAACTCAGTGGTATCTACCATGGTGACACCACACTCATCGACAGGATGACCAACCGCAAGGTCGCGAAAATACTTGACGCGGATGCAAGGGGCGAAGGCGACCTTGTGACAGAGGCGATGTGGCTCCGTGGCGGGAGACATAATATATTCGACTTAAAGCCAAGTGAACTCAACAAAACGGAGCTTAAGGAGTTCAAGGAACAGCTCGTGCAGGCAGAGAAATACCATGACATGGTTTCCCAGCACATGCTCCGTCTTGACTACCACCTGCAGAACGACTCGGCATTCAGGGCTGCGAACGCATCAAAGATACTCGATTCACGTGCGGCCATGTTCTCCAACCAGGGGCATCTGCGGGAGATGCTCGATGCACTTAAGATAGACGAAGGCGCAAAGGATGAGGCCATAGACAAGTTCATGGGTTTCCTTTCTGACAGGGAAGCAACTTTGAACAGACTGCAGGGAGCAGGCTTTATCAAGGATTTCTCTGCTTCCGGTGTAGGCAAACTCTCGGCCGTATCGACCACGGAGGAAGTAAAGGCCGTTCTTGCTGCATCAGCTACCGGCACGGTAGCCGTGACTGTCACCAAAGGCAAGGAAGCTGTCCCGTTGAGCCTTGATGAACTGTCAAGGGATTACACGAAGTACATGAACCTTAAGGGCAAGAATCCTGCGGATCTCAAAGGTACAGACCTCGACATATTCAACCGCTTCAGCGGCATAGAAGGCAAGTACGGAGCTGAACAGCTAAAAAAGGACATGGAGTTCATAAGAAATGGCGGATTAAACGGCAGGACTAACTCTTTCTCGGGCGTAGCAGAGACACTGAACGCGTTCGCAAAGACATCTGATAGTAAGAACCTGCTCGCGGCCGGTCTCCCGGGCGGTGCATTCCCGTCCGATCTTAAAGATCTCTCAAAGCGCGTCGCATCCCTCCCGGAATTCGTGGGAGAGGGTTTCGGAGATACCGGCGCAGCCGCTTACAGGGAGCTGTTCCAGGGATATGTAGGTTCGCTCGCGGTAGTGAACGACAAGAACAAGATAGTGTTCACATCATTCGCAAGGCTCGACAACATGTCCTCAGCGGATAAGGCTCTTACGCGCTCAAAACGCGGCGGCAAGCAGTATGCGAAGAACATGGCAATAAAGCCCATAAGGCAGGACGAGGACATGAACGAATCCCTGTCCGTATCCGGAAGGGTCAAAGATACCGGTTCCGTAGCATATCAGAGGACGCTGTCAAGAAGAGTGAACAACAAGATCGCCGACAAGTTCTTCACCCCGGGAATGAATGTAGGTGAAGCCCAGCAAGGTGTCGCGGACGCAGCGCGCGCCCTTGAAGCCGCAAAAGCCAAGGGTGACAATGGCCTGATACGTGAAGCCGAAAAGGCCGTCAGGGAAGCTAAAGGCAAGCTCGACCTCGCTAAATTCGAAACCGAGACGCAGAAACTCGCCCGCACTGGAAAACTTAAGCAGGCCACAGCCCGCAAAAAACTCGGGATGGGCCGTTACAACAGCCTCACCACAAAGATTGAAAGGTTCACGAAACCTATCACCAATATACTAAAGAAACCCGGAGCCCTTGCAAAGAGCGTCGTCACAAAAATAGCCGGTTCCGCACCCGTAAAGTTTCTCGGAGGGGCGCTGCTCACGCTCATCAAGGTGGATCTTGCCGCGATGCTCATGTGTGCACCTGTGCTCGTATTCTGCGGAATCGTGGATTTCGCGGCAGACAAGGTTCAGGGAGGTTTAACGGCAGCAGAAAACTTCTTTAACAATGACATAATGCCCGAGAACTTTGAACAGGAACCGTTCAACATAACAGGATTCCTCGAAATGTTCAAAGACTTCAATGATGATTTCACGAGCAAGAATGGAACATTCAGAAAAATAGATGATGCAGCATCCACTATGCTTGCATACGGAAACGACGGTGGAAATCTTAGATATTATGCGTTAAAAGAGATGGTAAAGAGTTTGAGTGATACTGACGGAATGGTTCAGAGAGGAATGGTAGACAACGCAACCAGACTTAACACAACGATCATCTTCAAACTCCACACCGGAGAGTACGACGAATACGGGAACGAAATAACAAAAACCGTAACAGCGTCGAAGGTCATGCTTACATCTGACGATGAAGACACAGATCCCGATTATCAGAAAGGAAGGGATGCAGAAGTATCTGTCACGATAGACGGAGACAAAATTGATACGACGGAGAATTTCCGCGAACTCGTATGTATGCTGACAGCCGCAATGCAATATGACTTCGTAAACTGCCCTTACGAATGGGGCGATCACGGAGAAGGAGATTCGTACAAGGGCAAGTGGACCGCCGCCAAAATGAAGATGATGATACGAATGATATACAAGGCTACACATTGGTACACCAAAGATTTTCAAGCATGGATGGAAGGCGGAGAAAAGGGCAACATTCAACAGAACCCGTATGAAACGGACATAAAAAAGGAACGAAAAGAAAATGTCTCTGAATCATTAAGGCTTAAAAATGGCTATACAATCGACGTAAAATGCACCAAAGATGAAACATATTACGAACGAAGAATAGAAGCCGTCTATAACGAAATGATACACATGTATGTGCTTAAAGGAAAGTCAGCATGGGATGAAAATATGTATATTCCCGGCGAAACCAATTACGGCCTTAATACCACACAGCTCAAAAAAGCAATAATCGCCAACATCGACGGGTATTATGAAAACGAAGAACCTTGGCAGCTTAATCCCGACGGCACCCCTGTTACCCAGATGCAGCAACAGCCAAAACAAAACAATGACGGAAGCATCGTCACTGACAGTAACGGCAAACCTGTCTACGAAGAAGTCGAAGTTCCCATAACTTATGTAGGATGGACAGGCGAAATGAGGGACACCAAAGTCTTTGAAAACGAAGTGGAATTCGAATCCGAGTTCGAGTTGCCAAAGAACCCGGAGAGAAAGAGAATTAACGGCCCGTCATACTATGTATCGGTTGTCTCAGATCCAAGTCTCAAATGGGTTAAATACAGCGCTACCTACGACTCACACGGAAGGCTTCTCAGTAAGAGAGAAACATATTACGATGACAATGGTAGAGAAACGGAAGAGTATATAGAAGAATATTCATATAACGACGCTCTTTATGAAAAATTAGCCAAGTTCGGTCTCGTATCGCAATCCGGCAGTCTCGAAGATGTCCGACTCGGATATGTCTCATACGACATGGATTATCATTACGGAGCAATAGCATACAGATATACCCATTATTATAAGGAAAAAGACTCTAATGGTGACGAGAAAGACGAAACAAGTACATGGAATTGGAGTTATAGCATCATAAATAACCCCCAATATACAACATTTTACGGAAGCACATCCGATTATACATTGTCAGACAGTCTTATCCAATATAAAGATTACAGTTATAATACACATAATAGTTCAAACAACTATAAAGGGTCAACATACACACACTCTTACGTATTCTATGATGGCGATACAGGAGCACCCCGAGGTTCATGTACACTTGATACATACGATTACGTGGATTATTGGGACAGCGAATGCACAAAGAAAAGGTCAGAACATACACATTCAAACTTCCCCACATCGTATAGTTCCGATGCTTTAGGGCTGTTAAGTGAAAATTACAGTTCATCGTGGTCGTACGCATATTGGAATGAAAACGGCACACTGGAAACGTCCAAGGGCGGTTCCGCATCCCATACTTCACTTTCAGAAAACTATTAAAACAAAGGGAAAGACATGAGCAATAAAACAAAAATCATACTGGCTGTTATCATTGCAGCACTTGTAATAACAATCATTATACTCACAAACATAACAAAAAACAAAGAATCAGCTCCGGTACAGACTACGGCGGAAACCACCGCTACGCCCATAGAACCGGTGCCGACTTCGGCACCTACGGAGGTTCCGACTTCTCAGCCAACCACAGTTGAGGAGACACCTACGGCTACGCCAACGGACGCTCCTACACCGACAGAGCTTACAGAAGAGCAAAAGCTTACAATAAAACTTCTGCAAGATCCATACAACCTTGAAGGAGAACCTCCTATGGAGTCTGTAACGGTCATCCGACACTCCGAACAGACTGCAAATCTTGACCGCAACAATATGTTCATGCTCGACGTTTCAGCAGAACTTGACGAGTTAGGCGTTCTTTATGTTCCACTTACGGTCACCTACGATGCCGAAGGAGAATATATCAAGAATGGTTACAGGACATGGTCTGGCTATGTGTCCGATAGGAAAAGTTCCAATGGCGGTTCCGCCGTCATATACGACTTTGACAAAGGAACGGTCCACAGTTATTCATATATCAGCAATTATGGAAGATACGAAGATGAAGGTGAACACAAGATAAAAAACAGCGTTACCGAAGAAAATTACAGTCCATGGCCAAAATACAATTTCTATGATATGTTCTCCGAGAAGCTTCCGCCGGAACTTAAAGAAACGGATACAGAATACATCATAGAGGGATTTACTACCACGAACGGTTATATGCACAATTCCGAGGCAGACCTCTTTACCGTTTCGACAAACCCGGACAATGGGTTTCAGTATCTCATAAAACTGACAATACATTACGATAAAAACACCCAGCGGATAAAAAGTTTTGACGCGGAAGTTAAGGGGAAGATTACACAGGAACTATTTGGCATAAGCAATGATCCGACAGCAGACAAAGTGGAGTCTGACGTAGGGCTTATAACATCCACTCTGCATGTCGAATTTACAAAATATAACGAAACAGTTCTCACAAAACTCGATGGGAAAGTTTATGTCGATGTAAATAAGTACAGAGACGAAAAAGACGAAATAAAGCCCGCAGAAATCATATACACATATACGTTTTCGGATGGCACGAAGCATTACTTCACGGAAGCCGAATGGAAGAAAGTGAACAATTTCTTTAACGAACAAAGCGGGAACGGAGGATACAATGACTTTCTCGACGAGATCAAATCAGTGAAAAATGACTTTGCGAATAAATACGTGGTCTTAAGAGACATCCCACCCGAACTAAGAGATGAATGGTGCCGGGAGGATAAGGAATGGGAGCAGGCCCTGGACAATTTATCAAAGCGTCCCGCCAATACGTTCACTATGAGTTATGAGCTTCCTCAATTCGCTGGATACTATAATACACCTCTTTATCCGTATCTTTGCGAATTGTTATTAAATGAAGAAGGAAAAATCAAAGCAGAATATACTGATGACATGTACACCGGCAAGGATTACGGATACTTAATAAGCATTGCACACAGTTGCTATGCCGACTTATTAGGTACGGAATTTATGCCTATGTCAAAACTCAAAAATATCACGAACTATAATCCCGACGAAGTTGAGACATTTATCTGGGATTATGAACCGGCACAATACAGCGGAGCATTGACGGACGCAGAACGAGGAAACATCCAACTTAACAAAGCAGATATGTTATCTGTACTCAACCTTGTCCGCAATGACATTAGGACCCGCTTTGAAGAAAAATTCAAGGCATGGCTCATCAAGAATAATATAGGCTCTGCCACAAAGCCTAAGTAATAACAAAGAGATACACATAGGCTGAATTGTCAGCCTGCCGCAAGGCGAAACCCGTGTCGAAAGAGGTGAGCCCGCATATGCGGAAAGCCTCCGTACGCACGGCCTTGAAAACAGAATATTTGACCCTTTGGAGGGTTATTATTTTACAAGGGTACAAAGGTGTCTTTGTGTGCGACAAATTATCGGTTCGCCTTTGGAGGGTTATTATTTTACAAGGGTACAAAGGAAGGATAGTCTACGCAACAAAATACCCGAACCTTTGGAGGGTTATTATTTTACAAGGGTACAAAGGAATGGTGTGATACTTATCCTCAATGTCCGGCCTTTGGAGGGTTGTAATTTCACAAGGGTACAAAGGCCCAAATATTTTTTCCTTTGGAGTTTCACAAGGTTGCAAGAGTGTTTGTAATCCTCAGGAATACCAGTGTCTAAGTCTCACCGACAATGTAAAAATAATTCGCAAAAACCAAAACATAAGACGCATAAAACGCTCGGATCATATAGTATCCGAGCGTTTTTATATTGAATACATCGGTGAGGTATGATATACTGAAGACAGGCGCGGACGTCCGCGGTTTTCCCGGAAATCCACACCTACCCATAGTACCCCATACTATACACGGACACAAGATGTAGTATGGCGTCAGAGAGACGCAAAGGAGGTAAACAGTAATGTCAGAGTTCAGATACGGCGACTGGGCTGAGACAGCCACAAAAGCCATAAATAACGTACCCGGAGTGACCAAGGAGAGCTCATCCAGTGATAAATACAAGTATTTCAGGGCAGAGGAGCAGAACAGGAAGCTCAAGGGGCTTATAGCGGAAACACGTAGGAAGCAGGCAGAGGTATACAGACTGCCCGAGATTATGGAAGCAGACTATCCCGTAGACATACCCGCGGAACTTATAGAAAAAATAGACAGTGAAAAGGCCGGGAAAAGCTCAAGCACGCACGCAGACCCATGGCATCTGGCTGATGATGCGGACTTTTACGGTATAGACGAAGAAGGCACAGATCTGCTCTTAAGAAGTCCCAACAAGAAGACCTGTTACTGGCAGGAGAGTGATATATGTTCCTTAAGGTTGCCCGAACGCCGTCATGACATCACACGTAACGGAATAAGTAAGAGCCGTTATGACCAGTACATCATAGACCATATCGACCCCCGCCTGAAGGAGAGTGATCCGGAAAGATACATCCATAAGACTGCGTACATTCTCCCTCCTGTATGCACACCGGAAAAGCTCGCAGAGGCGAGGAGAGAGCAGTTCAGGAAGGACGAAAAAGATGCGGCAGCAGCGATTGACGCGCTTCTTGCGGCACGCAGATAAATCCCATGTGGAACGTCGGACATATTTACCCTGAAGGATATCACAGGAGGGACCGGATATGAAAAGGTTATTATGGGTATGTTTTTACGCGTTCGCATGTATGTGCGCAGTGGCAGCAGGGTATCATATAGCAAGGAACATGAAACACAGTGGGGTACTCCGCAGAAAACTCCGTCCGATGATCTGAGCCGGTTTGAGGATGATCTCGGAGAAGATGACTAATGGCAGAGAAGCGGCGGAGATAAAAAAAGAGGGGCCGGCTCATAGCAGCAGTCCCCCTTCTTCGTCAGTTCAGATTATAGTCGTATCTCCCTGCGGAGATTTCCTCCTCAATAGCCCTGTCACCCTCATTGATAGCAAACCGGTAGGCTGCTTCGCATCCGGCGAACAGGAGGAGCGACGTAAAAATAATAAATAACATTACCTGAGCCTCCTTTCCTCTGTTCAATATCATTATGTCTTACGACGGATAAAAAACGCAACGTCCTTTATCCGTTTTATCCGTTTTTGCTCCGTGGTATCTTGACAGATGTTTGAATTCGTTGTATCATTATATACAGAGATTCATTCAGTTCCCCACAGGCCAGGGGTATGTCTGATTCTCCTTTTCTCAAAATTTAAGCCGCTGCCTGATGGCCGAGGCGTGGCATAAAAATCCCTACACTAAAAAAGGATGCGCACCGCGTATCCTTTTTTGTTGTGCTAAAGACATATTGGAGCCGTAACAATAAAAATTCAACGAGAAAAGGAGAAAACAATGGAACAGAAAGAATTAACAGAACTTTTAGCAAAGGCTTCAGAAGCCTACTACAACAGCGGCAACGCTATCATGTCGGATCTTGAGTTCGACAGAAAAGTCGAAGAGCTGAGACAGATGGAGAAGGAATCCGGAGTTGTACTTCCCGGAAGCCCCACCCAGAAAGTCGGGACTCCTGAAAAGGTGGACGGACTTAAGAAGGTCACTCACGAGTATCCGGCACTGTCACTTGACAAAGTAAAGTACAAGGACAGAAAAGATCTCGTTAAGTGGCTCGGGAACAAAGAAGCGACCGTGGCGAGGAAGAGGGACGGACTCACCGTTGTACTTACCTATGATGGCGGAAAGCTCACACAGGCGGTTACCCGTGGAGACGGCATCGAAGGTTCGGACGTTACCCACAATGCAGTTTACTTTGAGGGTGTCCCAAAGCAGATCGCGTATCCCGGTCACCTTGTTGTCCGCGGTGAAGCAGTCATGGAGTACAAGGAGTTTGAGCGTGTCAACGCAGAGGCAGGCGGGATATATGAGAACCCCAGAAACCTCGCTGCTGCGACGGTACAGATGCTTGACGCGAACGAATCAAGGAAGCGTAAGATCAGCTTCTATGCGTTCGAGCTCGTTGCCCCCGAACCTAAAGCAGAGATACTCTCTGTAACGCTTCAGGGCGCAGTAAAACCCTACACTTCTTCAAACAACATCTCGATGTTCAAGGAGAGAATGAACCTGCTGGGGACTTTAAGGTTCCAGACCGTTCCCATCGAAATGTTCGTCACAGCAGAAAACATCCTCGAAGTGATCGACAGGTGGGAAGAGCAGCTCCATGAAGGATTGCCTTTCCCTACAGACGGCCTCGTTATCACCTACGATGACGTGCTTTACGGGTGGGGACTCGGTTCGACCGGACATCACCCGAGATGGGCGATGGCTCTTAAGTGGTCCGATGAATGTGCAGAGACCACGATCACCGATGTAGAGTGGTCTGTCGGAAAGACCGGGCTCATCACGCCGGTAGCGGTGTTCAACCCGGTAAGGCTCGGAGCAGGAAGTACGATAACGCGTGCATCGCTGCACAATGTGTCCATCATGAGGAGTATGCCCGCAGTTGGAAGTTCATTCGAAAAAGAACCTGTTCGCATCGGATGCAAGGCCTGGATTTATCTTGCAAACATGATAATCCCGCAAGTTGAAAAAATCCAGAATACTTTTGACGGAGGTATGACATGCCCGACCGAATACGTACCCATACCGGACAGATGCCCGATATGCGGGGCTCCCACCGAAATCAGAAGCCGTAACGGTTTCCGAGCGTTATACTGCACCGGCAATAACTGCCGAGCACAGGTAGTAGCGTCACTCATGAACACGTTCTCAAAGGACGGCTTGTTCATCAAGGGTCTCGGTGAGAGCCAGATAGAGGATCTGATGAAGAATGGTATCGTTGATGCCACTCCGCGATCGTTTTACGATATTGCGCACAGATGGAAGGAATTCGAGGCAAATCCTCACCGTAGCGAAAGCGAGCCGGGATATTTAGCCATAAAAAACCTTCTTGCTAAAGACGGCTGGGGGATCAGGAAGTGGAATAATCTGATGTCAGCTATCGAGGCATCAAGGAATACCACGCTTCAGAAGTTCCTCTACAGCCTGAATATCCCGCTGCTTGGGAACGATCTGTCAAAGAAGCTGTCGAAGTACTGGAATGGAGATATCCGGAACTTCGTGAAGTTCATCGAATGCAATCATGCCAATGACAGCTGGGCGGAAGCACAGGCTGAGCTTACAGCCATTGAAGGCGTCGGAGATGAAAAAGCAGGGAATGTCATCACATGGATGGAGGAAGTGTCCGCGTATCGTGAAAAATACGAAGAGTTCATGGATCTCATCAGTGAGCTTAAATTCCCGGAAACAACCGTAGACGAGCCTTCGGACACAAGCCTTGCAGAATTGACGTTTGTCATCACAGGAGCGGTGCATAGCTACAGGAACCGTGAAGAGTTCAAGGCTTCCGTAGAAGCCCGCGGCGGAAAGGTAGCCGGCTCGGTATCGAAAAACACCACAGCGCTTGTCAACAATGATGTTACAAGTACAAGTGGGAAGAACCAGAAGGCTAAAGAACTCGGAATCGAGATTATCTCTGAGGACGAGTTCATAAACCGATATGGGAAGTGATGGAGGACATGTAATGGGAAAACGTATGATTTACACAGCAGACACCGAAGAACCGGATTGTGGAAGATGTGATAATGTAACAACAGGTTCGGACAAGTACTGCGCCGAGTGTGGTAACGGTTATTGGTGTCATTACAAGAGGACCGAGTACGAAGGAGAAAATGAACAGAACTTGAGCACATCCGGAAAGAACCAGAAGTGAAGGAACTTGGAATCCCGATAATCACAGAGGATGAGTTCATCGCGAAGTTCGGAAAGTGAGATAAAATGTACAAAAAAGAGCCTTCGGGCTCTTTTTTTTTGCCCCGTATACATATTAGAGACACTACTAAAAAGAAAAGGAGAAAGAAAAAATGAGCAAAGAAGAATTAGAGATAGTAACCGCCATCGAAAAGATGGGGTACAACAGAACAAGCTATCCGGAAAGCAAGGTCGCAGAGGTTATCAGCAAAGCTCTTAAAGCTATGAAACAGCCCAGATGGATCCTGACCAACGTATCACAGGATTGCACGGGCGATGTCCACGCTGCACGCCCCACTTTCTTTGATACGGAAGATGAGGCGGTCGAAAATGCAAAGACAAATCTCGCAGAAGATTTTGACATCGGCATTGAAGATGTTGAGGAAAGAGCTATGATAGGCGGAAAACCGATTTGTGTCTCAATGTCACAGGACGGAAGGCTCGAAGTCTACATCGTTTCGCAACTTAAATGAGCAGGAGGAGCGATAAATGAATATCAATTCCATAACACTAAGGGCGATGCAGAAAACACCGGCAAAAGAGTTTGGTGATATAGCCCGAATGCAGCTCAAAACATCCGGCACCTGCGGAAATGACCTCTGCCTCGCAGAGATTAACGCCGCCAGAAACAAGCATACCGACAGGGCCGAAAAAGATTACGGCATGGATGCCTTCGACGCAGAACGATGGGCATGGCTTAACACACTGTTTGGCTATGACATCGGAGCAGACAGGGCCAAAGGGGTTATCAAATGGTACGATGATAACGGTCTGGATGTACTTGATCTGGGCGCTGACAACAAGGAGGAATTAAAGGAAATAGCAAAAGAACTTGGCTATCATTTCAATTTTTCCTCATTTGCGCCATACACACCGGACGATATTGGTTACAGCTGGCCGGATCATATCTGATAATTCACCGCTCAACAATAAAAGAGTCCTTAGGGCTCTTTTTTTTATACGTCATATCCCATTTTCTTGTAAAAAGCTTTTATCAATTCATCATCAGAAGGGTATATGCCGTCCAGGTATCCGGAAGCAAGAGTTGCAAGTTCCTCAAAAGTTCTGCGGTATTCTTTGATCCCGTCAAGCACTTCCTTGTCTGCCTCGCCCATATCCCCGTGCTTATTCTCGTCTCCAAGCGTCTTTATCCGTTCATCAAAGACAGGCAGATAGAGTTCATAATATCTCTTCGCGATATCCGGACAATCCAGGATGGACTTAAGCTCGTCATCGAGCTCGTTCCCTCTATCCATGACGCCGTCACTGTCCATTGCCGAGTAACGCACTTCCATATCGGGAAGGAGCGCGGATGCTCTTTCCACAAGATCCTTCATATGCGTCGCGAACAGCCTGTCAAGGTCCTTGTCTATAGCCCTGTTCATCCAGAAACCAAATCCCTTGCCACTCCATTTTTTAATCATATCGCGGAAAAACTTCGCACCTTCCCTGCTTATCACGCATCCGCCATTCCCGTCGGATATTCCGAAGTGCGCAGTGATTGAACTTATCAGAAGGGTCACGACCAGGATATGGCACAGTTCCTGACCATGCAGCTCCTGTATCGCCTGCATAAGCGTTCCTGCATTTGTGGTACTTAAGATACCACATTCCACAAGATTTGCAAGCCCGCCCACAATGCCTTTTACCGCCGTGTCATCCGACATCAGTTTCTCCGGGTACGCAGCATTATCACGCAGCCTTTCATATGCATCATTTATATTCGGTGCGAACACTGAAGCCAGCTTGTCGGGGTAGCGTATAAGGAGATTCCGGTATTCTTTCATGCCCCGTGTCCTAATCTCAGTCATCGTTTCTCTGTTCACTCTGTTTCTTTTCCTCCAGTTTCTTCCTCGCAAGCTCAAGGTTCGTGATGTTTATCCCGAGCTGAGGGGACTTCACACTCACAATCCCATAATCGTTCATCATCTGCTGCATGGTGCGGTTGTCCTTCGGCCGGTTGCGGTTCATGAGCTTGATAAACCATCTGTTGTACCAGCGCAGTTTCCCGTAATCTTCTAAAAGAGAACCGCTGGAAGTCCTGTATGACCTACGTATAAAGGCGTCATCCCCGAAATACGCCCACCTGTTCTCCTTGATCTCAACCATATCCTTGTTCCTGCCAAACATAACGTACACCTCCATGTCCACATGTCTTCTTTATTGTAACACAACCTTATCAGTTTTTCCACCGCAAAGATGCGCCCACAGTAACGTCCGCGCAATTTACGGGAAAGTAAGAGCCGTTTTTATGTCCGCGGGCATCATTTTAATATTGCGATGATGCTTAAAGCATCTAATTGCCTTAGTAAGGCAGGAAAGGAGAAACAATATGAAGGTGAAAAACATATATAAGGGTTCAAACCCTTATGTAACACGCAATAACACTATGTATGACCCCGCCGACAAGACTGATGCTGAAAACTTCGTTAAGAAGTTGTTCAGCTCTGAGATAAAAAAACTATCAAATAAAGACTATACAGGTTTCTGTGTAGATATAGAGTTTGGTAGGAT
>JAEEGI010021995.1_pt1 | contig 12638 bp, 20 predicted proteins | sample 8958751 | NCBI WGS metagenome assembly JAEEGI01 (sample SAMN16246545, study PRJNA631951) | gut metagenome | biome: gut microbiome; feature: rumen; material: KS-attached | host: Bos | place: Iran: Karaj | collected 2018-10 | reverse complement strand
GAGATCGGCTCCGGCAAGGGCAGGTACATCATGACCCGGGCGGAGGCCGATCCCGAAGGAAACTTCATAGCCTGCGAGGGCCGGGAGGCCGTGGGTCTCAGGATACTGGAAAAGACCGAGGAGGCCAAACTCCCCAACGTCAGGGCGGTGCTGTGCTACATGGACGATTGCCGGGAGTTTTTCGAGGCGGGGGAGCTGGACGGTATATACCTGAATTTCAGCGATCCCTGGCCCAAGGGTCGCCACGCCAAGAGGAGGCTCACCTACGGCCGCAACCTGGAGGCCATGATGGACGTGCTGAAACCCGGCGCAGCCATCGAGTTCAAGACAGACAACGACCCTCTCTTCGAATTCTCCGTGGAGGAGATCGCAGCCCAGGGCTACGAGATACTGGAGATGACCAGGGACCTGCACGGGCCGGAGTCTGAGTTCGAGAGCAAAAAATACATCACGGAGTACGAGGCCAAATTCCTAAGCTCCGGCAAAAACATAAACTATGTAAAGTTCAGGAGGAAAGCAGAATGATTTTCGCAAGAGAAAACGGCAGAGTCATACCAAGGGAAGACAAGATCTTCAGCATATCCAACAGGGCCAAGGCCATGATAAAGGAAGTGGGGAAGGACAAGGTCATCAACGGCACCATCGGTGCTCTGGTGGACGATGACGGAAACCTTATCGTGCTGGATTCCGTCAGGAAAGTGTTCGCTTCTCTCCAGCCCGGCGAGTATGCTCCCTATGCTCCCATCAGAGGGATCCCTGAATTCAGGGAGGCGGTGAAGAAGGCCGCCTTCGGCAGCTATGAACCCAAAGGCTTCACTGAAGTATGCGCCACTCCCGGCGGAACGGGAGGCGTGAGGAACACCATGGCGAACTTCTCCTCACCGGGAGAAAAGGTGCTGGTGGCAGACTGGTTCTGGGCCCCCTACAAGACCATAAGCCAGGAACTGGGCAGAGAACTCAGGACCTTCAGGTTCATCAACGAAGAGGGGGCCTTCGACATAGAGAGCTTCAGAGCGAACGTCACTGAGATCCTCGCCGGCCAGGACGGCCTGGTGGTGATCCTGAACACACCCGCTCACAACCCCACCGGATATTCCATAACCGTGGAGGAATGGCAGAAGATAAAGGCAGTATTCGGGGAACTCCCCGCTGATAAGAAGGTGACTCTTCTCATCGATGCGGCATACATAGATTTTGCGGGAGATGAAGAGGAGGTCAGAAACTTCCTTCCCATCCTGGATGAGATGCCTGGCAACGTGCTTCCCATCATGGGATACAGCGCATCCAAGACCTTCACCATGTACGGCATGAGATGCGGAGCCATGATCTGCCTGGCAAAGACAGAAGAGGTGGCCGACGAGTTCAGAAGAGTCACGGAGGTGAGCTCCAGAGCCAGCTGGTCCAACTGCAACCTGGCTCCTCAGACCATCATAGCAAAGATCTTCGCCGATCCCGAGCTCAAGGCCAAGGTGGACGAAGAGAGAGCGGTCTACAGAGACATGCTTCTCAGAAGAGGCAGGGCCTTCGAAGAAGAGGCTGCCAAGATCGGACTGGGCATCGTGCCCTTCGACGCAGGATTTTTTGTATCCATCCCCATGCCCAACGCAGACGCGGTAGCTCAGGAGCTTGAGAAGGAAGGTATCTTCCTGGTGCCTCTGGCCAAGGGACTGAGAGTGTCGGTGGCAGCGGTATCCGAGGAGAAGGCGAGGATACTTCCCGCCAGGATAAAGGCCTGCATGGACAGACTGGGACAGTAAAGAGAGGGTGAAAACATGGCAAAAGCTAATGATATGAAACTGCAGCACGACATACGCAAAAATTTCCTGGGAGTCAGGACTCCCGAGGACCTGAACAATGTGATCAAGGAGGGAGACTTCAGGGAACTGGTGCAGATCTCCGAGGCATATCAGGACAAGAGGATCGTTGAGATCGCCCAGAGGATCTTTGACCAGAAGAACCGTGTGGTACTGATCGCGGGACCTTCCAGCTCCGGCAAGACCACCACGGCCAAGAAACTCTGCACCCAGCTCAAGGTGCTGGGCCTGGATCCCCTGTACATGGGTACCGACGACTATTTCGTTGAAAGAGAAGACACGCCTCTGGACGAGAACGGCAAGTACAACTTCGAAGACCTGGACGCCGTGGACGTGGAGCTTTTCAACCAGAACATCATCGCTCTTCTCAAGGGTGAAGAGGTGGACCTTCCCACATTCAACTTCATGACAGGCCACAAGGAATTCGGCAAGAGGATCACCTCCATCAAGCGCAGCCAGATCATAGTCATCGAAGGCATACATGCGCTGAATGACGAGCTGACTCCCCAGATCCGCCAGCACCAGAAGTTCAAGATCTTCGTGTGCCCGGTGACCGCCCTTAAGGTCAGCAAGGAATCCGGCGTGGATCCCATCGACCACAGAATGCTGAGGCGTATGGTGAGAGACAACCAGTTCAGGGGACATTCCGCCAAGGCTACCATAGACAACTGGCCCTCGGTGAGAAGGGGTGAGGACAAAAATATTTTCCCCTACAGAGATCAGGCTCACGAAGCTTTCAACACATCACACATCTATGAGATCCCCATCCTTAAGAAGTACGCCGAGCCGCTGCTCAAGTCCATCAAGCAGGATGAGCCCGAGTACGAGATGGCCTCGAAGATGCTGAAGTTCCTCAGTGAGTTCGACGCCTACGAGGATGACAGTGTGGTTCCCAACGACTCCATCATCAGGGAGTTCATCGGCGGGTCCACCTACGCCGACACGGATCCCGAGACCGGCAAGAAGACCTTCGTGGGAAGCAACTGGTTCCTGAGAAACGTTCACGAGTACATCAAGGAAAAGCACGGAGAGCTTAAAGAGAAGCGTCAGGAGTTCCACGAGGAACTGGTGAAGGCGGTTGAGGAAGACCACATTGACGACGTGGAAATGGCTCTCAGGGGCGAAAACGAAAAGACCGTAAAGTGATCTTTGGGAGATTCTTTTGAAGATAGCGATAGTCGGGGGCATCAACATAGACATCGAGGGTGTTCCCTTTAAAACCATCAAATACCACGATTCCAACCCGGGGAAGATAAGGCTTTCCTACGGCGGAGTCGGCAGGAACATAGCCGAGAACCTGGCCAGACTGGGAGGAGACTGCGCCCTGGTCTCCTGCGTGGGCGACGAGCCCATGAGCCTGGGGGCAGTGGAGTATCTCCGTGATCTGGGAGTGGACGTGAGCCACATCAGGGTCTTCAGGGAGGAGATGCCCTCCATGTACCTGAGCATCCTTGATGATAAGGGTGACATGGAACTGGGCATATCCGACATGGAGATCGTGGATCATATCGATCCTGCGTACATCGATGAGATCAGGCCCTTCCTGGAGGAAGCCGGGGTGGTCGCCCTGGACGGGAACCTCACCGAGGAATTCCTGGGTCACGCCACGGCAGTGCTCAGCGGGACGAAGCTTTTCTTCGACCCGGTGTCCGCCAACAAGGGGGTCAGAGCCAAGAAGTTCGTGGGCAGGTTTTTTGCGGTGAAGCCCAACAGGATCGAGGCGGAGGCCCTGCTGGACATGAAGATCTCTTCCGACGATGACGTGAGGGAGGCCGGCCGCAGGTTCATGGAACTGGGTGTGTCCAAGGTGTTCATCACCCTGGGCGAGGACGGCGTCTTCTATATGGAGGAAGGCGACTCCGGGTTCATCAGGCCGTCCAAGGACCTGGTGATCATGAGCGCCACGGGCGCGGGAGACAGTTTCAGCGCATGCATCCTTCTGGGCATCGCCAGAGGACTCAGCGCAAAAAAGACCGCAGAGATAGGTATGATCGCCTCCAGGATCACCATGAGCACCCGCAAGGCAGTAAGCGAGGAGATCAGCCTGGAGTTGATAGAAGATTTAATGAGCAAGGAGATTTAGAATGGATCATCTTAGAATAAAACCGGAAGTTAAAGAAGCACTGGAGCAGGGAAGACCTGTGGTCGCCCTGGAGTCCACCATCATCGCCCACGGCATGCCGTACCCCAGAAACGTGGAGACGGCTCTCAACGTTGAGAAGGTCATCAGGGAGCACGGCGCAGTGCCCGCCACCGTTGCCATAATCGGCGGCGAGATCAGAGTGGGCCTCACCCCGGAGGAGATCGAGTATCTTGGGACCGCCAAGGGTGTGCTCAAGGTTTCCAGGAGAGACATGCCCCTGGTGATCTCAAAGAAGATGGACGGAGCCACCACCGTGGCCGGAACCATGATGGCAGCCGCCATGGCGGGAATCAAGGTCTTCGTCACCGGTGGCATCGGCGGAGTCCACAGGGGAGCGGGAGAGTCCTTCGACATCTCCGCAGACCTGGAGGAGTTCAAGACCACCAACGTGACAGTGGTATGCGCAGGCTGCAAGTCCATCCTGGACATCCCTGCCACCATGGAATACCTGGAGACCAAGGGAGTGCCCGTGGTCTGCTACGGAGCCGACGAGATCCCTGCCTTCTACTCCAGAAGGTCGGGAGTCATGGCCGAGCTCAGAATGGACGATCCCCAGGAGATCGCCGACATGATCAGAGCCAAGGATGCTCTTGAACTTCCCGGAGGAGTTCTGGTGACCTGTCCGGTGCCTGAAGAGGACGAGATCCCCTTCGAGGAGATGGACGGCTACATCCAGGAGGCTCTGGCCGACTGCGCGAGAGACGGAGTCACAGGCAAGAGGATCACGCCCTACCTGCTTTCAAAGGTCAAGGACCTGACCGAAGGCAGGAGCCTGGAGGCCAACATCAAGCTGGTGCTCAACAACGCAGCCGTCGGAGCGGAGATCGCAAAGGGACTGGCAAAATAGACATCGACGCGCCTGTAAGACGAGACAAGAGGATGGAAGACGATATGATCCCTGATATCAGCAAATTCAAATTGTATTATGACATATCTGAGGTCAGCAGGTGCCTGCTGTGCCACGATTCTCTTTGCACCAAGGTGTGTGGGCTGTCATCTCTGCAGACTGGTGTGCACCGAAAAAGCCATCAGGTCCGCAAAGAAGACCATCAAAAGATAAAATCATGTGGATCATTAAACCGCCTTCGGGCGGTTTTTTTAGTGGGCGGGTGGGATGTTTTGCGCCTGATGGACAGATATGGTGTGTTATGGCAGGGGGAACCCAAGATATGGTGGCCTGAGGGGTCCTGAAACGCACGCCAGATTGCGTGTAAATGCTCCGCGTGGCGAGAAGCCTTGAAAATCAAGGACTTTGCTGTGATAAAGCGCCCGAAAAAACCCTGAAAAATAATTAAAAAAATGCTTGCATTTGACTTTTCCTTCGAATATAATTAGAGAGCTTGCTTAAGGCGTAGATGCGGGAAGTTGCAGGGCTATCTGGTAATTTCCGCGGAGCATGTCCGAACTCGATTCGGGCGAAGGGACTCGCCTTGTGTTTTGCTTTGAGAACAAAAGCAGAAAACACACGTAAGCGTGTAAAAAGGCGACAGAACCGCCTGAAGCCTTGAAAATCAAGGCTTGAGCCCCTGTACGGAGCATAGCGAAAACAGTACGAAAGACAATTAAGGAGGAAAAAATGAGCGGTAAAGACAAGATCAGGATCAAACTCAGAGGTTATGATCACGCACTCCTCGATCAGTGCGCACAGAAGATCATCGACACGGTCAAGAAGACCGGAGCGGACGTTAGCGGTCCCATTCCCCTTCCCACAGACAGGGAAGTAGTCACCATCATCAGAGCGGTGCACAAGTATAAGGACTCCCGCGAACAGTTCGAGCAGAGAACTCACAAGAGATTGATCGACATCACTAACGCGACACCCAACACAACACAGGCTCTCACAAAGCTGAACCTGCCGGCGGGCGTTGAAGTAGAGATCAAATAAGTCAGTTAAGGGTACTCCCCTTGGTAAGAACTCATGAGAGGGCAAAGGCCAAACCAGAGAGTTCCAATGTAAGATTTGGAGGAAATCAATGAAAACAATCTTAGGAAAGAAAATGGGCATGACCCAGATCTTCGACGAAGAAGGAAACGTAATTCCCGTAACAGTCGTCGAAGCAGGTCCCGAAGTCGTAACTCAGGTAAAGACAGTTGAGACAGACGGATACGATGCAGTCCAGGTCGGCTTCGAAGATCAGAAGCCCCAGAGGGTCAACAAGCCGATGACAGGCCACTTCGAAAAGGCCGGCGTAGCTCCCAAGAGATATCTTGCGGAATTCAGACCGGATGACGGAGACACCTACGAAGTAGGACAGGTCATCACAGCAGCCGAGTTTGAAGTAGGTTCCAAGCTCGACGTAACGGGTACCTCAAAGGGAAAGGGAACCCAGGGTAACATCAAGAGGCACCACCACAGACGTGGCCCCATGTCCCACGGTTCAAAGCACAAGAGACTTCCCGGCGGTCTGGCAGCAGCCACTTATCCGTCAAGAGTCTTCAAGGGCAACGAAGGTCCCGGAAGAACAGGAAGAGACACAGTCACAGTACAGAATGTGGTCTTAGTAAAAGTTATCGAAGACAGAAACCTCATGCTGATCAAGGGAGCGATCCCCGGAAACAAGGGCGGACTCGTCCGTATCCAGTATGCGGTTAAAGGTCAGGGCAAATAATTCGGGTGAAAGGAGGAGACAAAATGGCACAGGTTACAATGCTGGATATGCAGGGAGCTAATGCAGGTAACATCGAACTTAACGATGAGATCTTCGCGATCACCCCGAACGAATTTGCGGTTCACGCAGTAGTCAAGAACTACCTGGCGAACCAGAGACAGGGCACTCAGTCCGCAAAGACCAGAGGCGAAGTCAGAGGAGGAGGCCGCAAGCCTTTCAGACAGAAGGGTACAGGCCGTCACAGACAGGGACACTCCACAGACCCCTCACAGGTAGGAGGCGGCGTAGTGTTCGCTCCGAAGCCCAGGGATTACAGATACACTCTTCCCAAGAAGCTCAGAAGACTCGCAATGAAGTCTGCTCTGTCTTCAAAGGTTGCGGAGAACGAGATCATCGTAGTGAACGAACTTAAATTCGATGAGCCCAAGACAAAGGACATGATCAAGTTCCTTGAGGCTGTAAAGGCCGGCAAGAAGGCGCTCATCATCACAGCTGAAAAGGACGAAAACGTAGTTAAGTCCGCCAACAATATCCCCGGAGTAAGAACTGCGCTTGTGACAACGATGAACGTTTATGAGATCATAAACCACGAAAGCTTCATCGTTACCGAAGAGGCGGTCAAGTTGATCGAGGAGGTGTACAAATAATGAAAAACGCATATGACGTAATATTGACTCCTGTCATCTCTGAACAGAGCATGGACGTGGCGGCAGACAAGAAATACACTTTCAAGGTCGCTAAGGAAGCCAACAAGACACAGGTCAAGCTTGCCGTCGAAGAGATCTTCGGAGTTGAGGTCGCAAAGGTCAACATCATGAACTACAGCGGCAAGTTAAAGAGAATGGGAAGATATTCCGGTCTGACACCCGCCTACAAAAAGGCGATCGTCACTCTCACACCCGGGAGCAAAGAGATCGAATTCTTCCAGGGATTATAATTTAGGAGGTAGAGGAAAATGGGAATCAGAAAATACAAACCGACTACCCCGGGCTTAAGAGGAATGACGGTCTCCACATTTGAGGAGATCACAAAGGATACCCCCGAAAAGTCATTGACAGTGACTCTGAAGAAGCACTCCGGAAGGAACAACACCGGAAGGATCACAGTCAGACATAAGGGAGGCGGCACAAGAGCCAAGTACAGAATCATCGACTTCAAGAGAGATAAGGACGGAGTTCCCGGAAAGGTAACTTCCATCGAGTACGATCCCAACAGGACCGCAAATATCGCCCTTATCACTTATGCAGACGGTGAGAAGAGATACATCATTGCTCCCGGCAAGCTGACAGTGGGACAGACGATCGTATCCGGACCCGATGCAGACATCGTGGTAGGAAACGCTCTTCCCCTGGCAAACATCCCCGTAGGTACGATCATCCACTGCGTAGAACTTAAGGCAGGCAAGGGTGCTCAGATCTGCAGAGCAGCAGGCGGATACGCCCAGCTCATGGCTAAGGAAGACAAATACGCCCAGGTACGTCTCCCGTCCGGCGAGGTCCGCAAGGTCCGCATCGAATGCAGAGCTACCATCGGAACCATAGGCAATATCGAGCACGGAAACATCAACCTCGGTAAGGCCGGAAGAAAGAGACACATGGGAATCAGACCGACAGTACGCGGAAGCGTAATGAACCCCAACGACCACCCGCACGGCGGCGGCGAAGGAAAGGCTCCTGTCGGACGTCCCGGCCCTGTAACTCCTTGGGGTAAACCGGCACTCGGTTACAAGACCCGTAAGAAGAACAAGGCTTCTAACCAGTACATCGTAAAGACCAGAAAGTCCAAGTAGTTGAGAGGAAAGGATAAGAAATGAGCAGATCATTAAAGAAAGGCCCCTTCGTAGAACCGAAGCTGCTTGCAGCTATCGAGGCTATGAACGCAGCCAATGACAAAAAGGTCGTCAAGACTTGGTCCAGATCGTCAACTATATTCCCTCAGATGGTCGGACACACAATCGCAGTATACGACGGAAGAAAGCATGTTCCCGTATACGTAACTGAAGACATGGTAGGCCACAAGCTCGGAGAGTTCGCTCCCACGAGAACGTTCAGAGGCCACGCAGGATCTTCAAAGGTCAAGTAGGAGGAGATAACAATGGAAGCAAAAGCAGTAGCTAAATACCTGAGAATGTCTCCGACAAAGATCTCTCCTGTTGCGGATCTCGTAAGAGGAAAGAACCTTGAAGAAGCGCTCACCATTCTCAAGTTCACAACAGGCAAGGCAGCTCAGTACATCGAGAAGGTCGTCGCAAGCGCAGCAGCGAATGCAGAGAACAACTTCGACATGGACAGATCCAAGCTGTACGTAGCCGAAATAATCGTTAACCAGGGACCGACGATGAAGCGTTGGAGAGCAGGCGCCCAGGGGCGTGCGGGAAGGATCCTCAAGAGAAGCTCTCACGTAAGCGTAGTCCTGAAAGAAAGATAGTCGGCAGGAGGATAAACAATGGGACAGAAAGTTAGTCCACGCGGATTCAGAGTCGGAGTTATCCAGGATTGGGATTCCAAGTGGTATGCAAACAAAAAGAACTTCGCCGAATATCTTGCAGAAGATAACAAAGTAAGAGAGTTCATCAAGAAAGAACTCTATGCAGCAGGAGTTTCCAAGGTAGTCATCGAGAGAGCTGCTGAGAATCAGATCAGAGTATCCGTCATGACAAGAAACCCCGGTATGGTTATCGGACGCGGCGGAGACGGCATCGAAAAGCTCAAGGCAAAGCTTGAGAAGATGACCAAGAAGTCCGTCACCGTAAGTATCGTAGAAGTTAAGAAACCCGATGCAGACGCACAGCTCGCAGCTGAGAGCGTAGCTCAGGCCCTCGAAAAGAGAGTCGCATTCAGAAGAGCGATGAAGCAGACCATTCAGAGAACGATGAAGGCCGGCGCAAAGGGAATCAAAGTCGTCATCTCCGGAAGAGTCGGCGGCGCTGAGATCGCAAGATCCGAGAAGTATTCAGAAGGAAACGTTCCTCTCCATACTCTCCGTGCAAACATCGATTACGGTTTTGCAGAAGCCGATACACAGTACGGAAGAATAGGCGTTAAAGTCTGGGTCAACAACGGAGAATACCTCGACAAGGCTCTCCTCCCCGCAATTCCTGAAGAAAAGGAAGAGAAGCGCGGCGGAAAGAATGACAGAAGAGGAAACCGTCAGAGAAGAGACAGAAACGAAACACGCGGTGAAAGAAGAGAAGGCCGCAGAAACAACAGATTCGAGGAAGAAAAGCCAAAGAAGGCTGTCAATCCTCGCAAGCGCCCCAACAAACCGGCACCTGCACCCGCAGAAGCCCCCGTTGAGGCAGCAGAAGTTACAGCACCTGTAGAAGAATAGCGAAGGGAGGAAAGCTCAATGTTAATGCCAAAGCGCGTCAAATACAGACGTGTACAGAGAGGCAGAATGAAAGGCGTCGCAACAAAGGGTAACAAAGTATCTTACGGCGAGTTTGGACTTGTTGCTCAGGAGTGCGGCTGGATCACTGCCAACCAGATCGAAGCTGCCCGTGTCGCTATGACAAGATACATCAGAAGAGGCGGTAACGTATATATCAAGATTTTCCCACACAAGTCAGTAACCAAGAAGCCGGCTGAAGTCCGTATGGGTTCCGGTAAAGGTGCTCCTGACCATTGGGTAGCAGTAGTCAAGCCGGGTCGCGTGATGTTCGAGATCTCCGGCGTTTCCGAAGAAGCAGCAAGAGAAGCAATGAGACTTGCTTCCCACAAGCTTCCCATCAAGTGCAAGTTCGTATTAAAGGGGGCTGAATAAAAATGAAGATCGAAAAAATCAGAAGTATGAGCCCTGCAGAACTCGCAAGCGAGGAAACAAGACTCAAAAAGGAACTGTTCAATCTCAGATTCCAGAACGTAACAGGTCAGCTTGAGAATCCTCAGAGAATGAAGGAACTCAAGAAGGACATAGCAAGAGTAAAGACCGTGATTCGTGAGAACGAACTCAAAGGATAATGAAAGGAGGAAGCGAAAATGTCTGACAGAAATTCCAGAAGAACAATAGTTGGAATCGTAACCAGCAACAAAATGGATAAGTCGATCGTAGTATCAGTCGAAGAATCCCGTCGCCACCCCCTTTACGGAAAATCCACGAAGATTTCCAAGAAGTTCATGGCGCACGATGAGAACAACGAATGCTCTATCGGCGACAAAGTAAGAATCATGGAGACAAGACCTCTTTCCAAGTCAAAGAGATGGAGACTTGTCGAAATCGTAGAAAAGGTTAAGTAAGGAGGCACCAGATGATTCAGAACGAAACAAGGCTGAAGGTTGCAGACAACTCCGGCGCAAAGGAGCTCCTGTGCATCAGAATCTTGGGCGGTACCGGTCGTAAATATGCAAATATCGGCGACGTCATCGTATGTGCCGTCAAAGATGCCACACCCGGCGGAATCGTCAAGAAGGGCGACGTCGTAAAGGCAGTTATCGTAAGAACAGCAACGGGAGCCCGCCGTCCGGACGGAAGCTACGTGAAGTTCGACCAGAACGCAGCGGTCATCATCAACGAAGACAAGACCCCCAAGGGAACTCGTATCTTCGGACCGGTTGCAAGAGAATTAAGAGACAAGGGATATATGAAGATCGTTTCCCTCGCTCCCGAAGTACTGTAGGAGGACGATATTATGAAGATCAAAAAAGGTGATACAGTCCTCGTTATTACAGGCAAGGACAAGGGAAAGACCGGCGAAGTCATCGCCGCATTCCCCAAGACGAACAAGGTCGTTGTAAGCGGAGTCAACATCCAGTCCAAGCACGAAAAGGCAAGACAGGATCAGCCCGCACAGATCGTCAAGGTCGAAGGACCCATCGACGCATCCAACGTCATGTTCTATGACAGCAAGGCAAAAGCCCCCACACGTATCGGATACACTGTAGAGGGCGGCAAGAAGAAGAGAGTATCCAAGAAGACCGGCAAGGTCGTTGACTAGAGAAGGAGGAGAAACTTATGTCAAGACTTAAAGACAGATACAAAGAACAAGTTTTTCCCGCACTTCAGGAAAAATTCCACTATGACAACGTGATGCAGGTCCCCAAGCTTGAGAAGATCACTCTCAATATGGGACTGGGCGATTGCAAGGACAACGCCAAGCTCCTTGAACAGGCAGTTTCCGAGATGGCTATCATCGCAGGACAGGCGCCTGTCGTTACAAAGTCAAAGAAGTCCATCGCTAACTTCAAGGTAAGAGAAGGCATGAACGTAGGCTGCAAGGTAACTCTCCGCGGAGACCGCATGTACGAGTTCGCAGACAAGTTCTTCAACATCGCTCTTCCCAGAGTGAGAGACTTCAAAGGCGTAAGCAAGAATTCCTTCGACGGACGCGGAAACTATTCCATGGGCGTCAAGGAACAGCTGATCTTCCCCGAGATCGTTTACGATCAGGTCGAAAAGGTCAGAGGAATGGATATCGTATTTACGACAACGGCAAAGACCGACGAGGAATGCATGTTCCTTCTCCAGGCTCTTGGTATGCCGTTCGAGAAGTAGGAGGCGGCAAATGGCTAAGACAGCATTAAAAGTTAAGCAGAGCAGAACTCCAAAGTACTCTACACAGGCTTATAACCGCTGCAAGATCTGCGGAAGACCTCATGCTTATTTAAGAAAATACGGTGTCTGCCGTATATGTTTCAGAGAGCTTGCATACAAGGGTGAGATCCCCGGCGTAAGAAAAGCAAGCTGGTAGTAGGAAGGAAGGAGGCAATACTCAATGTCAATGACAGATCCGGTAGCAGATATGCTCACCAGAATCAGGAACGCTAACACTGCAGGACATGCGGAAGTCAGCATTCCGGCATCGAAAATCAAAAAGAATATAGCCGAGATCCTTCTCAAGGAAGGTTATATCAAGGCTTACGAAGTCGTGGCCGGCGACGTTCAGGATAACATCGTTATCACAATGAAATACGGTCAGGGCAAGCAGAGAGTTATAAGCGGGATCAAGAGGATCAGCAAACCGGGACTCAAGGTCTACGCAAAGAAAGACGAAGTTCCCAGAGTTCTCGGCGGACTCGGGATCGCCATCATCTCCACATCCAACGGCCTTATCACTGATAAGGAAGCAAGGAAGCT
>JAEEGI010021994.1_pt1 | contig 12638 bp, 8 predicted proteins | sample 8958751 | NCBI WGS metagenome assembly JAEEGI01 (sample SAMN16246545, study PRJNA631951) | gut metagenome | biome: gut microbiome; feature: rumen; material: KS-attached | host: Bos | place: Iran: Karaj | collected 2018-10 | reverse complement strand
CAGCCATTCCTGTTTCCCGTTATGGCTGATTTTGGAATCCAGGCTGATGCACTGCGCCAAGGCGGGGCGGAGCAGCAAGGCCAGCATAATGGCGGCCATTCCGCGCAAAATGTGGGATGATATTCTCATGATATTGTTTTTCAAGTTAGTCTTCCGAAATCTCTTCAATGTATTCCCGATACTTTGTATAGACATTGGCGCGGGAGATGAAGCCGTGGTATCTTCCCTGTTCGTCCACCACCGGGATGTTATAGTTTCCTGAGGTCTCGAATTTCCGGACCACGCTGAACATCGACTCCTCCGGATGGATGGATTCCTTGGGGACAAAGGCGTACTCGTCCACCGGTTTGTCATAGTTTTCCGGATGGAAAATCAGATGCCGGACATCATCCAGGATCACCAGCCCGTAGAAAATGCCTTTCCCGTCCACCATCGGGAAGATGTTCCGCTTCGACTTTTCAATGACCTTGGTCAGGTCAAACAGGGTGGCGTCGGGTGGCACGCATTGGAAATCGTCGGAAATGAAGTCCGTCACTTTCAGCTGGGTCAGAGCCTGCTTGTTCTTGTCATGGGTGATAAGGTCGCCCTGTTGGGCCAAGGGCTTGGTATAGACCGAATATTTCTCAAAGGAATAGAACAGGATATATGATGATACGGTGCATAATATCAATGGGATGAGCAGCTGGTAGCCGCCGGAGATCTCCGCAATCAGGAAGATGGCCATCAGCGGAGCCTTCATGATGCTGCCCATCACACCGGCCATGCCCGCCAGCGTGAAATTGATGACCGAAAGGTCCAGACCGAGAAAACGGTTGCAGAAGGTGATCAGGATGAATCCGGTCACTCCGCCCACAAAAAGCGATGGGGCGAACACACCTCCGATACCGCCCGCTGCATTGGTAAATGCGGTGGCGAATGGTTTGAGCAGCAGCAGTGCAACCAGAAACAACATCAGAGTTATATCGCTGAACTGCAACATGTAGAGCGGGCTGTTGTTGAAAACCACGTTCCCCTTGCCGTTCATGATGCTGGCCAGCATGTCGTAACCTTCACCGAAAAAGGTGGGGAAGACAAAAATCAGCAGGCTCAGGATGGTGCCGCCGAAGAGTATTTTGAACACCGGTTTCCGCACCCTTTTGAAGGAGCGGCTCACCCAGTCGTTGGTGCGGACAAAATAGAGGGACATCAGGCCGGTGAGCACACCCAGAATGATGTACCACACCAGATTTTTCATGGCATAGTCCAAATCGGATGGAATCTCGTTGAACATGATGTCCTTTCCCAGAAATAGGTAGGAAAAGGAGGTGGCCGTCACTACAGAGACCAGCAGCGGCAGCAGCGAGGAGGCGGTCATGTCGAGCATCAGTATCTCGATGGCAAAGAGCATTCCGGCTATCGGTGCGTTGAAGATGGCCGCCACCGCAGCGGAGGTGCCGCAGGCGGTGAGCAGGATTAATGACTTGTTGTTCAGATGGAAAAAGGAGCCTAACTGTGAGCCGATGGCCGAGCCGGTCAGCGCAATCGGGGCTTCCAACCCCACCGACCCGCCGAATCCGACCGTCAGCGTGCTGCTGACGAGCGAGGAATAGGTGTGGTGCCGTTTTATGTGTCCGTTTTTCCGTCCGATTGCATACAATATTTTTGTCACCCCGTGGCTCAGGTCATCCTTTACAAAAAATCGGATGAACAGCACCGTCAGCGTTATGCCGATTATGGGGAAGGCCAGGTAGAGGTAGTTGAATTCGTTGTTCGGGAAGGCGTCCTGCAGCAGCCGGTGGGTGTAGAACACCGCGTTTTTCAGCACCACTGCGGCCAGGGAGGAGATAATGCCCACCATCAGGCTCAGCACCATCACGATGTTCTGCTCCGGAATCCGCGAAAGCAGCCGGTTGCCTGATTGCCGGAATTTGGTGCTAATATTCATAACCGGCAAAGGATTGTATTATTGAAAAATTCAGCACCCATTGCGTCCCTTGCGCGTCAGTATATTGGAGTTTCATCTCCTTTTGGGTGAGCCGCAGAATCTTATATTTTCTGGAAACCACCGCGTAACGGGAGGTGAAGGTTGTGTTCAGGGTTGTCTTGTCATCCTCAAATTCCCATGAACCGTTGCTTTTGAGTAGGGAATTGTTCTGGTAATAGGTTATGAGTACGGTTCCGGATTTGTAAAGTTCCCAGGTGCCGTCCGGAGATTCCACATCGCTGGGTGTCTCTGTGACGGTTTTTTCTCCGTTCTTGTAAACCGAACTCAGTTCCCATATTCCACGTATGCGGTTCTCCGCCTTGCGGAAACTGATTTTCGGCCCGTCCTCATATTTCTGGCAGGAGGGCAGGGAGGCTGTAAGGCTGCAGAGCAGCAGAAGGTATAAAAAGATCTTTCGCATGGTTTGTCCTGCTTTGCAGCCTCTCCCGACACTGTCGGGAGAGGTGCGGGCAGGTGGTGTTAAAAGGTTATTTCACCGGAATGTTGGCTAATGTCTCCACCAGGAATTTCCAGAAGCGGTCCACGCTCTCCACATTCACCTTCTCATCGGGGGAGTGCGGGTGCATGATGGTCGGGCCGAAGGAGATCATGTCCCAGTTGGGATATACGCCGCCCAGCAGGCCGCATTCCAGTCCGGCGTGGATGGCCTTGATTTCAGGCTCCTTGCCGAAAAGTTTCTTGTAGGTGGCCATCATGGTCTTCAAAATCGGGGATTCCATGTTTGGCTTCCAGCCCGGATAGGCGCCGGTCAGGCTGATCTTCGCGCCGGCCATCTCCGCAACGGCGGTCATGCGTTCGCCCACGGCCTCCTTGGCGGAATCGACCGAGCTGCGCAGCAGGCACATGATGGTGACAATTCCGTTCTCGGATTTCACGATTGCAAGGTTGGAGGAGGTTTCCACCAGCCCCTTCATGCTGTCGCTCATGCGGAGCACGCCGTTCGGCATGGCATACACCGTGTTGATGATGTTTTTCTGGCAGGCAAGTTCCATAACCTGTGCAGGGGCCTCAACCGCCTTGGCGACGATGCTGCCCTCCGGTTCGGTGGCGGCGAACTCGTTCTTCACTGTGGCGGTGAAACGTGCGACCAGCGCTTCAAAAGCGGCTGCCTTGTCGGCAGGCACGGCCACGGTTGCAAAAGCCTCCCTCGGGATGGCGTTGCGCAGGCTGCCGCCGTTGATGTCGGTAAGGCGCATTCCGCATTCCACGGTGGCCTTGTAGAGCAGGCGGTTCATCAGCTTGTTGGTGTTGGCGCGTCCCAGGTCGATGTCCATGCCGGAGTGTCCGCCCTTGAAGCCGGTGAATTCAATGTGGTAGCCCTTCATGCCGGCGGGTGTCGCGGTGAGCTTGTAGGGGATTTCGATGGTGGCGTCCAGGCCGCCGGCGCAGCCGACGTAGAGTTCGCCCTCCGTCTCGGAGTCCATGTTCAGGAAAATGTCGCCCTCCAGCTCTCCGGCCTTCAGGTTGGAGGCTCCGGTCATGCCGGTCTCCTCGTCCACGGTGATGAGGGCCTCAAGCGGTCCGTGCACCAGGTTATCGGACTGCATCACGCTCATGGCGGCTGCCACGCCTATTCCGTCATCCGCACCCAGGGTGGTGCCGTTGGCGCGAACCCAGCCGTCCTCGCACACCCTCATTTCGATGGGGTCGGTCAGGAAGTCATGCTTTTTGTCCGAGTTTTTCTGCGGAACCATGTCAATGTGCCCTTGCAGGATGGCCATCTTGCGGTTTTCCATGCCCGGTGTGGCAGGCTTCCGCATGATGATGTTTCCAATAGCATCCTGACGTGCCTCAACATTGTGTTCCTTTGCCCACTGCATCAGGAAGGCGGTGATTTTCCCCTCATGTTTGGAGGGATGTGGGATGGCGCAGATCTGCTTGAAATTCTCCCATACTAATTTGGAATCCAGTTTGCTTAAATCAATCATGTTTATATTTTTTTAAGGTTATTAAATCAATATAAGCTGCATTCAACTTACAAATGCAGTTTTGTTTAAACATTTATTTTGCAAAAATAGAAAATAAATCAATATGACGGGAGTTTGCAGGCATAAATTTCATACAGGATGGCCCGCTACCGGAAAACCGTCACCGAACCCTGCATTGTCAGCGGCTGGAAAAGGCCGTCGAAGGTGGCTTTGACAACCCAGAAATAGACACCGGCGGAGACCGTCTTCCCGTCACGGTTGCAGCCGTCCCACCAGAAATCGTCGTCCGCATAGTCGGGACAGATGCCGCCTTTGCAGGACTGCCTCCACACCACATTGCCCCAGCGGTTGTAGACAATCATCTCGAACGTCCTGTAGGGTAGGTTCTCCTCCATAGGCTTGAAATGGCGCACGCTGCCGTCCTGCCCGAGAGGAACGTATGCGTTGGGGAACAGGATTCCCCTCACAATCCGGAGTTCCTTCACAGCGGTATCGGTGCATCCGCCAGCATCGGACACCACCAGCATCACCGTGTAACTTCCGGAATCGCGATAGATGTGGGCGGCATGACGCGAGCAGGCCTCCTCACGGTCGCCGAAATCCCACCACCATCCGGATATCGGTGTGTCACCCGCCACGGAGCTGTCGGTGAAACTGATCTGCATGCCTGCATTGGCTATCAGCGGATCGGCCCCGAACGAGGCCTGCGGTCCAATAAGGCTGTCCACCGTCACCGTGTCGGACACCTCACAATAGGCGTCGCGCACCCGCAGCAGGTAGCGGCCAGCCTTCAGGCCTGTGACGGGATCGTCATACACCTCAATGCTGTCCAGATAATATTTCAGCGTCATCGGATAATCGCTCCGGGCGGCAATCCGGATGGTCCCGTCCGAGCGATGGCAGTACTCCGGCGTTGAAAACGGATCGACATCCAAGGAAACGACATGCAGCTCTCCCTCCACCGAGCGGCGGGTGAAACCGTCCTCATACAGCAGCTCCATCCGGATGCGGTAGGTGCCACGGGTGAAGAAGCGCCTCCATTCCATACTGTCCATCGCCTCCGTCACCTCGACGCTGTCCACGAACCAGCGGATGTGCCCCGGTTTGGAACTCAGACTGTCGTGTACCTCCCCTCGGATCAGAATCTCCTGTTCGCAAAACCGCACGGAGGGAAGCGAAAGGTGGTGTGTGTCGTTGCCGTAAAAGGCGGCACGCAGGTCGAGATAGTTGGCCGAGGCGAGATAGTCATAGCTTTCGCAATGTGTGATGCCGTAGCTATATACTTGTATTCCGGAATAGCTGTTGGTGATGGTGTAGGTGTTGCTGTCGGAGGGGAGCGGAACGTTGTAATATGACCAGCCGCCGGGATGGTCGCGCCAGATGCCGCCCGTGAGCGGTTGCGGCAGCCCGTTGTTCGTGCTTATGCGGGTGCTGTCCTTGCCGTATGTGGGCACCGCCACCAGCACGTAATGGCGTGGCTGGAAGCGGTCGTTCACATCGACCGGCATCTCGTACGGGCGGAAGATGCAGGAGGCCACGCGCCTGCCAGTTTCCGGAACCGCCGCAACCGAAGGGTCGCTGTAGCCGCCGTTGGTATTGTGCGTGAAATAGGAGTAGGAGACCAGATAGGTGACGACCGCCACCGGCTTGTCCGAACGTATCAGACAGCCGCTGTCACGCTGTGTCACGTCTATCCAGACCCATTGTCCGGCATTCAGCCCCGTAAGGATGGTGCTTCCGTTGCGGAACTGGTTCACGCTCACCTTTCCGCCCGACAGGGTGATGTTGGTGTTCGGCTCGGTCGCCATCACCTGCACGAACTCGTTCCCCATGATGGAGACTGGAATATAATGTTCAGTGCCAAGCAGTTTAAGGGGAAAGCACTGCTCAAACTGTTGGTCGGAGGAGGGGATATTGTGCGGAATCCATCCGAACTCCTGCACCTGGAAAGCGGCGAAAGGCCGGTTCCCCTCCAACATCTCGCCGCCCGTCACCGGTCGGGGAGAGGTTCCGTTGACCATAAAAAAGGTTTCTCCCCGGTTCAGGCTGCAGAGTAACGTTCCGTTCATCCTAACCACTGTGCTGTCCCACACCGCCACCAGCAGGAAATGGCAGTTGTTAGCTGCTGTGGTTACCACGCGGTATTCCAGCCCAAGCGCCTCCGAAGGCATGATCAGGCTGGCATCCGTGGTCATGGGCATCCGCGATATTGTGGAGACAGAAATCTTGTCGTCACAGAAGACGCAGGCACTCAAATCGTATTTTCCGGGTTTGGTGTGGTAGGTGGCGCCCCTTTGGGAATTGGTGAGCCGGTGGACGAAGGCTTTTCCCGGCTGCACCGTGAAAGGGACGGTGTCCCCGTTATGTGTGAAGACAATTATGCCGCTAGTTCGGAATTCGGAGGAGATGTGGATTTCGTAATAGGAGGTGGTGTCACTGAGAATCACGCCGGATTCCCGATTGGTGGTGCCATAGGAGAACCAATACTCCTTGCGGGGTGTCCCCTGCTGTGCATGGGAGGCTCCCGCAAGGGCAAGCCACAACAGCGTGCAGAAAACTGTCCGAAGCCTACAGCCTGTCACCGGTCCTGTTTCCTTTAAAGTGTCCGCAGCAAAGAAGTTACTTGCGCACCAGCTTTTTCACGCAGGAACCCTTTTCGGTGCGCACCCGCACCAGATAGATGCCCTGCGGTAGCGTGGAGACATCCGCCTGCGCCGTCCGCTCCGCGCGCAGCAGCACCCTGCCCGAAAGGTCGCTCACCACTATCTCCTCCACCTGCGATCCGGAAAGCACGCTGAACATGTCGCCCGTGGGGTTCGGGTAGATGGTGACGGAAGCAGACACGGGCTTCAACGGCTCCCTTACCGCAATTTCACCGTCAAAGCAGGCCTGGAGCATCGTGTCCTGCGTCACCGTGAAGCTCAGCGGGTTGGCGGTGGAGAGCAGCTGGCCGTTGCACTTCCAGCCGCTGAAGGTGCAGCCGTTGTACGGTTCGGCACGCAGTGTCACCTTCTCACCCTTCTTGTAGAAGCGGTTTTCCAGACCATAAACGTTCCCTTTATACTTGTCGTTGAAGCATACCCCGACCGAAATGCCGCCAGCCTCTATCATGAAGTCCTTCCACACCGGAGTGCTCTTGTACAGCTCCACCGAGGCCGTTGGCACAATAAGCCTGCACTTGGAACGGTCCAAGCCATGAAAGGCACGCTGTAATTTTTCATTGATAATAACCGGGTTGACTTTCAAGTTGTAAATTGTCCTTAACAATGTGTCCTCGGAAAAAGCACCAAAAGACAGGAACTTTAAATTTGCCGGTAAAGTGACAGATAATAAAGACGAAATGCGATAGAAAGCGTTTGGCAGTGAGTCTATTTTCATTGGAACTTCTATACATGTCGCATTCTTACCTTCCATAAAAGCACCGCCTTCTATAAGCAGCAAACTGGCAGGCAACTTCAAGGTATCAGGAAGCCCTGTTTTATCAAATGCTTGGGTCTTGATGTATTCAAGTCCATTCGGAAAATTAATTTGCCGCAAATTGGAATCAAATTGGAATGTGCCGCTATTGATTTTTTTCAGTCCGTTCGGCAAAGTGAGCTTTCTCAATTTAGGACACCCGGCCAGTCCGTCCACTGTTTGAATACCCTCCCCCACCTCTATGCAAGTTACCGTTGCCTTGTACTTGTTCCATTGTGGAGCTTGCCTTGCTCCCATGTGTCCTTTTCCTGTGAAACGCAAAATGGTATCCTTGCCTTGGATGAAATATTCAAAATACATATTTGTACCTGTAATCTGTTTAGGCCAAATTGTGTCTGAATCACCGTTAACCTGTTGCGGTTGGGCAACCGAAAGCCCTGAAATGGCAGTCATCAGCCATGATAGAAAAAAAACCTTCTTCATAATAAATAGTTTTAAATTAACAATCAGTTTTGCCTTTATACTTATTAGAGGAACTTACTCCCTGTTTTGTTGCATCAGTGTGAAAAAAATTTGCTACATAAACTTAAACTGCATCCAACTTACATTAAACATTATTTTTTGCAAAAGTAGTAAAAAAACTCATACGGGGTTAAAAATCCCAATTTTTTTTCGAGGTCTGTTATTTAAATAATAACGGAACATTTTCCGCTTTATTGTGTCAAAATGTATGTATTAGTCATAAAACCGCCAGCTGATGCCGAAACGGAAATTCAGTCCTTTGGCCGGGTAGTGCGGGAACTGGAACGGATAAAAGCCCTCCATTGCGGACAAGATGTTGGCGCAGGCGAAATAGGCATGGAAATGCTCTATGCGGGCATTCAGGAAGGCGCTCAAATAAAAGTCGTTGCCAACCAAAGTGCTGTTCTGGTGATAGAACTGCTGCATCGAAGGCTGGTAGCCGTCCGCATAATATGCGGTGAAATAGGTGATTTCCGCGCCGAACTGCAGATATGCCGCCTGATGGAAAAGCGGGAAGCCGTAGAAGACACTGTTTCGCGTGACCAATGCGGGCAGGTGCAGCGAGTCGCTGCTGCTGCGCTGAAGGTAGCCGTGCAGGTCGGCACCGAACCCTTTCCAGCGCAACGGAAGGAGCAGTTCCCCCTGCATCACATGGATTGGTTCCGACAGTTGGCGGACAGTCAGCTGTTCGTTCAGATAGACATGATTGCCGAGGCTGAAGCTCTGGAATGCGGCCTGACACCCCTTCCAGTCAAGCAGCACCTCCGCCCGGAGCAGCTGCTGTTTCTGAAGCGTGTTGTTCCAGCTGATGCCATTGGAAACATAGTGGCGGAAAAAGTAGTCCGGTTCCTGTATGTCGTATTTAAGCACGGCCCTCAGGAAACCTTTGGGCAGGGTCTGTTCCATTTCTCCCGTTGAATCATTCAGTTTATTATTCCTGAAGAGCGGCAGAACATATCCGGTTGTGACATGCAGGTCGTTCCGGTTATATCCGCTGAAGGCGTAGTGCAGCCGGGTGTTCCAGCTGCCGGCCCTCCCCAACGGGACTTCCATTCCGGATTGCAGCGCCATTACGGAACTGCGCAACCGGTCAAGCGTGTCACCTGTTTGTATGTGGTCGTGCGAAACGCCGAGAAACAAGGTGGTGCCGAGGTCGGTCAGCGACGATGGCTCGCGGTTGGTCCATCCTATCTGGTTGTGGATTATCCTGCCGGAGACAGAATCGGCGGTGCCAAGGCTGTTATCCGTATAGAGCGAACGGAAGCTTTTCATCCGGAACTGGTGTGTCAGGTATCCTAAACGTGAAGGGAGCAGGTTGCGGCTGCTGTCCCTGCGGTTGCCGAGGTGGAACCAGTGCCGGTAACGGAGATCGTTGTCGGAGTAGTTGTTCATGGCGGACGGTGTGTTGACCGAAATGGCGCGTGGCTCCAGATTGGCCATATAGTCCGCATCGTTGGCGATGCCGCCGCTCTCATGCAGGTAGAACAGGTTATAAATAAAGGAGATATCAAATCCGTACCTGCTGCTGTCCGACCGCTGGAGACCATGAAAACCGAAGTTGACATCGCGAACCCCCTCGTTCACATAGACCCCTTCGGAGAGACGGGTCTGGAAAGCCAGGTTATAGCGGAAATTCCCCAACTGTTGGGCATGCTCCACATCAAAGGAGTTCTCCTGCCCGTTACGCCACTCATAGCGCAGCATGGTATATACCCCGTCCACGCGGTTGAGCCGCCATTGCTCCAGGGTGCGCCTGTAGCAGGGATATGGCATTGTCTTGTAACTGAACCCCGGCGATATGGCAGTCTGGAAGTTCAGGCTTTTGTGCGCCTGCCCGATTGTGGCGATTGCGGTGTATATGTCCTTTGCGTGCAACAGACTCTCCTGCCGGTAGGCTCCTGTGACGGAGGTGTCGGCTTCAGCACATCCCGAGATTGTCGGGAAAAGGTCGTAAAGGGTGTAGCGGATGACGGTGCGGTGTGCAACGCTGGAATCGGTACCGATAAATGATGAGGGCACCTCCCGCCGTGAACTGTCAGCAGGCTCCTGCGCAGCCACCCGGAGACACGCCAGGCATAAAAACAATACCATTCCCCTTGACAATCCGTTCCGCTGCATCAGCATTGAATCCGTTTGAAAAGTGGCGGGCGGAGGTTAGTCCAATTTGGGCGCCTCTCCGTTAATCAGGCTTTTCAGCATCTTGTAGTAGTCGCCGTCGCAGATAACCTCAAAGTCCGGATCCGGTTTCAGCATTATCACCGCCTCATCGTCCTGCGGGTTTGTCGGGGTCACTTTTTTGATGGCGGTGTAGGAACTCAGCACATTTTCGTTGATGAATGTGAAGTTTTCAGCACCGGCACGCTTGGCGATTTCCTCTATCGTGACATCCTGTACCGGAATTCTCTTTTTGTTTTTCAGCACCACCATTATCTCTGTCGGTGCCTGGTAAAAATAGGCGATGGCCTTGATGTTCAATTTGATCCATTGCCCTTTGCTGTTGAATCCCAATACCATGTCCGTCACGTTGCCCTTTACGATGGTCTGGACAACAATCTCCTGTCCTTTCTGGTTATAGGTTGTCCAAATCCCTTCGCGGAAATCGGCCTTGTAGGCGCCTTTTGTCCAGAGCTCGCCGGTTTCGTAGTAGTTTTCAAACGGACCGTCCATCTTGTTGTCCTTGTAGGACATCTTCAGGCGCAGCTTTCCGTTGCTGAAATTGTTGTAGGCAGGTCCCTCCTTCTTGTCGTTCTTCCAGTTGATCTCCTCCAGAATCACTCCGTTGGCCGGAGAATAGATGCGGAACGGCCCGGATTTCTGGCAGTTCACGTAATTCTCCTCGGAAATCAGCTTGCCTGCGGCGTTGTAGTATTTCCACTGGCCGTCCTTCTTCTTGTTGATGAACAGCCCTTCGGCGGAAACCCTGCCATTTTCGTGGTACATCGTGCAGGTGACCTTGGGTGAATTGGGCGTGTATACGGAAACACTCATTATCTTGCCGCTCGGGTAGTAATGGGTCATCTTTCCGACAGGTTCCCCATTGTAGAACCTTCCTTCATACTGCAGCACCTTGTGGTCGTCATACACTTTCCAATAGCCGTACTTTTTCCCGAACTTGTCTGTCCGGTTCAGGGTGTCGGATTGTGAGTGGGCGAATCCTGCAAGTGAAATGCAGCATACAATAATTAACAGCTTTTTCATATACAATATTATTTATGTACTTTGTGTACGAATTCCTCCACCTCCGGAACGCCGCCCTGGTAAATCAGGTAGCCGTCGTAAGGCTCACGCGGTGTGGTCTCGCTGTTGATGGGGGTGAGCATCAGCTTGCGCACCTCCTCGCGGTCATGCGTAAGGCCGAGTGCCCAGCCCAACTTGATGTAGGCGGATTCGGCCAGCATGTTGTCGGCGGGGATGATGCCGCGCGCCATCAGGTCACGTCCGGTGTCGTAGACAAACATGTGGGTGTATCCCCAGATGGTCTGCACGCACATGTACTGGTGGATGCCTGCGTCGGTCGCCTTCTGGATGGCCTCGAACATTCCCTTGTTCACGTGGCCCAAGCCGGTGCCGTCCCACACAATGCCCTTGTATCCTCTGTCAATCAAAGACTCCAGTACGTCCGGCTTCATGCCCGGATAGTAGTAAAGTATTGCAACACGGTCATCGAACACAGGGACAATGCGGGAGGTGTTGTGGTCGTTGGCCGCGATGCTCGCCTTGTAGCTTTCCAGGTCGGTGATGACCTCAACCTTGCGCTCCTGGTTTTTGCGGCGGTGGTTGTAGACCTCCTTGATGGGTCTGGCACCGTTCTTCCTGTCGATGGTTGCCAGCGGCGTGTCGCCGATGGTGCGGAAGGTGGAGCGGTATGAGGAGTGCATCTTGCGCACGCGGGTGCCGCGGTGCAGGAATCCGTATTCGTCCGAGGTGGGGCCGAACATGCAGACCATCACCTCCGCAATGTCACCGTGTCCGGCGGCGGTCATGGCGTGCATCAGGTTCAGTGCTGCATCCGAACTCGGGCGGTCGGAGGAGCGCTGCGAACCTACCAGCACCACAGGCATCGGCAGGTTCTGGCACATGTAGGTCAATGCGGTGGCGGTGTGGGCTAAGGTGTCGGTTCCGTGTCCGATTACAATGCCGTCGATTCCGGCCTTGATTTCGTCACCGATTTTGTTGGCCAGTGCCATGTATTCCTTGGGGGACATGTTTTCAGAGAAGACTGCGAACACCTTCTCCGTGTCCAGATTGCAGATGTCGGCCAGCTCCGGCACGGCGCCGTACAGTTCGCCCGGCGAGAAGGCCGGAATCACCGCGCCGGTGCGGTAGTCCAGACGGGAGGCGATGGTGCCGCCGGTGCCCAGCAGTTTCACATGTGGCAGTCCCGGGGTGTAGGGGAATTCCTTCTCCGGAATCTTGAAGTTGGGCTGCGGGTCGCGTTCGCCCTTCATGCCGGTGATGGTTGTGATGTCCAGACCGATGTTGTAGCCGGTTATCACCTTCATCACAATGTGCAGGTCGTCGGTGTTCTCGGCCCTCGGCAGGATTTTGCCGCTGAAATGTCCGCGGGTGGTCTCCACTTCGGCCTTGTCCCAGACGTGCACGTCGTATTTTTTCAAAATGTCAAGTGCTCTTCCTTTGTAACCTTGAAATGTCTTATCGTCCATGTTTTCTCTTTTTTCGGGTTAAAAATTAAATTTCCTTGGCCAGTTCCCCAAGGTTCATGTTGCCTAAGCCCATAAGGCTGAGCTCGCCCATGATGCTGTTCACCTTGTCGCATGGTTTGGTGT
>JAEEGI010021992.1_pt1 | contig 12639 bp, 10 predicted proteins | sample 8958751 | NCBI WGS metagenome assembly JAEEGI01 (sample SAMN16246545, study PRJNA631951) | gut metagenome | biome: gut microbiome; feature: rumen; material: KS-attached | host: Bos | place: Iran: Karaj | collected 2018-10 | reverse complement strand
TCTCCCTGGTGCAGAATGTATGGAGATTCATCATTGAGATGGACCTCCAATACTCCGGAAAACATGTAGATAAACTCTTCACCGTTAAGGGTAGTCTCGGACATCGGAAAGTTTACGATGTGTGGTTCTTCCTGGTTCGTTATATCTGCCCGATCCTGCTGCTCGTGGTTGCTATAACCGGTCTGGTCGGCTTCTTCGGAAGCTTCTGATTCCCGGCTTCTGGATCAAACAAATAGTTATTCAAATCAAGCAGCCTGTCTGGCGGAATCGTCAGACAGGCTGCTTGATTTGAATCCAGGATTTAATTAACCGGTCCACCGTCCAGGAGGCGTTAGCCGGGCTGGTCGAAGGGAGGCATGTTGCGGAACGGTTGGTTACTGGAAACAGGTAACGGTTATAGAGCTTATATGCAGTTTGACCGTTACAGAAAATCCGCTCGATTTGTGCGCCTTCCAGAAGGATATTCACATCGTTTGCAGTGACGTTTTGAATGCTGCTGTCTGCGGATCCGGTTATTTCACAGCTGGAGATGACATCCCAGACGGCAATGTGATGGCGAAAAAGAAATGCCTCTTTTTCCTTTTTAGTTGCGGGACAGACGTCCTCGTAAATTGCGGAGAGAACGCGCCAGAATCGGTTTTGTGGATGACCGTAAAAGTATCCGGTTTCTCTCGACTTGACGGAAGGAAAACTGCCTAGAATCAGGATTTCCGATTCGTTATTCCAGGTCGGCGGGATCGGATGTTCAATGACTGTATGCTGCAGCATTTTTATGGCTCCTTCCTGAAAGTTGAATACTCCTGCGTGTACAGTATATCAAGTTTAAAGAAAAATGTCATCCTGTGAGAATCCTTTTCAAATGTCGAAGGAAGTGCCGAAAAGGAAAAGCGGGGAGAATATTGATTATTTGACCGGAACATGGTATTTTATTTTAATCAGGATGAAAAGGAAGAAATTCTGATTCAGAGTAATTGCGTCATATACTCAGGGTAATGGAGTACTGAATGGAGGTTTTGCAATGCTGGAAGAATTGAAAAAAACAGTCTGTGAAGCGAATCTTCTGTTGCCCAAACATGGCTTGGTGACTTTCACATGGGGGAATGTAAGTGGGATCGACCGTGATAAAGGCCTGGTTGTGATCAAACCGTCGGGAGTACCCTATGATGGGATGCAGCCGGAAGATATGGTTGTGGTCGATCTGGATGGAAAACTGGTGGAAGGGAAATGGAAACCCTCCAGCGATACGCCGACTCATGTAGTGCTGTATAAAGCATTTCCGGAATGCGGCGGAATTGTCCACACACACTCCCGCTGGGCGACGACTTTTGCCCAGGCAAAGAAAGAGATTTCCGCAATGGGTACGACCCATGCGGACTATTTCTATGGTGCGATTCCCTGCACCCGTCCCATGACGGACAGGGAAATCCGGGGTGAGTATGAAAAAGAGACCGGCAACGTGATTGTGGAAACTTTTGCGGATCGGAATCCCGCTGATATTCCTGGTGTGGTAGTTTGTTCCCATGGCCCTTTTGCCTGGGGAACCGATCCCATGAACGCTGTGCACAATGCTGTAGTCATGGAAGAAGTGGCGTTCATGAATTGGCATGCAATGGTTCTGAATCCTGAGCTTGGACCCATGCAGCAGACTTTGCTGGATAAGCACTATCTCCGGAAGCATGGAAAAAACGCTTATTACGGACAGAACTGACGGCCCTGAATTCCGGCTGTTTTCAAGCTGAATAACCACTATACCGGAAAGGAAATATGAAAAATCCAGAGGGAAATGGAGGATCATACGCCATGAGACTCATTGAAAAAGCGATTGTATTTGCTACCTGGGCACATGAGGGTGCTGTTCGAAAAGGGAAAGGCCGCCCGTTTATCCTGCATCCGCTTGAAGTGCTGAGTATTGCTGCCTCGCTGACCGAGGATGAGGAAGTCCTAGCCGCTGCCGTTCTGCATGATACGGTTGAGGATACTCCTGTCACGCGGGAGGAGATTGAATGGAAGTTCGGATTCCGTGTGGCAAATCTCGTCGCGGCTGAAAGCGAGGATAAACGACGGGATCGCTCCGCGGAAAGCACCTGGCTGATCAGAAAACAGGAGGCGATCGATCAGTTGCAAAAGGCAGGACGCGACGCCAAGCTGATCAGCATTTGTGACAAACTGTCCAATCTTCGCGATATGGATCAGGACTATGCGGAGATCGGAGACCGCATTTGGGAGCGTTTTCATCAGAAGGACAAGAAACTGCATGCCTGGTATTACACTTCCATTTATGACATATTATCCGAAGAATTCGGTGATATTCCGGCGCTTCGTGAGTTCAAAGCGCATCTGGACAGCCTTTTTTCTTAATTCCTGCGGTTATAGTGAAAGCACCGGAGCTGTTCTGCTCCGGTGCTGTGTTTTTGTTATATGGATCATTGATCGGCTGCAAAGGTTCGTTCCATCCCGTTCAGCGCTGAGCGCAGAAAGAACAGACTGGCAGCTAAAGAAATGATTTCAGCAATGGGAAATGACCACCAGACCATGTTGACGTCGCCTGTCATGCTGAGAAGCCAGGCCGCAGGGATTAAACCGACTACCTGGCGGAGAATGGAAACCAGCAGAGAATACAGGCTGCGGTCCAATGCCTGGCAGGTGGAACCGGCTATAATGCAGAATCCGGCAAACAGAAAACTTGGGCTGATGCGCCGGAGAGCTTTCACACCGATGGCAAGCATTGCTTCGGAGGGGGTGAAAACACCAAGCAGAAGCTTAGGAAGAAACTGGAAAGCAAAAAAACCAAGCAGCATAAAACAGCTGGCATAGAGGATTCCGAATCGGATGGTACGGTAAATCCGTTCTTTTTTCCGGGCCCCGTAATTGTAACCGATAATCGGGATCAGCCCGTTGTTGATGCCAAAGACAGGCATAAAGAAGAAGCTTTGAATTTTGAAATAGACTCCGTAAACGGCAACGGCAGTTGATGTAAAAGCGCCGAGGATGATGTTCATCAGATAGTTGGTAAGAGACCCGATGCACATCATCAGGATAGACGGGAAACCGATCCGGTAAATATTGCGGATGATACTTCGGTACGGACGGATATCCTTCAGTTTGACCGGCAGTTCACGGTTAAGCCTGACATGGAAGAGAAAGCCGACCGCGGCACCGACAGCTTGTCCGATTACTGTGGCAATGGCTGCACCGGCTGTTCCCATTGCAGGTAATCCGCACCAGCCGAAAATGAAAAACGGATCGAGAATGATATTTGTGACGGCTCCGATCATCTGTGTCCACATGGAGAGTTTTGTGAGTCCGGTGGACTGAAGCAGACGCTCCACACAGACTTCCAGATAGACGAAAAGGGATCCGATCGTTACAATCTGCAGGTATGATTCGGCAAAACGGCTGATCGATCTTACATTTGTCTGAGAATGGATAAATGCTTTGGCGCCGAATATCCCGAACAGCGCAACCAGAAGCCAGCAGCAGAAGCAGAGGAAAATTGCCGTTCCGGTCACGCGGCATGCCTCATCCGTATCCCGTCGCCCGAGTGCACGGGATACCAGCGTGCTGACGCCTACACCGGTACCGGTCGCAAGTCCGATCATGATATTCTGAGCCGGAAATGCCAGAGAAAGGGCGGAAAGGCAGTCTTCCGATACGCGGGCGACATAGATGCTGTCGACAACGTTGTAAAGCGCCTGTACCATCATCGACAATATCATTGGAACCGCCATGGTCATCAAAAGCTTTCCTTCTGACATTTCACCCATTCGGCGGGAGTCAATTTTCTGTGCAGCCATTCAGTCATGCTCCGTAATTTAAATCAGTGAATGGCATTATACTCCATGATCTGAAATCAAACAAGAGAAAAATACGCAGCTGCAGAATTGTTTGACCGGTCAAATATAAATTGAAAAAGCGGCTGCTTCATGCTATGATAACCGCATTCAGAATTCAGTAATTATTACGATAATGGAGAGATTCCATGGAAAATATGACGCTGCAACGTGCTGCCGAACTTTGCGGGGGTAAATTGTCCGCTTCTGCATCCGAAGATGTTGAACTCCGGAACATTGTCATAGACAGTCGTGCTGTGATGCGTGGTGACTTGTTCGCGGCTTATCGTGGTGAAAAGACAGATGGACATCATTATATCCGGTCTGCCTTTGAACGCGGTGCAGCCTGCTGCCTGGCGGAATATGTGCCGGAGGGCGTTACAAAACCGGTTATTGTGGTTCCGGATGTACAGCGCGCGCTGGAAAAGCTGGCGAAAGCCTATAGAGAAGGGTTCAGCCTGCCCCTGGTGGGCATTACCGGCAGTGTAGGCAAAACAACGGCAAAAGAAATGATTTCATCAGTACTTGCGCAGCGATTCCGCACGCTCAAAACCGAAGGCAATCTGAACAATCAGATTGGAGTGCCGATGATGCTTTCCCGGCTGAACAGCACCTACCAGGCGGCGGTTATTGAACTCGGGATCTCCGGTTTCGGTGAAATGAGTCTTCTGGCGGACATTGCAAAGCCGACGATGGCGGTTTTCACTGTGATCGGTCATGCGCATCTGGAATTCCTGCATGACCTGGACGGTGTGCTGCGCGCAAAGACAGAAATGCTGGATTATCTTCCGGATGATGCTGCTGTTATCGTAAACGGCGACGATGATAAGCTGCGGAACCTGCAATGCAGACAAAGAAAGGTCACCTTCGGGTTGAATCCGGAAAATGACATCTATGCCGAAGCCGTAAAAACGGAAGGGAACTCCATTACCTGCAAAATCGTTTGCGGTAATCGACAGATACCGGTTCGGATTCCCACCTTCGGGCACCACCATGTTTATGCTGCGCTTGCGGCTGCCGCTGTCGGATTGCAGTTCGACCTCACGGACGAGGAAATTGCGGAAGGCATTTCCGGTTTCCAGAATGTCGGACGAAGAGGAGAACTGTTCCAAACCCCGTTTGTGACGCTGATAGATGACAGCTACAATGCGAACCCGGATTCCGTCAAAAGCGGAATTGACTCTCTGATGCAGCAGGCAGGCAGACGGCATATCTGTATTCTCGGCGATATGCTGGAACTGGGCGGCAGCAGCGGCGTCATGCATGAAGAAGTCGGCCGTTATGCCCGTGAAAAAGGTGCAGACTTTGTGTTGTGTTCCGGGACCTTTGCGGAATACACAGCCCGGGGTGCAAAGGAATGCGGGCAGAGCTTTGAAAGCAGGGAAGCGCTGATTCACAGCATTCCGTCTCTCCTTCGGGAAGGGGACTGTGTACTCGTAAAAGCTTCGAAGAGTTCACATTATGAGACTGTCGCACAGGCAGTCCGGGAGCTGGCTAAGCAGAAGGAAACATTTTGCGGTGTGATTTCAGGGGAGAATCCGGATGAGTGCTGAACCGATTGTGCTGCTGGATCTGGATGACACTCTGCTCGACTTTAAAAAAGCGGAAGCAAGAGCACTTTCACAGTCTCTGACGGAAATGGATATCCCGCACGACAAGGCGCTTCTTGAGCATTATAATGCGTTGAACCTGCAGTATTGGGAACGTCTGGAAAACGGGGAATTGACCCGGGAGGAGGTGCTTCTGGGGCGTTTTGTGGATCTTCTGTCAGAAATCGGCTCGGATGCAGATCCGACTGAATTGCGTGACCGCTATGAGAAAAATCTGTCAGTGGGTCATTATTTTGTGGACGGAGCGGAAGAACTTCTGAAGACACTGTACGGTAAATGCAGGCTGTTTCTGGTTTCAAACGGTACGGCTGTTGTACAGCATGGTCGCCTAGCCAGTGCAGGGATTTCCGCCTTTTTTGAGCAGATATTCATTTCACAGGAACTCGGGGCAAACAAGCCGGAACGGGAATACTTTGAACGCTGTTTTGCGAAGATTCCAAATTTTGACCGGTGTCAATGCATGATTGTAGGTGACAGCCTGACGTCGGATATCCGCGGCGGCATCAACGCAGGTATTCGCACATGCTGGTTTAACCTGCGCGGAAAGCTGCCGCGGGCAGATATCGTGCCGGATGAGCGCATTGACGCGCTTTCCGAACTGCCGGAACTCCTGACGAATCTGAACAATGTTTCATTTGACGAATGAAGAAACCTCAGGCGAAATGAGGGCTTTCAAACGATAGGGATGGAAAAGAAATATTGGTAACAGATTAATTTATGGTAATATAATGATTATAGCGGATACTACCATCACCGTGAAGGTTAAAATCGACATTCTGGGTTTTTGAACTATTTTAGTGAGAAGGAAGAATGATGTTGGAATGAAAAAAAGCGTTTTCATTCGTCTGACGGCAATCCTGCTGGTCGGTATCCTGCTGGCTGGCTGTGGAACAACTTCACAGAACAATGAAGCGGATCCCGCTGCCTCGGAGAATAGCAGTGCCCCGGCCGCACAGCCGGCTTTGGACTCCAAAACGGAAAAAAGCGTGCGGCATAATATCGAAGAACGCAGTTATCCTACCTACCTCCGGGACCTGGATACAGAGCTGACGGAACCGTTCCCTCTCTGCTTCATTGACGGGGTTAATGATCTGCCATATGTGGAGCTTCGCGATTGGGCAGAACTGCTCTATTTTCTCTATCATGAGGAAAACGAAGACCCTGACTATGAACTGACGTTCAACGACAATGGCGACACTGTCACACTTGAGCGCGAAAGCGGTTATACGATGGAGTTCGACTTCGCGAAAGACAGAATTGTCTTTGAGGATTACAACGCATTTGTTCATAACTCCACCGATTCGACACTTCTCGACCTGCTGAGCGAGACAGGTTTCAATGAAAGCGGAGAGGCGCAGCTCTTCCTTCGGGATACGAAAGCGTCCTTTGATCGCTACGGGGATATGATGACGATCGATCTTGCGGCGTACGGGATTGAGATGATCGAGCAGGAAGGCAAGCACTATGTTCCGCTGCAGACGCTGAACGACTTTCTGGTTGCTCCGCTTCTGGAAAGCTTTCTTTTCAACGGCAAAGCGCTGATCCTTGCCAACGACGACTACCTTTTTGATTACCGGGAAGGTGAGTATACACCTCTGGCAGAATTCTACTATGATGTACCACGTGCGCAGCGCAGCGATGCGCTTGCCGAGTATGGATACAACGAGCTTTGCCTGGTTCTGGATAAGCTCTACGGCCTCAAGGAACCTCACGATATCCAGAGCTTCCGTCAGCTCTTTTGGCAAATCGGCTACGATGAGGTGCTCAGTGGCAATGATCCTGTTGACGCCGATCAGGCTCTCAAATCATTCATTGACTACTATCTGGATGATTTGCACTCGGTATTCAATGAATTCTCCTGGATGGCCGGCATGGACGCAATCCCGGATAGCACCGGCATCTCCAACCGCAAGTTCATGGAATATTCAGATACATACCGCACGGCCAGAGCCCGCTTCTATCCGGATGGCTGCCCCTACTATGAGGAAGTGGGCAATACGGCGTACATCACTTTTGACAGCTTTGACTCCGATTACAGGGGTGAGGCCTTTTATGCAGGGTTGGAATCGGGTGAGATTCCTGACGATACGCTGGGCCTGATCATCTATGCCCACTCCCAAATCACGCGGGAGGGCAGCCCGATCGAGAATGTTGTGCTGGACTTGAGCAACAACACTGGAGGCGCAGTTGACGCAGGAATCTTCGTACTCGGCTGGCTCCTCGGGGACGCCCCGTTCAGTGTCAAGGACATGGCTACCGGTGCAATGTCTACTTCTGTATACCGCGCGGACGTCAACCTTGATCGTCGCTTCGATGCACAGGACACAGTAGAGGACAAAAACCTCTTCTGTCTCATTTCTCCGATGAGCTTCTCCTGCGGCAACCTTGTGCCTGCTGCGCTGAAATCCTCGCAGAAGGTAACGCTGCTTGGCAAGACAAGCGGCGGCGGGAGTTGCGTCGTTCAACCGCTCTCCACTGCCTGGGGGACGGTTTTCCAGATCTCGAGTTCCAGAAGAATGTCGTTCTTGAAAAACGGATCCTTCTATGACATTGACCAGGGCGTGGATCCGGACTACTTTATCAATGACTCTTCGAATTTCTATAACCGCAAGGCGCTGACAGCTTATATCAACGGTTTGTTTTGACAGTGAGTAAGTGCGGGTATGAGCGGGAAAGGTTCCTTGCCTGCCGAAATACCGTGTGATCGGACAAAAAGATTATAAGTATCTGCAAACAAAATGAGGGCAATCATTGACGAATTGCCCTCATTATGTTATGATACACGCTAATTTCTGCAAACAGAGGAGTTGTTGATCCGAAATGGACGATGGCAGTCGATTGCCAATTATTCTTGCAATGATTCTGCTGCTTGGGGCAGTTTACTTTGCTGTTGCCGAAACGGCCTTTGCATCCAGTTCAAAGACAAAACTGAAAGCCGCTTCTGAACGCAGTGAAGCAGGTGCCGGTCAGGCGCTGTATATTCTCAATCATTTTGAACGGGCGATCAGCACCATGCTGATCGGTACGAATCTTTGCCATTTGTTTCTGTCAGCGCTTGTTACCATGTTTGTAACGAGAAGGTGGGGCCTTTCCGCGGTTACGGTGAGCACCATCCTGACGACGCTGGCAGTCTTTTTTGCTGGCGAAATGCTCCCGAAAAGCATAGCAAAAAAGTATCCCGAACGCCTGGCAAAAGCGTGCGCTTCCAGCCTGCGCGTGTTTATGACGCTGTTTTATCCGCTTTCATGGATTCTCAGCCGCATCGGTGAAGCTGCTGCAAAACTGAGCCGCCGGGAGCCTGAATTATCGGTTACCGAGGATGAACTGTATGACATCATCGAGGATATGACGGAGGAAGGAAGCCTTGACGAAGAGCAGGGCGAACTCATTTCCTCGGCATTGCAGTTCGGCGACCTGACGGTTGAGAGTGTTCTGACACCGCGTATGGATGTGGTTGCCTTGAACGTGGATGCGGATCCTGAGGAGATTCTGGCGCAGATCAAAGCACAGAACCATAGCCGGCTTCCGGTCTACGAAGGAAGTATCGACCGTATTATCGGCATTCTTCAGATTCGCAAGTATATCAAAGCATTCCTTCGCGGAGGGTCGGATCCCGATCTTCGCAGTCTTCTGGATGAGGCGTTCTTCGTACACCAGAGTACGGAACTCTCGGAAATGCTGCAGATGATGTCGAAACAGCGAATCAATATGGCGGTCGTGACGGACAACTATGGCGGCACACTGGGTATTGTGACCGTGGAAGACATTGTGGAAGAGATAGTCGGAGAAATCTGGGATGAGGACGATGTTGTTGAAGAAACTGTCACGGATCTGTCCGAAAATGCCTGCATTGTTGACGCGGATGAACATGTTTCTGACCTTTTTGAGCATCTGAATTACGAAGACCCCGAGAATAATGACGAGTTGGTGGATACCAGGCTTGGCGAATGGGCGTATACGAAGTTTGATGAGATTCCTGACGTTGGAGACAGTTTTCACTACCATGACCTGACCCTCACCGTGACGGAGATGGAGCACAACCGGATACTGAAGCTGAAAGCAGTCAGAACACCGGCTCTCCCGGAAGGGGGTGACGGCAGATGACAGCATTTCTCATTGGTGTCGGCATCCTGTTTTGTCTGTTGCTGTCTAACTTCTTTTCCGCATCGGAGATGGCTTATTCTTCCTGCAACCGGCTGCGTCTTGAAAACGCGGCCGAAGAAGGTTCCAAACGAGCCGGAATCGCGTTGAAGATTACACAGCATTTTGATGATGCTCTCAGTGCAATTTTGATCGGAAACAATCTGGTCAATATTGCAAGTTCCTCCCTGGCCGCGGTTCTTGTCATTCTTCTTACCGGGAATGACAGCAAGACCTGGGTTGCGACACTGATTCTGACTCTGCTGGTAATTGTCTTTGGAGAAACGATTCCAAAAATCACGGCAAAACAGAATGCTAATCGTGTAGCTGAACGGCATGCGCGCCCTGTGCGGGCTCTGATGATTATCCTGAAGCCCCTGATCCTCCTGGTTGTCGGACTGGTTCGTCTGCTGACCTTCTGGATGAAGAAAGAAGAGACAGATGATGATGAGGCCGTGGAGGAACTCCAGAGCCTGATCGAAACAGCTGAAGATGAGTCGGTGCTGGATGAAGAGCGTTCGGAACTGGTGCAGGCTGCGATTGATTTCTCGGAAATCTCTGCTTATGAAGTCATGACTGCCCGTGTGGACGTGGAAGCCATTGATATTGACGATGATTGGGATGAGGTCCTTTCCCTCGTCGAGGAATCATCCTTCTCCAGAATCCCTGTCTACGAAGACAGTATCGACCACATCATCGGGGTCCTGTATCTGAATCACTTTCTCAAGGCGGTTGCTGATGGAAAACGTGAAATCCGGTCCCTGCTGATGGAACCTTGTTACGTCTATAAGACCATGAAGCTGCCCGATGTGCTGACGCAGTTGAGAAGGGCAAAGCAGCATCTTGCTGTCGTGTGCGACGAATACGGCGGAACTCTCGGCGTGCTTTCGATGGAAGATGTAATTGAACAGATTGTCGGTGATATCTGGGATGAAACGGATCCCGTGGAGGACGAGATCGTTCAGCGTTCGGTGGATGAACTGGAACTGGACGGCGACCTTCCGATTCCGGAGTTTCTGGAACTGATGGAACTGCCGGAAGAAGAATTTGACGCGGAAAGCGATACGCTTGGCGGATGGGTGATCGAATCCTTTGGCGGACATTTCCCTCAGCCGGGGGAAACCTTTGAATATGAAAACCTCAGGCTCACCGTTCTCACCATGGACGGGAGAAGAGTTGACCGTGTTCTGGTTAAACGTACTCCTTTAAAGGATGAGGCAGACAAATAATCCGTTTTGGGTAGCAGATTTAAATATTTTCGCCCGTCTGCAACTTGCGCAGATGGGCGAAAATATTTCTTGCATCAGGGTAGTATTTGAGATATAATACACAAGCTCAGCAAGAGAATAGATTATCCGGGTGTAGCGCAGCTGGTAGCGCGCTTGGTTTGGGACCAAGATGCCGGGGGTTCAAATCCCTCCACTCGGACCAGGCAGGAACGTTGATTCTTCAATCAGCGTTCCTTTTTGTTAAGCAAGGGATTATATTATGATTGGAAATTACCTGTTACATGAAAGCTTAGTGTGATATAATAATTATAATCACAAATTCATTCCGTAGATGCTGGAAAGAAAAGAGCTTTGCAATGGTTGATTTTATTATGGACGACGGGATACGTCTGAATATCAAACTGGACATGCCGAAGACCTTTACCGGAAAGTGCCCTCTGGTCATTGTCATCCACGGGTTTACCGGGCACATGGAAGAACGGCATATTACGGCGGTATCTTCCATGCTGAACCAAATCGGCTGCGCCAGCCTGCGCGTTGACATGTACGGCCATGGAAGCAGTGGGGGAGAGTTCAGAAACCATACGCTGTACAAATGGATCTCAAATGCAGTGACAGTCATTGATTATGCGCAATCACTGGACTTTGTCTCCGATATCTATCTTTTGGGTCACTCGCAGGGCGGGCTCACGGTGATGTTGGTGGCAGCGATCAAGAGAGATGTCATTAAGGGGATCGTTCCGATGTCGCCTGCAATTGTAATTCCGGAATGTGCCAGAAGGGGGAATGTTCTTGGAGTATCATTTGACCCGGATCATGTACCCCAAGAGATTCGCTCACCCGACGGGTGGGTTCTCAGCGGCAATTATATTCGCATCGCACAGACAATTCATGTGGAAGAAGCTGTTGCCCGCTATGCGGGTCCGGTTTTGCTTGTTCACGGAGATGCGGATAAAACCATTCCAGTACAATGTTCAGAGAAAGCCTCGGAGCAATATCGTAATGCCGACTTCAAAATGATTCAGGGAGATACCCACTGCTATGACTTCCATCTGGAAAGCGCGGTGGAAGCGGTCAGATCCTGGATGGAAGAACAGATTCTTTGAGTCAGGAGGACAGCGTGATGAATCATAATATTTCTGATCAACTTGCCGGAAAAATGTATCAGTATATAGAGTATCCTGTATGGTACGCTTCCGGGATGCTGCACCTGGACAGCATGGAGTTGAGAGATGCGTCGCCTCAAAGGAACATCCTCCTGATGCACGGGGTGACGTATTCTTCCCACGAATTTGACATGAACTACAAGGACTACAGCCTTGTTCGCAGACTGGCCAGGGAGGGCTACCGTGTCTGGCGGCTGGATATCATGGGCTATGGACAATCTGCAGATGTGGAAGACGGCTTTATGCCGGATTCAGATTATGCAGCGGAGAATATCGCTGCGGCGGCGGAACGGATCCTATACGAAACCGGAGAAAAACAGATTGATCTGCTCGGCTGGAGCTGGGGAACCGTAACGGCCGGACGCTTTGCCGTAAGACATCCGGAACAGATTAACAGACTCGTGCTCTATGCACCGATCCTGTGCGGCCTTGGGCAGGAAGAAATCACAGAGCCGTTTCATCATAACACCTGGGAACACGCGGCCGAAGATTTTCAGAAAACAGCGGATGGAGCATTGGATTATGAAATGATCGATCCGGTCGTAGTAGAGATGTACTGCTCCGGATGCTGGCGGTACGACGGTGAATTCAGCCCAAACGGCGGGCGCCGAGATCTTTGTGTGGATCGCTCAGTTATGCTCATTGACTTCTCTCGAATCAGGGT
>JAEEGI010021990.1_pt1 | contig 12639 bp, 7 predicted proteins | sample 8958751 | NCBI WGS metagenome assembly JAEEGI01 (sample SAMN16246545, study PRJNA631951) | gut metagenome | biome: gut microbiome; feature: rumen; material: KS-attached | host: Bos | place: Iran: Karaj | collected 2018-10 | reverse complement strand
TGATATATTATGTGTTGGAGGATGTAATTTAAAAGGATTTTATTTATTTAAAATATCTACTCATCAATTTATTATAAATATTATAGGACCTAAAACAATTTATGCTATTAATAAATGTTTAGATGGTTTGTTTTTATGTTCTATTATTAATGAAAAAGGAAATCATTGTCTTGTGAAATATAAATATGAAGAACAAAATTTAAAGAAAATTGTTGAAAAGGAAAAAGCACATGATAGTAGTATTTATTCATGTGTTGAATTAAATGATGGAACAATTGCTTCCGGAGGAAATGGAGCTATTAAAAAATGGAGACATTAAATTCAATTTTTTTCCCTTGATTTCATTAATATTGATTATATATTTCTTTCAATCTTTATCATATTTTTCATTATCATATTAATTAAATAAAAAATAAAAATTCTTATTTTTATTTTTTATAAGTGAACATCTAATTTTAAAGATTTAGTTAAATTCTTTTGTATTTTTTTATCATAAGAAATTTGCAGGTATATATTTCTAAAAATCAATTTCATTCTTGTTAAAATTTCCAGAGCAATCGAATTAATAAAAATTAGAGATGATTTTTCGATATCTTCAATTCAAAAAAGGAATTTTTCTTTAATAACTTTTTATTAAATTTTTTGATAAATTTTTTTAAAATTTTATTAAACAAATATGAAAAGAATTGATAGATGAAAAATAATAAGAAATATAAGAAAAAGATATAAATTAAGAACATATACAAAATCTCAATCTTTAAATTATTCGAATAATAATGCTTTATCGTATATTCAAAGTTTTGAAGGAATAATAAAAAGAATAAGAAATCAAACATCTTTAAAATAATATATTTAGAAAATTAAATTTACATTTAAACCGATACTTTTTTGTAAATTTATGTTATAGTAATATTTATAATAATAAAATTACACATCTGGGGATTCTTTAGTAATCCTAGTCAAAAAAAATTAAAAAGTCAAAATTTTGTTGGAAATATTTTTCCTTTAAATATAATGGGGAAAAATAAGACTAAAAAGATAAAAGACAAAGAAAAAAATCATTTCTTAATATATATATTTTAAATATTGAATAATGTCTTAATTATTTTAGAAAATATAATTGATACTAAAGCACATGATTTGACAAAAAAAAAATTTAACATAGAATAATTTTATGTATTATATATAATAATAAATAAAAAACTTTTTGTCCAAAAACAATTTATATTCTTTTTTATAAATTTAAATTATCAAAATTTCTTCTATGACAGTCTAATGGTAAAATAAGAAGAAGTTAAAACACTGTTTGCCATATTTTCATGTAGTTCAACACTTTTAATAAAATTTCCATTATTAAACTCATAAATCCAATTAATAGATTTTTTACTATCATATTTACTATTATATGATTGTAAATTTGGAAAATTATAATCACTATTATCATTATCGTTATCATCATCTTTCTTATAATTACTATCATAACTTAAAAAATCTTTTTCATCTTTTAAATAACCAGCATAATTAAATTTTTTCATTAATCCTCTAACAATACTAAATTTTTCTTGAAATTGAGACAAAATATTATCACTTAAATTAACACTTTGTTTAGTAGTAACATCAAAAGCATAATATTTATCATCAATATGTAACATTAAAGTTTTTTGAATATTATCTTCCAATTTAGTCTCTTCAATAATTTTAATGCCAAGAATAAATTTACATAAATTTTTTAAGGTTTCTTCAGGTCTTTCTAATAATTCTTCATATTTAACAACATAACAAGGAATAGGAGCATTTTTCCAATATTTATAAAAATATTTCCAATTATTTATATATTCATCAGCTTTATCTAAAGCTTCTTCTAAAAAAAAAGAATCTCTTAATAAAAGAGACATAATTACTTCAATTGGATTTCTTACTAATATTATTCCTATTACTATTTCTACTTGCTCATATTCATATTTTGATCTTGTTGGATAATCGCTTGCTATTATCCAACTTAAATTTAAATCTTGATTTTTTTTTGGATATATATTATTTGGTAATGGCGATATTATGTTTGTGTCTGTTTGAATTTTAAAAATGTTTTCTAAATAAAATCTTAATAAGTTTTCACCACTATTTTCAAAATATAATAATCCTACATGAGGAAAATCATTTACTGTATCTAATGGCTTTATTTTTTCTTCATCAAATTCTACCATATAATTAATTTTTTTATTTGTTTAATTTAATTAAAATTTGAAGAAATTAAATTTAAATATTAAATTTTAATGTTATATAATTAGAATTAAATTTTTTTTTTATTTTTTTTAAAATAAAAACAGAAATTTAGTCAAATTTCTCTTTATTATATTATCTTCAATGACATATTTCCTCTTAATACATAATTGTGATGGGGTATAGAAGAAATAAAGAAGTAAAAAAACAAGTTTAACAAACTATATAAAATTGTTATTCCTATGATAAATATAGAAAAAAATTTATGAACATTCCTCATTTAAATTCACATTAATATTATCACTTCCTTCAGTTAAAAATAAACAAGGTAATATGAATTATTTTTTGTATTAAATATATATTTGATTTGAAAGTTCTAGGCTTTTGATTTTAATTTGATTTCTCTTTTTACTTGGATATTCTATTTCTTAAATTTATTATTCTGGTTAATTTTATTTTCAAAATTATCATTTATATATTGAGTGTGATTATTTTTAAAAAAACATTAAAAATCATTTAAAGAAAAATAAAAGAAAAAAAGTATAAAAAATATAATAAAACGACTTTTAATAAATAAAATTTTACATAAATATATTAAACAAATATCCTAAATCCAAAATTTTATTCCCCAGCAGGTTTTTCTTCTGCAGGTTTTTCTTCGGGTGGTTTTTCTTCTGCAGGTTTTTCTTCTGCAGGTTTTTCTTCAGGTGGTTTTTCTTCAGCAGGTTTTTCTTCAGGAGGTTTTTCTTCAGCAGGTTTTTCTTCAGGTTTACTTTCACTCATTTTTTTTTCTTCTTCCATAGCAGTTTGTGAAGGTTCAACTTTTTCTTCTTCTTTTTTAATTTCTTCTGCTTTTTTAATAATTTCATCGAATTCAGCTAAAGTAATAAATTTAACATTATTTTTTTCAAAGTTTTTAATCATAGCTTCTCCACTTTGATCTCCTAAAGGTTTAGTAGCATCTTTAATAACATAAGTTTCAAAACCTTTTTTAGCAGAATCAATAGCAGTTAATCCAACACAGAAATCTAAAGTTAATCCAGTGATAAAAATCATTTTAATTTGATTAGTATTTAAAATTTCTCCTAAAAGACTATTTTGAAAAGCACTCATTTCTTCTTTAAATTTATCTTCATCTAATCTAATTAAAACTTCATCTCCTTTTAATTGCATTTCTGGAGCGAAATTTGCACCATCAGTTCCTTGAACACAATGACGAGGAAATTTACCTTTCACTGCTAAAGTTATTTCGTCAAAGGGAAGATTTTCCTCACTTGCATAAGGACTGTCTTTGAAAGATATATGTGTTTCTTGACGGAATTGTTGTGTTGTGAATACTGTGGTAAAACGAGATGCATATTCATTTCTAATCTTATTTATTGGACCTATTATATCGTGTGCTCCTTTTACTGGGAGACTACCCTTTTCTAGGAAGTCATTCTGTACGTTTTGGATTAACAAGGCTGCTTTCATTTTTTTTTATTATATTTTTTCAGAGTTTTCAGGGGTATTTATATTTTTTTTTTTTAATTATTTTACTTTTTTTTTAATTTGGTGTATATTTTCTTTTTTTCAGTTTTTTTCAAGTTTTTTTTAATGTTTTTTTTTTATTTTTTTTTCAAGGATGTTTAGATTCGTATTGGTTTTTAAATTGAAAAGGAAGTTAATTCATTTATGGTTTTTATTTTTTTTTTTTTATTTAAAAAAAATTAATTAATTTATTATTTTTTAATGTTGTTTTTTTCTGTTTTTTAGTGGAACAATATTTTTTAAATATAGTTATTTATATTTTTACTTATTTACATTTATAATTTAATTCATATAAGTGTAAAAACTAGGATTTTACATTAAATTAGTGAAAAAATCATTCAATCTCTAAATTTTAATAAATGGTTGATTATTAGTAAAATTATGGATTGTTGGAAAAAAATCAATAATCTGATTAGAAAAAAAATAAAAGAAGAATTAATAAAAAAAAGAACTATCTAATATAATTAGTTAAAATGTCATTAATTTTCTGAGGAATTCAAAGATAATATTAATGAAAAACATGAAAACTTTAAATAAAAAAAAATGAATTCAAATCAATGAAATTGAAAAAATGTAATATGATAAACAAACAAAAGATATATTTAAATAAAATTATTAGATAATCCTTTTTTGTTTTTTCATTGAATAAATAAATTTTTTTCATATAAATAAAAAAAATTGTAGAAGAAAACGTATATTCCAACAAAGAAAAAAGAAATACATTAGGTTATTTTAAAGAAGAAGAAAGGCAAATATCAAGAAAAAAAAATTATAATGTAAGTAGATTTTAGATAATTAATTTTATCCAAAATTCAATGAAAGCATGATGGCCAAATAAACATTTAATTTTCCGATTGATGAAAGGACAAAATAAATTAATTTCATATAGTTTATTTAAGAATAAGATAATTCTAATAAAAAGAATTTCAAGAATGTAAATTATAATAATGATATTATTAAAAGGAGGAATTTATAATATATTAATTTCATTTTTTTTGGTTTTAAGAAATCAAATCTTATAATCTTAAGTTGTTTTGTCTCAAAACAAGTTTTAAAAATTATTTAACGAATATTTATGATAAAAAATAAATTTGAAAATAAATATTATAAAAAATTTAAAATTAATTAATCATTAAGAGTATTTTTTAAAGCATCATCAAATTCTTCATCTTCTCCATAAAAATCTTTTTCTAACTGACTTTCAATTTTATCTTTTTTTTCTTTATTATTTTTACTATCTTGAATAATAGGTTTATAAGACATAAATTCATTAAAAATATTATCTCTAATACCTTTTCTTCCAGCTAATAAAAATTTTAAATAATCAATATTAACTTTATCTTCAGTTAATAATAATTTATCTTGATTTAAAAAAGAATTAACATCAGAAGAATGAATTAAAATTCCATTTTGATATAAAAAATGTTTAAAAATTTCCAATTCTAAAAATCTATTAAAAACTTTTCCATTAGTAGATAATTTCATCATACAATGAACAGGAAAAATAAATCTTTCAAAAGTAAATTTATGTTTTTTCATAAATTCCAATAAAATATTTTTAAATTCATTATTATCTTTTTCTTTCACTTTTTCTTTAGCTTTATCAAACTTATCAGAATAATTTAATGGTTTAGTTGAAATAGCAGTCTTTTTAACTTCAGCTTTAGGAGGATTTTTCATATAATTTTCAATTTCTTTTTTTAATTTTGAATAATCAATAATTTCTTCCATATCATCATCAACATCTCTTGAATTTCCAGGTTTTACTTTAGTAAACAAACAAAAAATTTCAATATTACTTAAATCAATTTTAAATTCATTTTTTAATATTTCAACTAAATGAACTAATCTTATTGCTTTATAATCAGTAACACTTTTAGATAAACATTTTAAAAATATTTCATCAGGAGATTTTTTTTTTATAAGTAAAACTCTACAAATTCTTGCAATTATATCTTTAACTTTATTTAAATATTCTTCATTTGTTATTTCTATTGCATCATCATCTTCTTTTTCATTTCCTTCATTATCATCTATATTTTCATTTGGATCAACTGGAGTTTCATCTAATATTTTTATTAAATTTGAATATTTTAAATCTGTTAAATACGTTCCTTCTTCTTGAATTACTTTCATTGTATATATTAAATATTCCAATGCATCATTTTTTAATTTTAATTCTAATTCTTCCATTATTTTTTTTAATGAAGTAAATGAAATATAACTTTTATTTTCTTCATCAAATATTTTTAAAAGTTCTATAAATTTTTCTTTTATTGGATACATCTTTATTGCTATTACTTTATTTAATTCTTGTTTTTGTTCTATTGAATAAAAACTTATATTAGTAAATAAATTTAAAAATTTTGTTTTAAAATCTTCTGGATTTGTAGAATTTTTAGATATATAATTATTATATAATAAAGTTTTAATACATGAATGAATATCAATTTGATCTTTTTCTTGTCTTACTTTTAATATTTCAATTAAACCATTTGAAATAATAGAAATAAATTGTTTATAATTATTTTTATCTTTTAATAATTCTAAATTTTCTTTATTTAATATTCGAGATTCAATAATTGACATATCAATTTTATTAGCTTCTAAATTTTTTAATAAAACATAAATAAATTCATTTAAAAGATTAGTAGATAAATATTCATAATTTTTCACATTTACAGTTCTATTAATTAAATTAGAAGAAGGAGAACTTTGTAATATTACTTGAGTTTCAGGTCTTTTAGCAGTAGAAATTTTATTTTTTAAATTTTCAACTTCTTTTTCTAATCTTTCTCTTTCATTTTTTTCTTCTTGAAATCTACTTTGTAAAAGAAGCATTTTAGCATTGTTTTCTTTTTGTGGAAAAGGTTCAATATCAGGTTTTGAATTAGTAATAATAATCATTTTTGAATTTTGTTGAATTGTATTTGATAATATATCTTCTTTTGATTTTTGAAATTGTTTTAATTCTTTTAAAATTTTTTCATTTTTTGAATTTGAATCTTTATAATATGCTAAATCTTTTCTAATTTTTTGTAATTTTGATTCATATTTATTTTTCAATGATAAATATTCATCTGTTGCTTGAATATTATCTCTTTTCATTACTAATCTTTCATTTATTTGTTGATGATATTTTAATTTCTGTTTTAATTTATTTATCATATCTACTTTATTATCTTTTTGTCTTTTTAATTTTTCAATTTCAAAATGTAAATCTTTAATAACTTCTATCATTTTCTGATTATTTTCTTGGAAATTTATTATCATAAAATCTTGTTTTGATAAAGCATCTTTCATTGTATTTACATCTTGAATATTTCCTTGTAAATTTTGATTTTTAAATTGAGAATTTTTATATAAATTTTTTAATTTGTCTATTTGACCTGATAAAACTTCATTTTCAGATTGTAAATCATTAATTCTTGTATTTTTAATATTTTTTTTCACATATTCTAAATCTTGAATTGATTTGTCATAATCTTTTTTTAATTCTTTATATTTTTTTTTTAAATTTATTATAAGTTGCATTTCACTTACTTTTGAATAAGGAATTGAAGAATCATTAATAATATTTTCTATTATTTTATCTTTTTCGTTTATTTCATTTTCTAAAATACTAATTTCTTTCTTTCTATTTAAATGTTCTGATTGCATTTTATTTAATTGATTTTTAAGATTAAGATTTTCTTCTAATAATCTTTCTCTATCTATATTCATTGGCATTGCACTTTTAATTCTTGAATTTATTATTTTTGAATCAAAAGAACGTTCTCTTTTATAATTAGTTTGAAATGGATAGTTATTTGTTAATAAGTTTGGAATTATATTTCTATAATTATTATTTTATTATTTTATACTTTTTAATTTTTGATAATTTATTTACTGCACTTACTGGACGAAAAGTTCCTCCTAAATATGGGTTATTTCTTCTCATTTTTTTAATAAATTTAAATCTAATTTAAAAATTAATATATTAAATAATTATTTATTATAAACATTATTTTCAATCCTAATATTTATAAATTGTATGAAATAAATAAAATTTCTATAAGAATGGATAAAAAGCAATGAAAACAATATATAAATATATTAATTATTATTTAATTAAAAAAAATATATTTTTTGAAGCTCAAAAAAAGAAAAAAATATTGATATAAATATATATAAAAAAACAATATTAAATAATTATTTCAGAGAATTTTGAATATCTTTTCCTAAATTTACATTTTCATAAAATAAACTTAATAAAAAATCCTTTTTTTGTTTTAAATCATTATTATCTTTTTCAAAATCTAACAATTCACTTAATAATAATTTGCATAAATAAATGTTTTTAAAAATTAATTTATATTTAAACCCTAAAATTTCATTATTATTAAAATTAAAATTATCAATACAATTTTTAACCCATAAATAATTTTCATTATTATAATGTATAAGAACATTATTTATAGTAATAGGAAGAACATCATATTTTTCAGTAAATTGAATTTGAGTGTTATTATTTTTAATAAAATCATTAATTGTAAAATTTTTTTCTTCTTTTTCAGAATCCAAAGAATTATTATCAATAGGAATAATTTCATCTTCACTTATATTTTTTTTATTTGGAATTTGGGAAAATTGTTTATTAAAAAAATCCAAATCATCAATTGATTTTCCAGTTAATAAAATTTTTAATTCATTTAAATCATATTCTCTTTCTGAAATTTTATTATAATCTTTTTCATTATTATTTATTTTTTTTAAAACTAAAAGCTTATTTTTAATTATTGGATTTAAATTATGAATTGAAGGAATTGGTCTTTCAGTTGTTTCGATAGGATAAAATTGAGAAAAAGAAGAATTTTCATCATTTGATTCTTGTTGTTTTTTTATAATTTTTGAATCAATAAATTTTGCGAATTTTAATTTTGATAAATTTAATTTTGAATCATCAAATAAAAGAATTTTCGTATTATTTTTTGGAGAAATTTCTTTTGGTTCTTTTATTTTTGTGTTTATCTTTTTTTCTACTTTTTTATGATTTTTGTTTATATAATTGATATTTAAGTTTTCTTCATTTATTTCTATTTTATTTTTTTTCAATGATTTTTTCAATTGATTTAAATTTCCACAAGAATTATTTTTTAAAATTTTCTTCTTGTTTTTATTTTCTTTTTCTTCTATTATAGATTTTCTTTCATCTTTTATATTTAAATGATTTAAACTAAATTGTACATTTGAACAACTATTACATTTTTTTAATTCTTTTTTAAGAATATTCCTTCTTCTTATTTTTTTAATATTTGATTCTTCATTTCTAAGTTTAATACCAATGTTTGAGTTTAATTCATATTTTTTAAAATTTGTTTTTTCTAAAATATTTTGTTTTTTATAAATTTTATTTGTATTTTTTATGTTATTTAAAAATTCATTTTTTGACAATCCACTCACATTATTATTACTAATTTTACTATTCACTGTAGTTGAAATTGTTTTATTAAAAGATTTATGAGAGCTATTTTTATGTAGTAAAGGAAACAAATTATTTTTAATATTCTTCATTTAAAAAATTAATACCCAAAAATAAAAAAAAATTAAACTAAAGAATACAATTAACGGATAAAATCTAAAATAATAATAAAAAAAAATAAAAAAAAATCCTTTAAATATTTATAAACCATCAATAAAATAAAAAACGGATAAACCCCCATAATAATAAATTGAAATTAAATCAAAGAAATATAAAAATTATGGTATAGGAAATAAGAAACATAATAATAAAGTCAATAGTAATCTTAAAAAAAATCATATTATTAATAAAGAAGCAAATTAAATTTAAGTTATTTAGAATTATTTGAAAATGTCGAATCTAAAGGGTATTTTAGACAATTTTTTAAAAAAAGTAGAATTTTTATTATTAGTTCATGAAAAAAGATTAATATTATTGAGAAAATTACTGAAAAGATTTTAGATATCCAAGATATAAAAGAAATATATGATATTATTATAAATCCTTAAATTCTCCCTCAAGAAATAATGAAGTTTTAAATTTATTAGAATCATAATAGAATTTTTATTATAAAATCAATAAGAATATATTTTACTTATTTTAAATAATCAAAAAATAAAAAACAAAAACTTTAAATAAATAAATATACAAAAAAAACCAAAATAAATTTAATTAAAAATAATTAAAACATATATTTTAAATGGAACCAGAGCAACCAGCACCAATTAAGCCAAGAATAGTAAATATAAAATTATTAGGGCCTATTGGAGCAGGTAAAAAAAGTTTAGTTTTTAGATTTAGTCAAAATGCATTTAAAAGAGAAGGAGTTCCAACATTTCAAATAGATTTTATGTTTAAAATGATAAATAAAGATGGAAAAAAATATAATTTAAAATTCTTTAGACCAAAAGATGAAAATGAAAAAGGCTCAAAAGAATATTTAAAAGCGACTAAAATAATAATGTATATTTTTGATATTTCAAATGAAGAAAATGTTAAAGAATTTAAAGAAAATATTTCAAAAGCTTTTGAAAATGCAGAAAAAAATGCTTTAAAATATGTTATTGGAAATAAAATTGATTTAGAAGATAAAAGAGTTATTAAATTTGATGAAGCTAAAGATATTGTTGAAAAATTAGGATTTCAATATAGAGAAGTTTCTGCTTTAAATGGAGATAAATGTAATGATGTAGTTAATGAAGCTTTAGATGAATTTATTAAAAAATTTCCTTTGAAAGAAAAAAAGAAACCTGAAGAAAAAAAAGAAGAAAAATAAAAAATAGATTTTTTAAATTTAAGAATCTTCTTTTTTTAATTTGAAAAATTTTATTAATTTTACCTTTTTTTTCATTATAATATTTAATTTTTATTGGCTTTTATTTAAAATATATTGTTTGCATTTTTTGAACATTATAATCAATTAAGTAATTCTCATCTTCTAATATTTTTCCATTAAAAATTAATTGATATTTAAAATCTTTTTCTAAATTTAATCTATGGATTATTTCATCTTTTATGTATTGAATTTGTTCAGCAATATTAATAGATAAAACATTTTTATTTTTTTTTTCATAAAAATCAACGAAAATTACAGGAAAATAAAAACCTCTTAAAAAAATAATTCCTTTAGGTCTAATATAATAATCTTTTAATTGTTTTTCGTCATTATTTAATTTATATACCAAATACAATAATTCTTGATATTCTTTTTTAACCATAAAAGTTTCTTCAATTAAAAGTTTTAATTGTCCAATACTCATTTCAGGAAAAACTTCTAATTCTTTAACAATATGATTATAAGTTTGAATAATAATTTTGAATTTTTGATTAGCTTCAACATCTTTTCTTAATGACATATTTTTTATTTTAAAAAAATATATTTATTTTAGAAGAAAAAGGGATTGAATAAATGAAATGAAAAATTTATTCGGAAATAGTCGAAGTGAAAAGTAGAATCAAAATAAAAATAGTTTTTTTATTCATTCAATTATATAATAATTTTGAATAAATTCCTTAATTTATCTTTTATTTGTTTTCAAATATATATTAAGTAAAAAAAATAACGAAGGTATTCCAGGAAAAATATTTACATAAAGATCCAACGAAATAGGTAATTCAAAAAGAAAAAAAGAAGAAATAATATATATATTATAATCCCTGAAAGAAAAAATAGATTTCAAATATTATAAAAAATTAAAAAAAAAGTTCATATAAAACAATAAATAAAAAAAATATAAATAAAATTATATATTAAAACCATTTTAAAAAATGGAATTATCTTCAATATATAAAAATTTAATAATCCCAATATCCTTCTTATCAATAGATTTTATATTATTTTATCAAATTCTGAAAAACTATCTAATTAAATAATCGAACAAACCAATATTTCATATAGAAAAATTCCAAAAAGAACATTTTTAAATCCTAATGGTAATCATCAGCAAATTTAAATAAAAAATCATATGAAAAAATTCCAGATAATAGAATATTATTAATGATAAAGGACGTAAACCAGCAAAAATATTAGGAAAAATTTAAGAAAAATAATAAATAATGAATTATAATTAAATTATATGTTTCTACTTATTTAAGAGGAAGACAAACTTATTCTCGTTTAGAAAGTTTTAAAAATAATAAAAAATTAGTTTATTATGAGCAAAGATAAAGAGAACAAGAATTTGGTAATTTACATTATTATAATGATAAACTTATTTTTCTTGAATTTAGGTTGGAAAATTTATTATAGATTTCTTAATGGAGTAATCAGAGTAGATGCAAATTTAAAGTTAAATTATTTTTGTCAAGATTTAATTAAAGATCCTGATTTTAGCAAAGAAAAATATGATATATTTTTCATTCTGTTACCATGAGACTAAAAATAAGATATTTAACTAATACAACTATTGAAGATTATCAACAATTGAATAGCCTTTAAATTGTGATTTTCAAATAGATGAAAAAGAATTTCAAAATAGAAAAGATAATTTGTAAAGTCAACGTAAATGTCATAATTAAGTTTTTTATTTAAGTTATTTTTTTTAAATCATATATTTATTAAATTATTTTTCTCAATTTAAAGAATAGGAAGATACATTAAAAAAGAATATCAAAATATTCAAAAAACAGTAATGAAAAAGTTAAGGAAAATTCATATATGAATAATTGTCTGAAGTAGAAAATTGAAAATTGTAAACTAATTTAAAAATAATATATATTTATACATATATATATTATTTTTTATAAAAAATAAAATATTATACATTTAAAATTTTTAAAAAAATATTTTAAATCAAAAAAAAATTAAATAAAAAATCTAAAGAATATCATTAGCTTGAGTGATTTTATTACACATATCTTCAAGTAAATTAATAAGATAATCTTGATTA
>JAEEGI010021989.1_pt1 | contig 12639 bp, 5 predicted proteins | sample 8958751 | NCBI WGS metagenome assembly JAEEGI01 (sample SAMN16246545, study PRJNA631951) | gut metagenome | biome: gut microbiome; feature: rumen; material: KS-attached | host: Bos | place: Iran: Karaj | collected 2018-10 | reverse complement strand
GCCGAGGGCGAAAAAGAAGATGGCAAGGAAGATGTTGAACATACCCTTCTGAGCATACTGGGTACAGATCTTCACAACCTCTACCGACGACTTGGTGTCGGCCTTCTTGGGAGCGTTGGGATCGAGCTTGATGTGGTCCTTGATAAAGGCAACAGCACGGTTGGCACCGACGGTAACGGCCTGGGTCGAAGCGCCGGTGAACCAATAGATGACCATACCACCGAGCAGGAAGCCGATGATGGTGTAAGCGTTCAGCAGGTTCAGCAGGCTGGCAGGATCCACGCCGAGGGTCTTCTGGATTACGAGAATGATGGAGAAGATCATCGTGGTGGCACCAACGACAGCGGTACCGATGAGCACGGGCTTGGCAGTAGCCTTGAAGGTATTGCCGGCACCGTCGTTCTCCTCCAGGTAGTGCTTGGACTTCTCCCAATCGGGCTTGAAGCCAAAGTCGCGCTCAATTTCCTCGTCCTTGTTGGGCACCTCCTCGATGAGGGAGAGCTCATAGACGCTCTGGGCGTTGTCGGTAACGGGACCGTAGCTGTCCACAGCGATGGTCACGGGACCCATACCCAGCATACCGAAGGCCACCAGACCAAAGGCGAAGATAGCGGGATAGATCATCATGTCGCTGGGGATGTCAATCGAGAGAGCATAGCCAGCAAACATCAGCAGGGCAAATGCCAAACCGGTCCAGAAACCAGAGAAGTTACCGGCAACAAAACCGCTGAGGATATTCAGCGAAGCACCACCGTGATGTGAGGCCTTTACCACCTCCTGGACGTGGCCGCTCTTGGGCGAAGTGAAGATCTTGGTAATCTCGGGAATCAAGGCAGCGCCCAGGGTTCCCAAGGAGATGACGCTTGCCAACTGCCACCACAGGTTACCACCCAGCGAGTTGAGCTGGAAGTAGGATACGATATAGGTTACAGCGATACTCAGCGCCGAAGCGATCCAGATGAGGCTGGTCAACGGCTTCTCAAAGTCGAGGCTGTCCTTGCCAGAATACTGTGCCTTGCACAGGCCCTTGTTAATCCAGTAGGCCACAATCGAGGTGATGACCATGAGGATACGCATCGAGAAGATCCAGATGAGCAGACGGGTCTGAACCTCGGGGTTGCCAACAGCGAGCAAGATGAACGATACCAGAGCGACACCCGTCACACCATAGGTCTCAAAACCGTCGGCCGTGGGACCAACGCTGTCACCAGCGTTATCACCGGTACAGTCGGCAATCACACCAGGGTTGCGGGGATCGTCCTCACCAATCTTGAAGACCACCTTCATCAGGTCACTGCCGATGTCGGCAATCTTGGTGAAGATACCACCGGCGATACGCAATGCGCTGGCACCGAGGCTCTCACCGATAGCGAAGCCGATGAAGCAGACACCTGCCAAGTCACAAGGAACAAGCAGCAGGATGACCAACATGATGAACAGCTCGACACACACCAGCATCACGCCGATGCTCATGCCCGCATTCAAGGGAATGTTGAGCAGACGCAGCGGGTCGCGACGCAGCGAGGCAAAGGCCATGCGTGCGTTAGCATAGGTGTTCATGCGGATACCGTAGGCTGCCACGGCATAGGAACCGAGCATACCGATAACGGTTGACAGCAGGATGATCAGCACTTCCCACACCTTCATGCCACTGAGGCCACCGAAGTAGAAGGCAACCACAACGCCGATAAAGATGAACAACACAGCGAGAAAACGACCTTGCTGCTTGAGGTAGGTCGAACACGTCTTGTAGATGACCTCACCAATCTCGCGCATGGCGGGATGAACGGGGAGGCTCTTGGTCTTCATGAAATGATAAACACCAAAGATCATTCCCAGAATGGTTACCAGGAATCCCCAATGCAAGAAACTCAACTCATGCACCGACTGGGGGATTACCAGATCGGCTTCACTGGCACTCAGTCCAAGGCTTGAAGCCAACGCCAGCAGAAGACTAAAGGATTTCTTCATAGATGTACTGTAATAATTACTTGTGTTTATGTTGATTATATATAAATTTCAGGGTTTCCATGCCATGTCCAGAGGGGCTTATCCCCCTAAAAACGCCCGCAAAGATACTACCATTTTTTTTAATAGGTATAATTTTATTGAGAAATTAACACAGGTAAAGCAAAAAAAATTGTTTTCAAGTTGCCAAAAGCGCAAAAAAGATGGCAAAAAAATCGGATTTTTACATTTTTAAATGACAAAATGCCGATTCTTTTGCCAAAATGGTGGCAAAAACCCAGGTTACAATCTGTTACCTTACGGGTGATTATTCAAACACATAATTAAGGAAATCATGCAAGGGTTTGAGAGGTTGTAAGTCGTTGGCGACACGCTCCACCCAGTCGTCGCAATCGAAGTATTTATCATCGACATGCTTTACCAGCAAGTACTCTTTCATCTTGAGGTATTGAGCGAGTGGATGATCCTTAGGATACCCCTTGGGAATCGTCTTGAGTGAACGCGACATCCATTGATAGCGTGATGTGATGGCCGGGTCATTGATAATAGCAAGGAACTCATCGGACTCGGCGTCAATGAGACCGCGCAACTGTTCCAGGATCGGTTTCTCGGGCCACCAAATGCCACCGCACAGCATCATTTCCTGAACCCCGAAGTGGACATAGTAGCACGACTGCACCGTGTGTCGTCCACCCTTGCCGATAACACCCGAGAAATAATCCTTATAGGGGCGCTTGTCGCGGGAAAAACGGATATCACGATAGATGCGGTAAACAGAGTCCTTGACCGTGAGGCCACGCGCTTGGGGGTCAAAGTCGGCGACCAGACCGATGAGTCGTTCCATGTCCTGCTCCCAAGGGGCGCGCAGGGGATCATATCTGTCTTTATTGGCCTTGAACCAGTTGCGGTCGTTGTTGATGGCGAGCTGGCGCAAGAATGCCAAAACATCATTTATATTGCTTGCAGACGTCATAGTTTTTATACCATAATGAATAACACTACAAAGATAACCTTTTTATCAATAAACTCCAAAAAAACATCAGTGAACTGCATTAGGTCTGAATTGTTATTCAATAGCAAAACTACCAAAAATACGACAATCCATTAATCTAAAAAATGGAAATAATAAAAATTTGTCGCAAAAATCTTTGCACGGTTTAAAAATCGTTATTACCTTTGGGGCGTAATTCAATCTTTAACCTTAATAGATTTCAATTTAAATCTTACTTAACTACTAAAAACTAAAGGCTTATGAAGAAAATTCTCCTTTTCCTGACTGCCGCATTGATTACTACATCAATGCTGGCTGCACCCGTGGACCAATTCACGGCCATGCAGAAAGCAAAAAGCTTTTTGACAAATGAGCTTTATGCAGGTAAGATGATGTCACCTGCAGCCCTCCAGCCCGTATTGCTCAAGGCTGAAATGGGTAATGTAAAGCTGAATGAGCCCGTTTATTACATTTTCAACACCTCCACCACCTTCCTTGTAGTTGCCGGTGATGACCGCGCCGAGGAAATCCTGATGATTGGTGACCGTCCCTTGCGTGACGTGAACAACCTGCCTCTGGGCCTCAGGGACATGCTGGGCCAGTACAAGGATCAGATCATGTTCCTGCAAGAGCATCCGGGACTTCGTCCCACCTCGGTAGAAGCCCCCACACCATCATTTAATGCTACCACCTATGGCCCCCTGTTGACTTGCAACTGGGACCAGGAGGCCCCTTACTACAACCAGTGTAAGTTCGGTAGCTATCAGTGCTTGACGGGTTGCCCCGCCACATCGGCTTCGATGGTATTCTATTACTGGAAATACCCCACCGGACCGACTCCCGCCGTTCCCGGCTACAAGTCCACCATCAGCTACTCAAGCTATGGTTCTAAGAGTTATACCCACACTGCCCTGCCCTCAACGACGTTTGACTGGGCCAACATGCTGGACAGCTACACGGGCAGCTACACAACCGCCCAGGGTACCGCAGTTGCTACGCTGATGCACTATGTAGGCCAGGCCGAGCGCATGGGCTACGGAACGAGTGCAGCCGGCGGTAGCGGTGTGAGTGTAGACAGTGTCTGCAACATCCGCGACGCGTTCACCTTCTTCGGCTACAACTCCAGCACCACCCGCTTCGTGAAGAAGACCAGCGCCTACAGTGGCGGAACCACATTATATAGTGACTCCCAGTGGGCAGCCCTGATTCAGGAGGAGATGGCAGCAGGTCGTCCCATCGTCTTCTGCGCCGTGAGCTCCAACGCCGGCGGACACGCCTTCAACGTTGACGGTTACAACAGCAGCACCAACAAGTACCACGTGAACTTCGGTTGGAGCGGCGACGGTAACGCATGGTGCTCGCTGAACTCCTTTGGCTACAGCAGCTATAACTTCAACGTATATCAGCAGATGGTAATCGGTATCCAGCCGCCCAGTGGCAGCACTGCTACTCCCACGCTGACCGTAAGCCCCACTTCGCTGTCATTCAGCACCACCGCTGGCCAGGCCGTAAGCAAGACCTTCACCGTGACCGGTAGCAACCTCACCGGTAACGTGACCTTGACCAAGACCGACGCCAACGGCGCTTACACCATCTCGCCGACGACCATTACCGCAGCCAATGCCGCCAATGGCGTGACCGTAACCGTGACTTACAATCCCACCGCCGCAGGCACCCACACGGGCAGCATTGCTATCGCCAGCAGCGGAGCCACCAGCAAGACCGTATCGCTGAGCGGTACCGCCACTGCAGCAGCCCTCACGACCTACACTCCCGTCATGAGCGCCGCCAACAGCAGTTACATCACCAGCTCGAGCTTCCGTGCCGACTGGACCGACCAGACTTCAAGCACCAACGTTTCGAGCTACACCCTGCAAGTGAATAGCGAGGGCAGCTCAACGCCGACCACCACTACCCTGCTGGGCACCATCAACGGTAGCAACTACACTGGCAGCTACAAGACCATCACGCTGAGTTCACCGTGGGGTGGCACCAACGTCAAGGGCGGTAACAATGCCGTTTACACATCTGGCTCGTCCGGTAAGATTACCTTTACCATTCCTTCGGGTTACAGCAGCAACACCACCTTCAGCGTACAGATTACCACTGTGAGCGGTACCTACGGTTCAGGTAACATCACCGTGAAGTCCACCCAGACCTCGGCTGTGGGCCACTCCTTCTCAAAGGGTGAGACCTACACTTGGACTGTTACTGGCAAGACTGGCGATGTCATCACCATCTACTCGACCGATAGCAGCTATTCACCCGATATGTCGCTGATCCAAGTCTATGCCGGCAATGTCAACCTCAACGCCAGCGAGACCGGCGATGCCAACGCCCGCACGATCACCGGCATCACCAACAAGTATTACACCGTGAGCAACCTGACGGCTGGTACAACCTATGTTTATAAGGTTAAGGCCATCTACACCGACGGCACCTCCAGCGCATGGTCCAATGAGCAGAGCGTTACCCTGAATGAGGATCAGCCCGCAGCAACTCCCACCCTGACCGTAACGCCCACCAGCCTGAACATGAGCGCCAAGGTTAACGGCACTGCTACAGCTACCTTCAAGGTAACCGGTGCTGACCTCACCGGCAACGTAACCCTCAGCCTGAGCGGTGACAATGTATTCAGCATCTCGCCGACCACCATCACGGCTGCCAATGCCGCCAATGGCGTCAACGTGACTGTAACCTACAAGCCCACCGCTTATGGTACACAGACTGCAACCGTCACCGTGGCCAGCTCAGGTGCAACGAGCAAGACCGTTGCCATCACCGGTAACGCTACCCTCGACAAGGCCAATCCCGTACTGACTGCAGCCACCAACATCACCAGCACCAGCTTCACCGCTAACTGGACTCACGATGTGGATGCCTCCTCAGTATCGAGCTACACGATGTATGGTGTCCTGACCGCACAGCCCAGCGGCGAAGAGCCCAGCGGTTCAACCCTGCTCGGCAGCCTGGACGGCAGCAACTACACTGGCAGCTATGCCAGCATCACGCTGACCTCACCGTGGGGTGGTTCCAATGTCAAGGCCGGTAACGGTGCTATCTACACCAAGAACTCATCTTCATGGTGGAGCACTTCCTACGGCAACATCACCTACACTGTACCCTCGGGCTACAGCAACGCCACCTTCACTGTTCAGATCACAACCGCCAACACCAGCTATGGCAGCGGTAGCATCACCGTGAAGTCGGCCAAGACTTCAGCCGTGAAACGCAGCGTTTCGAGCGGTACCACCTATACCTGGACCGTAACGGCCAGCGCCGGCGACAAGATCACCATCTACTCGACCGACAGCAGCTACTCGCCTGATATGGCATGGATCGGCATCTATGCAGGTACGATGAACCTCAATGCTACCGCAACCGGTGACAACACCAACTTTGTAATCACCGACATCAGCGCCGGTTCGACGGGTATCACCCTGAGCAACCTGGTAGAGAATGGCACCTACTCCTACTACATCGTTGCCAACTATGTTGACGGCACCACCGCCACCAGCAACACCCAGGAGGTAACCCTCGTGAGCGTGAACATGGGCAACCAGACCGCTATCAACTCGATTGCCGCCGATGGCGACGAGGTTGAGTCAGTAACCTATGTGAACATGAGCGGTGTTCAGAGCAAGGAACCGTTCGACGGTATCAACATCGTGGTTACCCGCTACAAGAGCGGTGCTGTCAAGAGCAGCAAGGTACTGCATTAAAGTATTAATACATACTGAGATACTTCACTAATTGTGAGGGTGGCGCCAAATCGGGTGCCACCCTTGCTTTATGTTATCATATTAAAAAACGTAGCATGGCACCCACAAAAACCAAGAAAACTTTTGGAGTTTTAAAAGTTTTCTGTAATTTTGCAGCGCAAAATATCAATGTACTAACAAACCATTATAATGGATACGAGAGAACGTGTTATTAGTGAGGGCAGTAAGCTGCTGATGAGTGTCGGGCCCTCCTCGATGACGATGGATGATGTGGCACGTGCCTGCGGCATCTCCAAGCGTACCCTCTATGAGACATTCCCTGACAAACGGACCCTCATAGGAGAGTGCATGCACCGTCATAATGAAATCAAGAACGCTGCAGTCAAGGAAATCTTTGACACGTCGAGCAATTGCTTTGAAGCGATGTATCGTGTGTATCAGCGTGCACGCGAAATGTATAAGAGCACTTCGGTGGTTTTCATCAACGACATCAAGCGCCTGTACCCGGACATCTTTGAGAAGCACATGGAGAGCGAGAAGGTCACCATGAACGGACTGGCTAATGTGTTACGCAAGGCCCAGGAAGAGGGTCTGGTCATTAAGCGCATCAACCCTAAAATTGCAGCCTACTTGTTTTTACTGTCAATGCGTGAGCTACACGAGAGGGCCAACAATAACAAATATGGTTTTAAGGACACCGACCTATTTGACCACGTGTTCGTGAGCTTCCTGCGTGGCGTGGCTACCATCAAGGGCATCGAGATGATAGAGTATCTCGAGCAACAACAAGAGCAAATTCAATAAAAAACCAAATACAATGTTCAACAAGAAATTCTTTTACATTATTCTATTAATGTTGATAGGCGGGGCAGTGAGCGCTCAGGCTCAATTGGCATTGTCACTCGACGAGTGCATCACCATCGCCTTGAACGAGAATCCCACCATCAAGGTGCAGGAGATGGAAATCACCCGCGTGGACTACAGCCACAAGGAGGCCCTGGGGCAGCTATTACCCACCATCAACCTCGCCGGCCAGTATCAACGCAACCTGTCGTTGCAGACAATGTACATGGACACTGACGCTGGCACGATGGCTATCAAGATGGGTAGCGATAACACCCATGCCGCCGGTTTCCAAGCCCAGATACCGCTGGTCGTTCCCACGCTGTGGAAATCCATCAAGCTGAGTGAGAACCAGATTCTGCAGAATGTGGAGAAAGCCCGCGCCAACAAGTTGTCGCTGGTCAACCAGGTGGAAAAGGCTTACTTTGCCCTCCTGCTAGCCATAGACAGCAAACGCGTGATTGAGGAGAACCACGCTACTGCACAGTTGAATGCCGACATTTTCAAAAAGAAATATGACCTGGGCGCTGCGTCAGAGTATGACGTGCTGCGTGCCAACGTCGCCGTGAGCAACCTCGAGCCCGCGATTGTTGAGGCCGAGAACGCCATCGTTGCCCTCGAACTCCAATTGAAGGTGCTCATGGGTATGGACGTCAGGAACGAGATCAGTCCTAGCCAAAAGCTGACTGACTTCAGAGGCGAGATGTATGAGCGTATGTTGAGCCACACCTTAGGTGCGGATACCACGCTTGCCAATAACACCTCCCTCAAGTCAATGGACCTGCAGACCGACTACCTGAAGAAGGCTCTCGATGTGCAGAAGATGGCATGGTACCCCACCCTAACGGGAAGCGCCAGCGTGATGTGGCACTCGATGAACAACGGCAGCCCATTCTCGGGACTGCGCTGGAGCCGCGCGTCGAATGTAGGCTTGACACTCGCCTTCCCCATTTTCCAGGGAGGCCAACGTTATTATAAGCAAAAACAAGCCGAGATTGCTGTCGAAGAGATGAAATGGCAGCGCGAGAACCTGGAGCGCAGCCTCCACATGCAGGTTGCTACCCAGAACGATGCCATCGCCAAGAACCTGAAACAGATCGAGAGCAACGAGAATGGTGTCGTCATGGCCGAAAAAGCCAATGACATCATGCAGCAAAGCTTCAAGATCGGTGCTGCATCGTTCATCCAGCTGCGCGACACCGAGGACGCCCTGATGGCCGCCCGCCTAGCTTATTTCCAGGCTATCTACAATTATCTGGTAGCTGAGAGCGACCTGGAGTTTGTACTGGGTAATACACACTATGTGAGATAGAAACTATAGATACTATAGATGCGATAAAAAGGGAAATAACAAAAAAACAATAATTCAAATCAAATGAAGACAAAGAGACTTTTACCGATTGCAATGCTCGTTCTGGTACTGGCATCGTGTTCCAGCAAGGACGACAAGAAGACAACCGTAGTGAAGGAAGAACTGCCCATCGTCGAGGTGACCACTATCGGCTCTGAAGCCGTTAAGCAGATCAGCGAATACACGGGTACCGTGGAAGCCTTCAAGACCAACAACATCTCGTCGAACAGCGGGTCACGCATCAAGCGCATCCTGGTTGACGTGGGTTCGCGCGTAACCCGTGGCCAGCGACTGGTCATCCTGGATGATGTGAACATCGCCCAGCAGCAGATCGCACAGGCTAACCTGAAGCGTGAACTGGACCGCGCCCGTGAATTGGTAAAGATCGGTGGCGGCACTCAACAGGCCGTTGACCAATTGCAGGCACAATATGACGCCACAGCCCGCGCCATCCGCACCATGCAGGAGAACACCGTGCTGACCTCTCCCGTTAGCGGTGTCGTGACTGCCAAGAACTATGACGCCGGTGACCTGCCCGCAGGCCTGCCCATTCTCACCATTGAGCAGCAGAACCCCCTGAAGGTTATCGTCAACGTCAACGAGACCGAGTATCCCAAGGTGAAGCGCGGCATGCCCGTTACGGTGAAGTTTGACACCTATGGCGAAGAGACCTTCCAAGGCCAGGTTTACCTCATCCATCCCACTGTTGACGCCACCAGCCGCACCTTCCAGGTCGAGGTGGCCATCACCAACCGTAGTGACAAGGTGCGTACCGGCATGTTTGCACGCGTGAACTTCAACTACGGCACCAACAACAGCGTTGTCGTTCCTGACCGTGCCGTGCAGAAGCAGGTAGGTTCGGGCGTACGCTACGTCTGGGTTTACCAGGGCGGCGAGGTAGAGTTGCGTGAGGTTGAACTGGGCCAGCGACTGGAAGATCGCTACGAGATCAAGGGCGGACTGGTTCCCGGCACCCAGGTGGTTATCGCCGGTGCATCTCGCCTGCAAGACGGAGCCAAAGTACAACTCAAGAAGTAATCAAGTTTTGCGGTCGCAAAACTTGATGATTAGAGATTAGTGATTAGTGATTAGTGAGGTTTTCATTTTGTGACGACTTTGCCCTGATCATCAAGTTGAAACGACCATCGAAACTTAAACAATAGAATTCAATTATGAGTTTATATTCCAGTTCAGTAAAACGACCGGTGACCACGATCCTCGTGTTCGTGGCGCTGATTGTGCTGGGTCTGTTCTCGCTCAGGAGCCTGCCCATTGACCTGTTCCCCGATGTGGAGACCAACACCATCATGGTGATGACCAGCTATGCGGGAACCAGTGCATCGGACATTGAGCAGAACGTGACCCGCCCCCTTGAGAATACCCTCAACTCGGTAGAGCACCTCAAGCATATCACCTCCAACAGCCGCGAGAACATCTCGATTGTTACGCTGGAGTTTGAATATGGCTATGACATCGAAGCCTTGACCAACGATGTGCGCGACAAACTTGACATGGTGTCGAGCATGCTGCCCGACGATGCCAACACGCCCATCATCTTCAAGTTCAGCAGCGACATGATTCCTATCGTGCTGCTGTCGGTGCAGGCCGGTCAGAGTATGCCGGGTCTTTACAAGATTCTTGACGAGAACGTTGCCAACCCCTTGGCACGTGTCGATGGTGTAGGTTCGGTATCTATCGCTGGTGCTCCCAAGCGCGAAATCCATATCTATCTGGATCCCCTGCGCATGGAAGCCTACAATCTGAGCGTTGAGACCGTTGCTGCCCTCGTCGGAGCCGAGAACCGCAACATTCCCGGTGGTACCTTCGATATCGGTAACGAGACCTACCCCCTGCGTGTACAGGGTGAGTTCAGTGACCCGCAGCAGATGGGTGCCATGGTCGTGGGTATGTCCCCGACCGGTGGTGTTGTTCACCTGCGTGACGTGGCCCGCATCGACGACTCGCTCGAGGAGCGCGCCCAGGAGAGCTATAACAATGGCCAGAAGGGTGCAATGATCATCGTGCAGAAGCAGTCAGGTGCCAACTCGGTACAGATCTCTGAAAAGATTGCCAAGGAACTGCCCAAGATCCAGAAGAACCTGCCTAGCGACATCAAGTTGGGTTACATCGTTGATACGAGTGACAACATCCGCAGCACTATCGCCTCACTGGTCGAGACCGTGCTGTTCGCGCTGCTGTTTGTGGGTATTGTGGTGTTTGTGTTCCTGGGACGCTGGCGTGCTACCGTCATCGTGCTTGTAACCATCCCCATTTCACTGATTGCTTCGTTCATCTACCTGTATGTGACGGGTAACTCACTGAATATCGTATCACTGTCGGCCTTGTCCATCGCTATCGGTATGGTGGTCGATGATGCCATTGTGGTGCTCGAGAACGTCACGACGCATATCGAACGTGGCTCGGCACCCATGCAAGCCGCCGTCAATGGTACCAACGAGGTTGCCCTGTCGGTAATGGCATCGACATTGACGCTGATTGCCGTGTTCTTCCCGCTGACGCTGGTTAAGGGTATGACCGGTGTGCTTTTCAAGCAGTTGGGTTGGATGGTGACCATCATGATGGTGCTGTCACTGATCTGCGCCTTGATGCTGACCCCCATGCTGTGTTCGCGTCTGCTGCGCCTCAACGTGGGTGACACCAAGATCTTCCAGAAGGTGTATGGTCCCATCCTCAGGGTGCTCAACAAGATTGACGACTTCTATGCCAAGGTGCTCGACAAGTGTGTCGCCCACCGCTGGATTACGGCAGCAACGGCACTGGGTATCTTTGTATTCTCCATCTTCCTGATGAAGTTTGTCGGCACTGAGTTCTTCCCGACCAACGATAACGGCCGTCTGGGCGTCTCGCTTGAGCTGCCCATCGGCTCGCGAGTTGATCTGGCCAAGGACGTCAGCCAGCGTATTTACAAAGAATGGACCGAGAAATATCCCGAAATCCAGTCCTTCAACTATACCGTGGGTCAGGCCAGCAGCGACAACATGTATGCCTCGATGCAAAGCAACGGTAGCCACATCATCTCGATGAACATCATGCTCAACAAGGCCAATGAACGCAAGCGTGGCATCGTTGAGATTGCCGGTATGATGCGTGAAGACCTCAAGAACTATCCCGAGCTGAAGAAAGCCCTCGTTAACGTGGGTGGCGGTCGTGGTGGCGGCATGAGTGGCCAGAACACACTGAACTATGAGATCTACGGCTACGACTTCGCCAAGACCGATAGTGTGGCACAACGCCTGAAACGCATCCTTGAGAAAATCCCTGGTGCCGCCGATATCAACATCAGCCGTAGCGACTATCAGCCTGAGTACCATGTGGACTTTGACCGTGAGAAACTCGCGATGTATGGTCTGAACCTGAGCACCGCGGCCACGGCCCTGCGTAACCGCATCAACGGTACGACGGCAAGCTACTTCCGTGAGGACGGTATGGAGTATGACATCAAGGTGATGTATGATCCCGAACACCGCCGCAGCATTAGCGACATCGAGAACATCATGCTCTATAATGCCATGGGTACGGGCGTTCGCCTCAAGGAGGTGGGTACCGTGACCGAGCAGTTCTACCCGCCCACCATCGAGCGTAAGGACCGTGAGCGCATCATCACCGTCTCGACGGTTGTTCAAGACCGTCCCATGAGTGAGATCATCGCCGACGCGCAGCCGCTCATCGACAAGATGGACAAGTCCGGCGACGTGATGATTCAGCTGAGTGGTAGTTATGAGGACCAGCAAGACTCCGTCGGT
>JAEEGI010021980.1_pt1 | contig 12643 bp, 4 predicted proteins | sample 8958751 | NCBI WGS metagenome assembly JAEEGI01 (sample SAMN16246545, study PRJNA631951) | gut metagenome | biome: gut microbiome; feature: rumen; material: KS-attached | host: Bos | place: Iran: Karaj | collected 2018-10 | reverse complement strand
TCTTTAATTGATTTATTTTTTTGATCATCCAATATTTTTTTTTCCTTTTCTTTATTTCCATAATTGGTTAATATTTGATAAATATTGTTTTTTTCTAAAAATAATTTTTTAGCATCATTTTTATTAATAGTATAAATTCAACATAATGTCTCAATTAAATCATCATTTGGTTTGGTTAATTTATTTTTTGAAATATAATTGGTGTTTTGATTTCCTAATAAACTCAAAGAATGAATATATTGACTGACTTCTTTTGAAGAAAAAGACAACAAAAGTAAAACATCATTCTCTTCACATAATAAATTTATATTGATTAATTCTGTTTCAATTATTGATTCATTCAAATTTTCCTTTTTTTTGTTTGGTATAAAAATATTAGTTTTTTCATTATTTAATATTTCGGAAATTTTATCTTCTTTTTTTTTTTCATCGTTCTTTACTATTACGTCAAGAAAGCAAATTAAATATCTTGTAATTCCTAAATAATTATTTTTACTTAAATTTTTCAGTTTATTTGAAATATATTGTGGATTTGATAAATGACATTTAAAACTTAAATAAAAACATTCAATATTATCTTTTGGCTTAAAATCACATTTTAAATCTTTTTTATAAGAAAAGGAAAACTTAAAATCCTTAATTATTGGGTTTTTTTTTTGATTTTCATTAATTTCTATTTTAGACATAAAAAATTTTAAAAATAAAATTATCTTATATATAAAATTTATATATTTAAATTTTAATTACACTAAAAAATCTTCATCATCAATAAATAAATCATGGCTTTTAAAACTTTTTCCTTGATTATAATTCCTACTATTTATTTTACTAATTAATTGTTCTTCTTTATTTTTTGTTTTCCTTTGTAATTCATCATACATTTTTAATTTTCTATTAGTCATTTCAATAATTCTATCATTATCTAAAATGTTACTTGATTGTTTTCTTCCAGAATTAATATAAGAAATATAATTGCTTTTTTTTTTATTTATTATTTTTTTGTTATTGAAATCTTGACTTGAAATAATATTTTTTCCAGCATTAGATAAAATATGATTTTCATTATCATCTACATTAATTTTTGAACTATTATTTCTTGGGCTTAAAGCAATCTTAAATTGTTTTAAATTTAAATCATTAGTATATGAAGAAAATTGATTACTTTCAGTTTTTTCAGTTAAATCATATGGTGTTTGGGAAACAGAATATTTTTGTAATTCTTTTCTTAAATATTCATTTTCTTGTATTAGTTTTTGAACATTAGGATTATTTAATAATCTTTTTAATTCACTGTTTTCTTCTTTTAATTTAATTAATTCTTGTTGAATAGGTTCTAAAGTTCCTCTTTTACTTCTAATTTTTAATAATTGTCTTAATTCTTTTAATTCTTGTGATAATTTTTTTATAGTTATTTTATCTAAGCCACTATCTAATAAATTATCTTCAAAATTATTAGGAGTAACTTTAGTAGAAACAATATGAGATCGATCGGCAAAATTTAAAGTATTTAAACTATCTTCAAAATTATTATCAGATGGAGAAATTGTAGCAATTAAATAAGTTTTTTGTTCTAAATTTTTTGATAATAAATGGGTTAAAGTGGAATCTTTATAAGGAATATGTACTTTTTTCTTTTTAGCTAAAGCATGAATAACATTTCCTAAAATTGAAAGAGATTTGTTTATACTTTTTAATTCATTAAAATGAACTTGTTTATAATGTTCACTAGATTCATATTTTTCACTTCCAGCTAAATCACATAATGAAATTTTTGCTTTTTTCTTTTCTTCTTTATTATTATAATATATCATAAAAATAGAATGACTTCTGCTACTCATTTCATTTTTGTTTGTTTGTCTTTTTTTTCTATTTAATTCTCCAGTTCTTAACATTTGAAAAACATCATAAAAATTATTTGCTTCTAATTCTAAAGCACCATCTACTACAGGTCCTAATTTTTTATCATCTCTTATTTTTAAATTTTCTTGATCAATTACTTTTTCTGATCTGTTGTTATTTATTGCTGTTTCAAAATTTAAATTTTTTTCTGGTTTTTTAAAAGTATTATCTGTTAATAAATCATATATTCTTTCATTATAAACCTGAATATAAGAACAAGTTATTACTGTTTTACTTTTATTTTTATATTTAAATAAATCTAAAATAACTCTTGGAATAATTCCATTTGTATTTGAAAAAGGATCAATTACAAATTCTTGATCAACTAAAAAATTATATTTATCTTTTTTTATTCTTTTAGAAAATAATTTTCCATTATAATTATCATTCATTGTAAAATCTTCTCCAAACATTGTATATGTTTTTCCACTACCGGTTTGACCATAAGCTAGAATAGTGGAATTAATTCCTTTTAAAGTTAAAGATATAATTGGATTAATAAAATTATAAACATCTTCTTGCTTTGAATTTTGTGGAAAAATTCTATCAAAATGACTTACAAATTTTTTATTGTTTTTCGCTAAAATTATTTTTCTATTATCATCTTCAAAAGTTTGAATTGTTGTATTTGTTTCATCTTCATATGATAGAAAAGGACGAATTCTTATTGACACTTGTATTGTTTCCATAAATATAAAATTATTTAATTTTTGTTAAATTTATTAAGTTACATAAATTATTTAATGAATTAATTTATAATACACAATTTTAAAATTAGTATTTTTTCTTTGAATTTATTATATATAATATTAATTTTATAATATTTATTCATACAAAATTTAATTTTTGTTTTAGGCTCTTATTTTTATTCATTTTTTTCTTCTTCTTCATTTAATTTTTTAACAATTTCTCTCTTAATTTCATCAGGTATTAATTTAATTAAATCAACACTAGTTTTTAATAAAGTTTTTAATTTTTCTTCATAACTTTTCCAAACAAGGAAATACATTACAATAACAATAACAAGTAGAACAACATAAGTACTATCTAAAATTAAATTAGTTTTATCGTTAAAATCAGAAAAACGATTTTTTAATTCTTCAATCATATAATTAAACCAAGGTCTAATAACATTAATTTGAACTTTATTAATTTCAGCAAATTTGGGTTTGTGGCAAAAATTAGTTGCATTTAATTCATCTTTTTGTTTAATATATAAAACAGCTAAAAATTTATTCATTTCAAAAAATCTTGTAGATACACAAGAAAACCCGTTTTGAATAGTTCCTCTATAATCAATATCATCAGCAGAAACATTAGTCAAAATATCAGAAATATCACTAGCCATTCTATCAGAAAATTCATCTAAATATTTTCCTTTTAAGAACGAAGAAGTTTCATAAGTTTTAGTATATAATTTTTCTATTGTATCTGAAATTTCTAATGTGTTTAAATAAAATAACGATAAAGTATCTGTTGAATTAAGTATTGGAATTGAAGAATTAAAATAATAACTTTTATATATATTTGTTGTTATTATTAAATCACTTTCACTATAATGAGTTATGTTAAATACATCATCAAAATTTTTTATATTTGACATGACATATCCAACATAAAAAAATTTAAAACTCATATATGCTTCAATAAAAGTTAAAAATAAAGTTATATATATAAAAGAAAATAAGTATTCTGAAGAATTTTTAATTGATTGTTTATAATCATTTTTTTGTTTGAATTTAGTAATCATTATTATATCTTCATTTTTAGAAGTTGAAGTATATTCTATTTTTGATTCTTCTTCAGTTTCTTCATTTCCAAAAAATTTATTTAATAATTTATTTAAAAATGTTTCACTTGTAGATTTTAATTCTTCAAATTTTTTCTTTTTAATAGTTAAGAATAAATCTACAGGCTTCTCCCTATCATCAATAAACTTACTTATTAATTTCCAAATAACAAATAATTCAATTATAACAATAACAAAACTTAAAATAAATATAATTAATAAAATTGAAGGTGATTTTGCTTCTTCACTAGCATTTTTAGCTAAAATAAAAGTAACATTTCTCATCATTAATAAATAATCATTTAATAAATTCATCATTAATTCATATGCATTTCTATTATTCATATCAATACTTTGATAATTATCTGTTATTGTACTTACAAAAAAAATTGAAGTTTTAATTCTATTTAAAGCAGCTGAATAAGATATTAATTCAGTAGCTGGATTTGAATTACTTAATGTTCTAACACATATTAGAACATTTTCAATATAATCATTATATTCTTTGTTAAAACTTACAGTTGCATTTGAAAAAAAAGAAATATAATCATTTATTATTTGTCTATATTCTGCCATTTCATTTTTAGCTTGTAAAATATATTCTTTTTGATCTACTTTTAAAACATCAGTATATGTAGAATTTTGTGCTAAAACAACTTCAGTAATAAAATATTTGGTATATAAAAAAGAATTTAATAAAATATATGAGTCATCTAAATATTTTATATATTCTGCACATTGTTTAGTTTTAACAAAAGATAAAGCAAATTCCGCACTAATTAAACCAAGAATCAATACAAATATTATAACAGCAGAAATTTTTATATAAGTAACACTTTTTTCATTAAATATATGATTTAAAGAAAAGGAAATATCAGCATTAACTTCATTATTATTATTTTCATTATTAATATTTTGATTTTGTTCATAAATAGGACTACTATTTGGACTTATTTCCTGAATATCCGGAGTATTATTATTATTTTGCATTTGGGCAACTTCTCTATTATGCTTTATATTCTTATATTCTGGAAGAGTTTTTAATTTTTCTTCTATTCTTTTTACAAATGAACTAATTGATATTTTTATATTTGGTTCAGATATTTTTCCTGCAGGATATAATTCTTTATTTGGTCTATGCTTTTCTAAATTTACATCTGCTCCATAATATTTTAAAGAATTAATAAAATTATTTATTTCTTGAGAACTTCTACTTTGGAATTCTAAAACTTTTTCTTTTGATAATACATTTTTATTTTCATCTGATGAATTTTTTTCTTGATCATCTTCATCTTCACTGTTATTATTATTTTCACCCTTTCTATTGCTTTTAGTTTTTTTAGATTTTTTACCAATACTTTCATTAGTTTCAGGAACATTAATAATAGGAACATTATTTTTAGGTTGTGAAAAATATTCTTCATTTGGATTTTTTTTCTCAGTAACTAAATGAGTTCTGATAAAATTTAATTTTAGAATATCATACATAATTAATTTACTAGTTGATTGTTTAAAATCATTGAAATCAATATTATTTTTTTTAGTTTCAGGAGTTGTAAATCTTAAACAAAAACCAACTTCTTCTTCACCTAATTTCATTTTAGTAATTAATAAATTATAATCTTTTTTAACAGATTGTTTAACTAATTCTTCAACATTTTCTTCATTTTTTCTAATAGTATCATTTTTAGGATAAATAATATCAGGGAAAACCCAAGTAATTCTTTTAGGTTCATCTTCATATTCATTGAATCTTTCCAATAAATTTATTGCTTCAGAATTTTCAGAAGATCTTATTAATATATTTAAATTAACAACATATTTTTTTAACAAATCCATAGTTAAACCCATAGTTAAAGCAGAAGAGGAAAAAGAATCAATTGTAAAATCATCTTTTGCTAAAATATAGAAAGCATAAACTGATTTTGGATCTTTACTTTCCATTTTAGCTTTTATTATAAATGTGTTGGAAAAATCATCATCATTATATACAGTATATTTGACTAAAGCTGGTAATATATAACCCACTTTTGTTCTAGGTAATAGAAATATTTGTTTTTTATCACTTGTTTTATTCATTCCTGGATTTGTTTTTCTTAAAAATTTTAATTTATTTGATATTACTTTTGCATGACCATTTACAAATATACTTGGCATTAATGTTTCTATTTTTTTTCCTATTAAATTTTGCTTTGTAAAACCTAATAAATTTACTATAGAATTTGAACATTGTAATATTGAACAATCTCCTTTTTCATTTGTTCTACTATATATTACATAATCTTGATCTTCTAAAATTATATCTAAATTATCTGGATCGAATTTGTCGCTTTCATTCTTTTTTGATTCAAAATGCTGTTCTTCATTTAATTTTTTTGTTATTTCATCTGCTTTTGTTTTATTTCTTAATATTTCTCTCACAAAATATGCATATAATTGGACTATAGATTGATTTTCTAAATCTATTTTTTTTGATTTTAAATCTTTTTCCCATAATTGAGTTATTTCATCCAATAAAATATTAAGTTTATTTCCTAAAAAATATAATTTTTCTAAATTTAAATTATTTGTTAAATTTGTGCTTAAAACACCCCAAAATTCACCATATAATTTTGTTGTAGATTCGATTAAATATTTTAATTTTCTAAACTTATGTTCAGTCATTTCTTCCATTTTTTCCATTTCATCATTTTCCCCGTTTAAACCTGAATTTACTTTATTATTACTTAAAGAATTTACATTTTGCTTAATACAAAATAAAATATAATCTTCAGATATTGTATTATTTTCTTTCTCTAATTTAGATAAATATGTCTTCGCAGCATTTAAATTAAATTTATTAGAATAATTAAATTGAATAAATGTCATTACAATTGTTTTATTATTAGGAAATTTTTTCATACCATTTATTAAAAGAGTATTAATATAATGTAGTAAACAAGCTTTTTGAATTTGATAATTACCTTGATTTTCCATATATTTTGTTAGTGGGCATTCTTCATCAATACATGTTTCTAAATGTCTTGAAACTAAACCTTTTAAAAATATATCATTCTTATCATACCCTTTTTTAGCATTTTCTACAGATTTATATTTTTCTATAAATTTATCAATTAAAGCAATAATATTTTTAGTTCTGCTAATAAAATCATTGGCACTTCCTGAATTCACATTAGTAATAATTAAATTTTCACTTTCTTTTTTATAACAAATAGCACAAGTAATTATTATCAAAGGCATTCCAAATAAAAATAAATATATATTTCCATCAAATTTAGAATCATATGTTAATTTACATATCATAATCATAAAAGAAGTCCATAAAAATAAGCTATTTCTAATCATTACAAAACATTGTATAATAAAATTTGAATATGAAGGTTCATCAAAACCTTTTTTTAAATTAAATAAAGAACCAACTAATAATATAGCAATACTAATCCATTCATTTTTTATAAAAACATATCTTAAACAATTAACAAAACATAATATATAATAAAATAAATCTGCACCAGTATCAATTTTACATGTTGAATTCCTATTATTAAAAGGAACAAAGCAAAAAATTCCAAAAAATAAAATTAAAAATATATGCCCTAATAAAAAAACAATTGATAAAGCTGCATATAAATAATGAATTCCTTTATAACATGTAATTGGGTCTTTAACTATATCAATTTTGTTATCAACACATTTAAACATTAATAATAAAATTTCTGTAGTAGGAATTAAACCAATTGAAGTCATTATTACTGATGTATATTTTCCATAAGTAACTACAATTTTAAAAAAAGAAGAATTTGGTTTATTAAATTTAATTGCCATTGCAATTAATAATCCTGAGACAAATACTATAACTAATAATATTGCCCAAATAACTAAATAAATATCAAATTTTACATATTTTAATATTTGAGTAATTCTTAAGACACCCACAAAAGAATTAATATTTTTTATTTTTGAATCTTTAATTTTCCAAAATTTTTTATGAGGATCAGAAAATCCATATGAAATATTTTGAATTGTCTCTATTACTAATAAAAGACACATAAAAAAAACATTTAAATTTTTTTTTTTCAAAACATTATGAAAATAATTAAATATTTTTTCTTTTTGATTCATTTCATCATTTGTTTGAATTAAATCCTTATTATTTTTTTGATTTTTTTCAAATGAAGATTCTCCTAGCATTTTATTTTTATTTTTTTTTTATTTTTAAATATTTTTTACATATTTCTGTAAATGATATATATTATTTTTATATAATTTTAACAATATAAATGTTCAAATAAATTTCTCTTAATTAACCAAATTAAACAAAAAATAATATAAATTAAATATTTGAAGTTTTCAATTTTTTAATAATTAAAAAATTTTATATTTAATTCATGAAATGTTCAAATTGTTCTTCCTCGAATAATTCAAATATAAACAATCATAATAATAATATCATAAAATTCACAAATTATAAATACAATTTTTCAAATGGAAAATTGAATTATAAAATGATAAATAAAAAAAATAAAACAACCAAACCTTCTCCTTTATCAAAAAATAATAATAAAAATCAAAATAATTATAATTTAAAAAAAATAGATAAAAGTACTCCCACTGTGGTTTTTAGTATAAATTCTAAACATAAATTAGAAATAAATAATAGTAAAAATAAAAGTGAATCAAAATCTAAAGAAAAAAAAACTAATAAATCTCATCAAAATTCAAAAACAAAAATAAAGCCAAAAGTAAATTATCTTTCATCAATTAATAATATTTTAAAAAGAAATGAAAAAAAAATAAATAATAATTATCAAAGTGTTAAAAATCATATAAATTCAAAAAAATCAAAAAATGAAAAAGTAAATCATTGTAATAATATAAAAACTTCATCTTCATTTTCAAATAATAAATCTTCTCAAACTGGATTAAAATATTTAAATGATATAATGAAAAAAATAAATATAAATTCTTATAAAACAACTTCAATAACAGCATATCAATCAAAAAAAAATTCAAAAGAAAAAAATAATTCAAAAGAAAAGAATAATTCAAAAAGAAATTTAAATGGTCCATCTTCTTCACTTTCAAATTCTAAAAGTAAATCAAAAAATATTGTAATTCCAACAACAAATAATTTCAAGAATTTATTATCAAAATATTCTGTGGTTTCTCATTTAACAACCCAAACAATAAATAAGAATAATATTTCACATGAACAAAGTGGTAAAAAAAAAGAAAATAATATTTCTGTTTTATCAAAATCTTATGCACATAATAAAAGTGCAAAAGAAACTAAAATTAATTATAAAAAAAAAGAAAATAGTAATAATTCAAATAAAAATAAATGCTTTTATTATAAAGTAAATATAAATTTAGGTAATAACTTATTTCCTTTATCTTCATCTCATTATACTTTAAAGAATGAATCAAAAACAAAAAAAAAAAATAAGAACAATAAAAATAATAATAATATGTTTAATTATAATGTTCATTTAAAGAAAAAAGGTTATACTGGAAATAATAATTCAAAAATTATAAATAAAGTAAATAATAGTATAAATAATAGTTTAAATAGAAATAATTTTAGTTCAACATTGATAAAAAAAAATAAAAATAATTCAAAAAATGAAAAACCAAAAACTTCAAACTCTTCTTTATTATATGATAATTTTATAAAAAACAAAATATCAAAAAATGAAAAAGTAGAAAAAATAGATAAAGAAAAAACAATTTCTAAATCAAATTCATTATCATCATTTAAAGATTTTAATTATTATAAAAATGAAAGTAAAAAATTATCAGAACAAATAATAGAATATAATTTAAAAAATAATAATGAATATCCAAAAACAACATTAGACTATTATAAAATAGGAAGATGTATAGGACATGGAGCTTTTGGAAAAGTAAATATATGTCTTCATATTTTAAGTGGAAGAATAGTAGCAATCAAATCAATAAAAAAACAAAATGGAATTTTCTCAAAGAAAAATATTCAATATGAAATAAATTTAATGAAAAAATTACGTGGACATAAAAATATAATTACTCTTTTTGAGAAATTTGAAAATAATAAATATTATTTTATAGTAATGGAAAATGCAATAGGTGGAAATTTACTTCAAACAATAAAAAAAATGACAAAATTAACAGAAACTCAATCAAAAAACATATTTAAACAATTAATAAAAACATTAAAATATATTCATTCCAAAAATATAGTACATAGAGATATAAAGCCACATAATATATTATTAGATTTAAATGATAATATAAAAATATGTGATTTTGGAGTAGGAAAAGAAATAACAAAAGGAAATTTATTAAATGAAACTTGTGGTACACCAGCATATGTTTCTCCTGAATTATTATCTGGAAAATTTTTTGACCCTTTTAAAAGTGATATTTGGAGTTGTGGAGTGGTTTTATATTTTATGTTAAGTGGTTTTGTACCTTTTAGAGGAGAAAATGATAAAGAATTACATAATAATATTATTAAAGGTAATTTCCCCTCAATTGATAATATTTCTAATGAATGCTCTGATTTATTAAATAAAATATTAGAAGTTGATCCAAATAAAAGATTAGATTTAGATGATATTTTAAATCATAAATGGTTTAAAAATTATGATGATAAAAAAAGTATTCATTTATTTACTAAAGCAGAAAAAATTATTTTTGGAAAATTAAATATTGATTATAGATTAGGTTATGGTGAGGATTTATTGGAAAATTTTAGTTATAAAAATTTAGATAGTGAATTTGATGATGGAAATAAAAATGTAAAAACATCATCTAATATAATTACTCCTAATAATTCAATTATTAATCCTTATTATAATGATGAAGAAGAAATATATTTTTCTGATTTAATTATTAGAGATAATATTTTAAAATTTAACCTAAAAGTTAGAGAATTAAATTTAAATTATGAAGTTAAATATAATGCTGATGTTGATCAAGGTTTTATTAGAAATGAAAATAGAGGAAATAAATTAATGAGATCTTTAAATAATTCATTAAATGAAGAAGAGAAAAATGAAAATAAGTCTAATGTTAATCAAAATGATTTATCAAATAATAAATTAGTAAAAGAAGATGATTCAAACCAAGAAAAAAATAATTATAAAGAAATAATAAATAATAATAATGATAACTTTAATGAAATTGCAATTAAATTTGTTGAAGAATTTGGATATAAAAGAGATTATATAATTAAATCTTTAACAAATAATATAATTAATCATTGTACTGCAACTTATTATTTAAAAAATTATTTACTCAATGAATAAAAATTGATTCATATAATAATTATATATAGTTTTTTTCAAAAAAAATTATATGTGTAAATAAATTTTAAAATTTTTTTGGATAATAAAATTTATTATTTTGGAGATTTTAAAATCTAATTATTTATTATTTAAATATAATAATCGAATTAATGGAAAATTCAAATTCAATTAAAGACAGATTAAATTCAATAAAATTAAAAGGTAAATAATATATTAATAATTAATAGATTTAAAAGAATCAAATTCAAATTCTTCATCCCCATTTTTATCCCAGCAAGAATTGACAGATTTAAATAATCAAATAAATAATATTAAATTAGAATTTAAAAATGCGTCAAATGATAATCCAGGGAAAGAAAAATTTGCTTTTTTCATAAAACAAGCAAATGATATGTTTAAAAATTATGAAAAACAAATAGATTATTATAAAAAAAAATTAAAAATGTTTAATCCAAATGAATTAAAAATGACATTAACTGATTGGGAGAGAATAGAAGAAGAAGAAAGATTAAAAATAAGAAAACCAAATCCTACAAATTTTTTTAGTATAATTCCTCTTGATGAAAAAGTATTTGAACAAACTGTTGAAAAAATAAAAATATATGCTAAATTAATTCCTGAATATGATAGACAAATTAGTGTTGAAGAATCTGTTGATGCAATTAAAAAATTATATGAAAAAAAATTACTTCAATTATATAAAGAAAATAAAAATATGGAAAATTTAATTGATAAATTATCCTATGATGTTATTAATAAATTACAAGATAAAATTAATTTTTTAGGTGATTTATATAATAAACAAAGTAATGAAAAATTAGAATTAGAAAATAAATTAAAATCAATTGATGGGGTTTTTGACCAAAATTCTCAATTAAAATCTATTATTGTTGAAAAAGATAATGAAATCACAGAATTTAATAAAATTCAAATTTTAAATATGAGGGAAATTGAACAATTAAATGATAAAATAAAAGAATTAAATAATAATTTAAATTTAAAGAATATTATCATTGGAGATAAAGAAAAATTAATAAATACTAATGAAACAACTATTCATAAATTAAATGAAAGTATTAATGAAAAAGATAATATCATTAATGAATTAAAAAAAAATTTAGAAGAAAAAGAAAAAGAAGTTAAAATATTATATAATGATAATATTAAATGGGAGGAAGAATATAAAAATCAAAGTAAAGAAATTGAAAATTTTAAAAAATGGTCTTTATGGGATACAAATATAATAGAATCATTTAAAAAAATTGAAAAATTAGAAGAAGATTTAAAAGAAAATACTGAAAATTTAAATAAATATATTGAAGAAAACACTCAATTACATAATTTAAAAATTGAATTAATGAATAATTTAGAAAACACCAAAATAAATTTAGAAAAAAGTAAAAAAGAAAATGATAATTTAATGGAAATAAAAATTAAATATGAACAAAACTCTTTTAAAATAAATGATTATGATAAATTTAAAGAAGAAAATGAAAAATATAAAATTGAAATTGACTCTTTAAAAGAAAATGGAGTAAAAGAAACTAAACATTTAACAGATAAATATGAAAGTGAAATTATTAAAATAAAAAAAGATTATACTTTAGAAATTGAAAAATTAACAAAAGAAAGAGAAGACATTATAGATAAAATGAAGAAAGAAATT
>JAEEGI010021979.1_pt1 | contig 12644 bp, 10 predicted proteins | sample 8958751 | NCBI WGS metagenome assembly JAEEGI01 (sample SAMN16246545, study PRJNA631951) | gut metagenome | biome: gut microbiome; feature: rumen; material: KS-attached | host: Bos | place: Iran: Karaj | collected 2018-10 | reverse complement strand
GCTACGACGACCGCAGGATCATGGAACAGAATATCATCATCCATGATCTGGACTGGGACTGGATCGACGACTGGATCAATCTGCAGCTGATCTACAATATCCAGACGGACGGAGACCGCAATCAGAAATCTCTCGCGACCGCCATGGAGCACTTTGATATAGAGCAGACGCGCGTGGCGCACGACGCCCTTGGAGACGCGTACAACACGGCGCTGGTCTGCTCCCGGCTGGACCTGGAAGCGGGACTGGATCAGTATGACGACGCCGCTTCCCTTTTGGCCGCCAGGATCCCCGCCGCCGGATCGGGCGGAGAGGACCGCGACGCTCTCGAGCACTGTTCCTTCGGCGGATACAGTTCGCGCAGCGAAGCCTTCCTTGACGAAGCGGTCAGCACCGTCGTATGCCCCGATTGCAAAGAACCGCTGGAGCTCAACCGCTGGGTCAACCAGGGCGACCGCCGGTATATGACCATCGGCGAGTGCCCGGACCATGGAAAAGTACTTGTCCGCCTTAAATTCCGCAAGACGGAAGACGGCATCTGGTCGGTAAACCGGATCATCTACCGCGCGGACGAAGAGATGGAGAAGTTTTACCGCGACAAGTCCACTCAGACACGCCGCAGGGGACGCGGACGCAGAAAAAGCATGCGTCCCGGAAAGTGATCACCGACATCCCGCATTATGAAACGGCCGCCGCCGGAAAGATCCGGCGGCGGCCGTTTTGCTGTATTCTTCAGTATTCCCAGGGCGGCTTTTCGTCCGGAGGAGAGCTCTCGGTGAATTCGAGCGCCGGATCCCGGATCAGATAAAGATAATAAACGCTGTCGCACATGGTGATGAAAGGCTCGGCGAACACGGCCGTAAAGGGAAACGCCCTCAGGATCGTCCAGCCGAGCAGACTCACGCGCAGTTTGAAAAAGTCCCAGCGGTTCCCGGTCATGAGCCGTCTGCTCTCGGCCAGGCAGCGGAAAACGCCCCAATCGGGATGGTCGAACATAAGTCTCGGCGCCATGGCATAGGTGATGGCCAGATACACTCCGGGAACGATCAAGAGCAGAAGACCGACATATACCATGATCCCGGTGATCAGCCAGAGCGCGGCGGCACGGAAAAACAGCATGAAGCCGTCCATCAGATCGTAATACGAGACGTTTTCTCTCCGGGCGGCGTGAAGATGAAAGCTCATAAAGCCGTAGCGGAGCATGGCTGCGACGATCTCCAGAGCCAGGAGGAACCCGGTCGCCTTAAGCGTGACGTTCTCGGGCGAAAAATGTATCGCGTTGGCGGTGTCGCCCGCAGCCATGGCGGTCATGTCCATCTCAAAGGGCTGTCCGCCGACCTGCAGACTGATGATCGAGATCAGCTGCAGCAGGATAACAAACAGGAAGGATATCAAATAGGGATGAGGCCGGGTCAGATACATCAGATATGTGGACCGGGCCTTTATCTCAGGTCTGCTCAATCGGATCTCCTCCGCTCAGCCGCCGACAAGCTTTTCGCCGATCCGGTAGACATCGCCCGCGCCGACCGTAAGGATGATGTCTCCCGGCGCGGCGACCGCGCGCAGCGTTTTTTCAAGCTCCGCGTTGTCGGCGAAAAACTGTCCGTTGGGTATTTGTCTGGCCAGATCCGCGGATGAGATCCCCAGCACGTTCTGCTCTCTCGCGGCGTATATCTCCGCCAGATAGCAGAAATCCGGACGTTTGAGCTGTTCGACGAACTGGTCGAAAAACTCTTTCGTGCGCGAGTAGGTATGCGGCTGGAAGACCACGATGGTCCGGCGGTAGCCCAGCGGCTCAACGGCGTCGAGCAGCACCTGAAGCTCGCGGGGGTGGTGGGCGTAATCGTCGTATACATCCGCGCCGTTGTATTTGCCCTTGAACTCAAACCGGCGGTTCGCTCCGGCAAAGCCGGCAAGCCCGTAGCGGATCGCCGTAGGCGAGCAGCCCAGGCAGATCGTCGCGGCGGATGCGGCGAGGGCGTTCTTAATGTTGTGGATGCCGGGGACGCGGAGACTGACGTGGGTATACACCTCTTCGCAGTAGATCACGTCAAATTCCGTCCCGGCGCCCTGGCGCTGTATATTGGCCGCGTAAACGTCGGCGCCCTTGTTCAGTCCGAAGGTGAAGATATCCCGGTCGAGACCCTTGAGCGCGTCCATGGTGTTCTCGTCCTCCGCGTTGGCAACGATAAACCCGCTGGGCGGAACGAGAGAGGCGAATTTACGGAACGAGGACTTGATATCCTCCAGATCCTTGAAAAAGTCCATATGGTCCTTCTCGATGTTCAGGATCACGGCGATCGTCGGCGAGAAGGAAAGGAAGGAATTGTAGTACTCACAGGCCTCCATCACGATGGTGTCCCCGCGTCCGACTCTGTGATTGGCGTGGAGCATGGGCAGCGTGCCGCCGATCATGACGGTGGGATCCATCTGGGCAGCCATCAGGATGTGCGTGCACATGGAGGTCGTCGTGGTTTTGCCGTGGGTGCCCGAAATGCAGATGGAATTGCGGTAATCCTTCATGATCGCGCCCCAGGCCTGGGTACGTTCGAACACGGGGATCCCTCTGCGGTGCGCCTCGACGATCTCGGGATTCTCGTCGTGGACCGCGGCGGTGCGCACTACGAATTCCGCGTCGGGCGGGATATTGTCGGGGCTGTGGCCGATGGCGACGGGTATCCCCCGCTGCCGGAGATGGTCGATGTTGGCGCCGTCGTTCATGTCAGAGCCGGTGATGATCAGGCCCGCTTCCGCAAGGACCTCCGCCAGCGGGGACATGGAGACGCCGCCGATGCCGATCAGGTGTCCCTTTCGGCCGCCCCAGTAATAATCAGAAAATGAAGCCATTGGGATATACTCCTAACTGTTTTCCCGGATTTCCAAGTTGGCATTATAATACGCGCTCGCCGGGAAAGCAAGAAACGGTCCGGTTACACAGTATTACATCGACTCCCACGCTTTGGCGCGCTCCACGGCGCGGCGCCAGTGCGCGCAGTATTCCGCGGCGGTCTCCTGCGCCATCTTGGGATGGAACACATGCTCGGATTCCCGTATTTTCGTGATATCGTCGATGCCGTTCCATACGCCGGAGCAGAGTCCCGCAAGGAACGCCGCGCCCAGAGCGGTCGTCTCCACCATGGCCGGGCGGTCTATGGGGCAGCGCAGGATATCCGACTGGAACTGCATGAGGAAGCGGTTGACCGAGGCTCCTCCGTCCACGCGCAGGATCTGCATCGGAGCGCCCGAGTCCTGCTCCATGGCGTCGATCATATCCTTCACCTGATAAGCGATGCCCTCCAGGCCGGCGCGGACCAGGTGTTCCCTGGACGCGCCCCGGGTAAGTCCCACGATCGTTCCGCGGGCATACATATCCCAATGCGGCGCGCCGAGTCCCGTGAAAGCGGAAACGAGATACACGCCCCCGTTGTCCGGCACGGATTCCGCCATAGCCTGGGTCTCGTCGGCCGAACGGATCAGATGCAGCTCATCGCGCATCCACTGCACCGTGCTGCCGGCATTGAAGACGCTTCCCTCAAGGCAGTAGTTCGTCTTTCCGCCTATGTTCCAGGCGACACACGAAAGAAGCCCGTGCGTGCTCACGGGAACGGCCTCCCCCGTGTTCATCATGGTGAAGCAGCCCGTGCCGTAGGTGTTCTTTGCCTCTCCGGGATGGATGCAGCCCTGTCCCAGAAGCGCCGCCTGCTGATCGCCCGCCGCTCCGCATATGGGAAGGCCCGCCAGCTCGTCCAGGCCGGGAAAATGGGCGTCCACCCTGCCGTACTCGCAGCTGTTCGGCACCGGAGTCGGCAGCATGCACATGGGGATGTCCAGCATGCGGCAGAGGTCCTCGTCCCAGGAGAGCGTGTGGATGTTGAAAAGCATGGTCCGCGACGCGTTGCTGTAATCCGTCACATGGACCTTGCCGCCCGTCAGATTCCAGATCAGCCATGTGTCCACCGTGCCGAAGAGCAGTTCACCGCGCTCGGCTCTCTCCCGCGTCCCGGGAACATTGTCCAGGATCCAGCGGATCTTGGTCCCGGAAAAATAGGCGTCGATGAGAAGGCCGGTTTTTTCCCGGATCATCTCTTCCCTGCCCTCGGCGGCAAGCTTCTCGCACAGCGACGCGGTGCGGCGGCACTGCCAGACGATGGCGTTGTATACGGGACGGCCCGTGTCCTTCTCCCAGACGATCGTCGTCTCCCGCTGATTGGTGATGCCGAGAGCCGCGATATCCTTTACGGAGAGACCGCTGGAGCGGAACGCCTCCGTCAGCGCTCCCATCTGGGTATACAGGATCGCCATGGGGTCGTGCTCTACCCAGCCGGGCTTCGGATAGATCTGATTGAAAGGCTGCTGGGAGACCGATACGATCTTTCCGCGCTCGTCGAATACGATGGCGCGGGAGCTGGTGGTCCCCTGATCGAGAGCGATCACATGCTGTTTCATAAGCAACCTCCTTGATTTTAACTTGGATTCGTATATAATATGGGGTTATGATGTATTATAGCATGGGAAAGGACGTTTGGCTATGGTGCGAATGTCAGAATCCTCATTTTTATCCTCCGACGGCAAATCGTCTCTGTACTGCTGCGAGTATCTTCCTGAGGGCAATCCCGCCGGCATCGTACAGATCGTCCACGGATTGGGTGAATACAGCGCGCGCTACGATCATTTCGCGCGCTTTCTGGCGGACAACGGTTTCATCGTCGTCCTCCACGATCAGCTGGGCCACGGCAGAAGCATCTCCGGCCCCGATACCGAAGACTATTTCGCCGACGAGAACGGGTGGGACATCACCGTTCAGGATATCCGCATCCTTCACAATCTGACGGCGGCGAAATACCCCGGCAAGCCGTATTTTCTCATCGGCCACAGCATGGGATCGTTTCAGGTGCGCACCTTTCTGATCCGCTACCGCACGGGGATCGACGGAGCCGTCATCAGCGGCACCGGTCAGCAGAACCCCGCTCTTATCCGGAGCGGAAAACTGATGGCTTCCCTGGAGATCCGCAGGCACGGCGCGCATTACCGCAGCCCCCTTCTGCTCGGCATGGCCTTCGGCAGCTACAACAAAAAAATAGAAGACCCCCGCACCGATTACGACTGGCTTTCCAGGAACCCGGACGTCGTGGACGCCTATGTCGCCGATCCGCTCACGAAATTCGACACGACCGCCGGGCTGATCCGGGATATGATGGACGGGATCGCCTTCATCTCCTCCGCGAAAAACGTCGCCCGCATGAAGAAGGATCTGCCCGTCATGTTCGTATCGGGCGACTGCGATCCCGTGGGAGATTACGGAAAAGGCGTGATCCGCTCTTATAAGAGCTTTCTGAAGGCGGGCATGACGGATGTGACCATGAAGCTCTATCACGGCGGGCGTCACGAAATGCTCAACGAGATCAACAACGACGAGGTCTATCAGGATATTCTCGGCTGGATCAACGTGAAAATCGGCCGATAACGCAGTTACCTCTCATCAAATCAAACTGTAAAAGGACACGGATCATATGAGTTTTTCCCGGATCATCGGCATCGTGCTGATCGCAGCTCTGCTGATCGGCTGCTGCGTATTGTTTCTTATGCGCTCGGACGCGACACGGCTCTCCGACAAAAACGCGCTTGAGGAGGCCCTGGCCACTCCGGAACCTACCCCAACACCCGAGGGCGGCCTTCCCGCTCCGGCCGCGGAGGTCACCCCCACGCCCGAGCCTACCGCCACGCCCGAACCCACGCCGACCGAAGAGCCCACTCCCGACCCGGACTCTCCTGCGGGAAGAGCCGCCGCTCTCGGTCTCCCCGCTCCCCCGGCTATCGACATCGAAAGCTGGGAGTATACGCTGGTAAACGGCGATCATTCCATCGGTCAGTACGTTCCCGAACAGCTGGCCTACCTGGACATGACTGTTTCTCAGACGGACATCCAGACCAATTACAACGCCTACCGTCTTCCTGTGGACGCGCGCATCGCCCAGCCCCTGCTGAACATGGCGATGGCCTGCAAACAGGCGGGGCTGCCGGTGTATCTCTCCTCGGGATACCGCAGCTACACCGATCAGGCGGCCAATTTCCAGAGGATCTGCCGCAACAACGGCGTGACCGACGGCAAGGACGCCAACGGACATTACATTACCATGCCGGCAGGATGCAGCGAACACCAGCTGGCTCTGTGCTGCGACATCACGGATGTCCATCATGAGATCAAAAACGATTCTATCGCCTCTATCCCCACGGTCCAGTGGCTGGGCGAGCACTGCGCGGAGTACGGCTTTATTCTCCGCTTCCCCGTGGAAAAGAGGGACATCACGCAGGTCATGGGCGAATCCTGGCATTTCCGCTACGTCGGAGAAGAGGCCGCCCGCTATATCACGGACAATGACCTGTGTCTGGAAGAGTTTATAGCGCTCTACAAGGATATCTGACGCACTGACAGCGCGGACAATATCACCGCGGACAGGAAGTACCGGGGGCTCCGATGATTCGGGACCCCCGGTACTTTTGCATATCTTAAAAAGACAAACCGGATCGAAACCCGGCGGAGCGGTTTCGATCCGGAGAAGGAGGAAGGACCCGACGGATATGCAGTTTTCGCGGCTCTTACGCAAACCGCGGAAACAAAATGAAAGCCGGATCGAATCTCAACTCAGTGGATCCGGTCCGGAAAGGAGGAGCAGCGGAATGAGCGCGAGAGGACTTTTGGCGCGAAGCAAAAAAGTCGTCGCAAGCGATATGAAGCTTGCGACGACGCCTGGTGCCGGCGGCGGGGGTCGAACCCGCACCCTGTTGCCAGGACTGGATTTTGAGTCCAGCACGTCTGCCAATTCCATCACGCCGGCTTGTGAAGCCCGTTTATTATAATCCCGATATCGGTTTATTTCAAGTACGAATGCGGTTTGTTTCCCTCTCCGGCACTTTGCGTATATATTCTGTGATCATTTTTACAGTTTCCGGCCGGATTCGCGGATAAATCAACTCTTTGTTGCATGTGTGGGATAGATGTGGTAATATAGTATCGCGTTTTTATAGACTTCTTGGAGTATGTATATGAATCGTTTTTTACGGTCCCTTCTTCCCGCACTGCTGAGCCTGTCGGTGCTGCTGCTGAGCGGCTGTTATTCGGGCGGGATCGACCAGTATTTTTCTCCTCCCCAGCCTTCGGAGGAATATCTTCAGCTTCAGGAGCTGATCGATGAGGAGCTGTCCTCCGGATGCGAGTTCGCCGCTCCCATACAGGGCAGCTTTCGGCAGAGCGTGCAGTTCACCGACCTGGACGGAGACGGCATGGATGAAGCCCTTGTATTTCTCCGCGGACCGGACGGCACCCTGAAGATCCACATCTATCTCTCGGTGAACAGCGTGTACCGAAAGGTACTCACCCTTACCGGCGAGGGCCGCTCCGTGGGGAGCGTGGATTACGCCGACCTCGACTCCGACGGGCGGACGGATCTGATCGTCACCTGGCAGCTGACCGGCAATATGAATATCCTCTCGGTATACAGCCTCGAAAACTGGAGCGGCGAGCTCCTGCTCAGTTCGGACTGCAGCGAATACGCTGTGGGCGATCTCACCGGCGACGGACTCAACGAGCTCCTGGTGCTGCGGAATGTGGGCACGGGAAGCTATATGGCGGATATGATCACGCTGCGCCCCGACCGCGAGCCTCAGGCCGCTTCCGCCGTGCTGTCCTCCGGGATCTACGCCCTGCAGCGCGTCTCCGTGGTGATGCTCGCCGGCGGGACCCCGGCTCTTCTGGCGGAATCGCTTCTGGACAACGGGGATCTTGTTACGGATGTTCTCTCCTGCCGGGAGGGCTCGCTCGTGAATCTGACGCTGAACCGAAGCACCGGCGTTTCGGAAACGAGAAGATCCTACAGTCTGGTTTACGCGCAGGACATCGACGGCGACGGCATTACCGAGATCCCGCATCCGCAGCAGCTTTACTCACAGGGAAACGGTATTTTCTGGTCCATAGCCTGGTACAAATACGACGCTTTCGGCCGCGCGGGACTTGTCCTCACCACTTATCACAGCGTTACGGACGGCTGGTATCTGGTCCTTCCCGACGGCTGGTCTACCGGTCTTACGGTGCGCCGGGTGGACGATGTCCCCGGCGAGCGGGCGGTGATCCTCTCGCGGCTCGATCCCGGCGGCAGCATCAACGATCTGATCGTCATATACACCATCACCGGCGAAAACCGCAGCGAACGGGCCCGTTTCGAAGGGCGGTTCGTGCTTTTGGAGGAGAGTGCCACCGTATACTCCGCTCAGATCCTGACGCCGGATATGGACCCCGAAACGATCTCAAGCTGTTTTCACAGAATTTATTCCGACTGGAACGTTTGATGTTCCGTATTCCGTATAAATGGAGGGAATTGCTTTGAAAAAGATCCTGGTACTGGAAGACGAAGCCAATATCCGCGCTTTTGTCGTCATCAACCTGCGGCGGAGCGGCTACGAGCCCATTGAGGCCGACACCGGCGAAATGGCTTTGGAACAGCTGCGCCGACACCCGGATATCCGCGTCGCTCTGCTGGACGTCATGCTGCCGGATATCGACGGCTTTGAGGTCTGCCGCAGGATCCGCGCCTCCAATTCCCGGATCGGCATCATCATGCTCACCGCCAAAAGCCAGGAGATGGACAAGGTCACCGGGCTGATGACCGGCGCCGACGATTACGTCACGAAGCCCTTCTCCCCCGCCGAGCTGATGGCCAGGATCGACGCTCTGTTCCGCCGCACGGGCGGAGAGCAGGACACGGAAGATACCGGCGAGATCCGTCAGGGGCCTTTCCGCCTGAACACCCGCAACCGCACGCTGGAAAAAAACGGCGAGCGCGTGCGCCTCACTCAGATAGAGTACTCCATTATCAAGTTCTTTATGGACAATCCCGGGAAGGCTCTCTCCCGTGAGGATATCCTCAACGAGGTATGGGGCCGTGATTATTTCGGAGAACTGAAGATCGTGGATGTGAACATCCGCCGTCTCCGCATCAAGATCGAGGACGATCCCACCATGCCCACGTACATCACCACGGTGTGGGGCTACGGATACAAGTGGGGATTCTGATCTCATCATAAGGATCTTTATTATTCATGAACAACCGCCAGGAGGGGCAGTTTGTCCCGAATACACCGAGCGATACCGACGATCGCAGCGATACCGGAACGCCGCGGCAGTTTCTGTCGCGGCTCAAGTCGTTTCATTTCCATTCCATACGCACCCGCGGTCTGGCCGTGAGCACGGGTCTTGTGCTGATCGTGGTGATCGTGGCCGTCTGCGCCTATTCCCTGTCTCTGCGGGCCTACTATACCACCGCGCTGCGCGCCTCTCTGCAGGCAAAAGCGGAGACGGCTTCTTCCTTCTTTACCGACTATGTGAACCGCACCTACGCGGAGTTTTACCGCAGCGCCTATAACTACGCCGAGAACTTTGAGGACAGGGAATCCCTGGAACTGCAGTTTCTTGACACGGACGGCAGGATCATGATCTCGTCCACGGGGCTCTCCACCGGAGTCATCCACGGTTCCGACGACGTGAGCACCTCCATTCAGACCCGCCGCATCAGCACCTGGCAGGGCAAGCACGGCTCCACCGGAGAGAGCGTATTCGCCGTATCCGCTCCGCTCATCTCGGCGGACGGCTCCGTTGCCGGCGTCATGCGCTATATCACCAGCATGAAGCTCGTCTCTCGGGCCGTCTCTTCCGCGTCGCTGCTCGCCGGAGGCCTGGGACTGGCCATCGTGCTGATCGTTTTCTTCTCAAACCTGTACTTTATCCGCACGATCACCGTACCCATCGCCTCGCTTACCGCCATGTCGCGCCGTATCGCGGAAGGAAGCTACGGAGCCCGGGTGGAAAAAGAGCACGAAGACGAGATCGGCGAACTCACCGACACCATCAACGACATGTCGCAGAAGCTCGCCCGAACGGAGCGGCTGCAGACGGAATTCATCTCATCCGTATCCCATGAACTGAGAACGCCTCTTACCGCCATAACCGGATGGACCGAAACGATCAGCTACGACCCGGCCATCAAGGGCGATTCACGCCGCGGACTGGAGATCATTTCCCGGGAAGCCGCCAGGCTCTCAAAAATGGTGGAGGAGCTGCTGGAGTTTACGAGAATACAGGACGGGCGCTTCACGCTGCAGGTATCCACGGTAGATTTCCCCGCTCTGGTGGAGGAATGCATGTATACCTACAACGAGCTTTTCCGAAAGGAAAACATAGCCGTCCGGTATATCCCCTCCTCCGAGGACATCCCCGAAATACCCGGCGATCCCGAGCGGCTCAAGCAGGTGGTGCTCAACATACTGGACAACGCGTGCAAGTACGGTAAAAGCGGCCGCCGCATAGACGTGAGCGTGGGTATGGATGATACGAGCGTGTATACCGCGATCCGCGACTACGGACCCGGTATCCCGCCCGACGAGCTGCCTCAGGTAAAAAAGAAATTCTATAAAGGGTCCTCCAAGGAGCGCGGCAGCGGGATCGGCCTGGCGGTCTGCGACGAGATCGTCACCCGGCACAACGGCGTGCTCGATATCGTGAACGCGCCCGGCGGCGGCGTATGCGTCACCGTCAGTCTGCCGCGCAGATCGTGAGGCCCGGAGACTTATATGGGAAAACATGAAGTAAACAGCACGTCCTTCCGCACAAGCATCGGCGGTCAGGCGCTCATAGAAGGGATCCTGATGCGCGGGCCCGAGAAGGAGGCCGTCGTATGCCGCAAGAGCGACGGAACTCTTGTGACAAAGGTCGAAGAACTGACGCTTATCAAAGCGAAGCATCCGTGGATGGGGCTTCCGCTGATCCGCGGCGTGGTGAACTTTCTCGACTCGATGATACACGGTGTTCGCGCTCTGACCTGGTCCGCCGAACAGCAGCCCGATGATGCCCGGGGAGAACCCGACAAGCTGGATGAGTGGATCAGCCGTCACTTTTCCGGAGAGACCGCGGAAAAGCTTATCGTGTACGTAGCCGTGGCGCTCGGCATTGCTCTGTCTGTGGGGCTTTTCGCCCTTCTCCCCACGTTCCTGGCCGGTCTGCTCAACCGCCTGATCCCCCTGGGAGCGCTGCGCGGACTGTGCGAGGGCCTTACCCGTCTGGCCGTGTTTCTGGCGTATCTTCGCCTGGTGAACGCCATGCCGGACATGAAGCGCGTGTGGATGTATCACGGCGCCGAGCACAAGACCATTTTCTGCTATGAGGCCGGGCTGCCGCTCACCGTGGAGAACGCGCGCATACAGTCCCGGTTCCATCCACGCTGCGGCACGAGCTTTCTGTTCATCGTGATTTTCATCAGCATCCTCGTTTTCTCTCTGATCCGTACGGAGGGCACTCTCGCGCGGATGGGACTGCATCTGCTTCTCCTTCCCGTCGTGGTATCCGTCAGCTATGAGGTCATCAAATGGGCCGGCCGCCATGACAATGCCCTGACGGCCGCCGTTTCGGCCCCGGGCAAGGCGCTGCAGCATCTCACCACCGCCGAACCGGACGATTCCATGCTGGAGGTCGCGATCGAGGCCCTGAAGCTGGTGCTTCCCGAGGAGAAGGGTACCGACATCTGGTAAGGGGGGCGGCGTTTTGGCCCGAACCTATAACGAGATCTATCTGGATATGCGCCGTGTCCTCAAGGAAGCGGGCATGGAAGAGTATGCCCTGGAAGCCAGACGCCTTCTGGCGCAGGCAGCCGGGTACTCCGACGCTGAGCTGATCGGACGGTTTTATCTCTATGCTCCCGAGGAGACCGAACGCTCCGCCCGCGCGCTCCTCGGCCGCCGCATGGCCGGAGAACCGCTGGCGTATATTTCGGGAAGCTGGGATTTTTACGGTTTGAAAATGATCGTGAATCCTTCGGTCCTGATCCCCCGCATGGACACGGAGGTCCTGGTTTTCACCGCCCTGGAGCTGCTTCGTTCCGAGACGGCCGACCCCAGGATCCTCGATCTGTGCTGCGGGAGCGGCTGCATCGGAGTCGCTCTCGCCCATGAGCTTCCCTCCGCGCGGGTATATCTGGCGGATATCAGTCCCGAAGCGCTGTCCGTGGCGCGCAAGAATGTGGCGCTCCACCGTCTCGGCAACCGCTGCGTGTGCATGGACGCGGACGCTCTCTCCTCTCCTCCTCTGCGTATGAGCGGCTTTGACATGATCGCGTGCAATCCGCCGTATATCGCCGAAGAGGAGCTGGAACTGCTCGATCCCTCCGTTCGCGACTGGGAACCCGCACTGGCCCTGGACGGAGGCAAAGACGGCCTTGTCTTCTACAGAGCGGTCCTCGAGCACTGGAAGTCCGTTTTAAAGGATAACGGCATCCTTATATTTGAGGTAGGCGAAGGTCAGAGCGAGCCCGTGAGGCAGCTGATGGCCGAAGCCGGCTTCGGCACCTTGGGCTGCGCGCTGGACACCATCGGGGTGGAGCGCGTGGTGTACGGGAGAAAAACAGAAACGAATAATCAAGACAAGCGAGGTTAAAGACATGGCTGAAAAAAAGAAAGCCCCCGCGCCTTCCGTCGGCGCCGCCGGTGATAAGAAAAAAGCGCTGGAGACCGCGCTGGCTCAGATCGAAAAAAACTATGGCAAAGGCGCGATCATGCGTCTTGGCGACGATATCGCCGTGAATGTGGAGGCCATCCCCACCGGC
>JAEEGI010021977.1_pt1 | contig 12644 bp, 6 predicted proteins | sample 8958751 | NCBI WGS metagenome assembly JAEEGI01 (sample SAMN16246545, study PRJNA631951) | gut metagenome | biome: gut microbiome; feature: rumen; material: KS-attached | host: Bos | place: Iran: Karaj | collected 2018-10 | reverse complement strand
ATGGATCCGTTCCTGCGCGCCTTCGGAAAGACCCGGCTGCTACAGCCCGGAGAATCTGAAACACTGATCCTAAACGATTGAGTTATGAACACCATCTGGATTGTACTCCCCATCCTGACGCTCCTGATGTTCGGCCTGGGGCTTGCGCTCCGGTTCGAGGATTTCGGGAAAGTTTTCCGTCACCCGTGGCCGATTGCGGTGGCGCTTGTCGGCCAACTGGTCTTTTTGCCGGCCATCGCCCTGGGGCTGGCTTATCTGCTGAAATTGCCGCCGGTATTCTTCATCGGCCTTGTGCTCATCGCCTGCTGCCCGGGCGGCAGTTCGTCCAATGTGTTCTCTAAATTGGCCAATGGCGATGTCGCTCTATCCGTGACGCTTACGGCGCTTAGCAGCATTATTACTTTATTTACGATTCCGGTCATCATGGGCTGGGCGACGAAGCTGGTGGGGGAGAGCGTGGGCATCACCCTGCCGGTCGGAAATCTCATCAAGCAAAACCTGGTGCTGATGCTGCTTCCGGTCCTTCTGGGCATCGGCCTGCATTATGCCTGGCCCAAAACGGCGGAGAAAGTGGACAAGGTCCTTACGAAACTGGCCTTTCCACTGCTGCTGGTTCTGATCACGGTCTTCTACATCCAGCACCGGCATACGATCCTGGACAATATCGGTCTCCTGGGGCTCTGCGTGACGGCGCTCATCCTGCTGGCCATCGGTCTGTCTTCCCTGTTGTCCCGCCTGGTCCGCAATGACGCCCGGCAGCGCCGCACTGTGATCATCGAAGTTGGCATGCAGAACGCTGCGCAGGCGATTTCCATCGCCTCCAGCCCGTTCATCTTCGCGAACGAAGAAATGGCCATCCCGGCCATCCTCTACTCCTTGATGATGAATGTCGTCCTGCTTACCTACGTCGCTTTTGTTCGTAAAAAATAAAGATTGTTTCCGCTTTTTACGTATATTTGGTCATATTTCACTAAAATAATACCAAAATGGAGAAACGTTCATATTCCAGTTCAATAGGAGCAGGATTCAAATCCGTATTCGCTGGGAAAGGGAGAAGGTATTTTGAGTTGATTCACAAGACCAACAGCGCCTATCACAGGGCCGGTTCCGTACAGAAAATCATCGTCGACGGCATAGAAATCGGCCGGAGTTCAAAATGCCAAGTACGGTACGATGATGCCTTTATCACGGTGAGCAGGCGGCATGCGGCCATTGTCAAGGTTGGAGAAGGCCGCTGGAAGTTGATCCATCTTTCCAAGACCAATCCTACTTATGTGAACGGAATCCCCGTTAACTCCAGTTGCTATCTGCAGAACGGTGATGAGATCCGATTGTCTCACAGGGGACCCGTCCTGGGCTTCGTCATTCCGGAAGGACGTGAGGGACTAACCCGGAGCATCGGGCTCACCCAGCGGCTGAATCTGTTCAGCAAACAGGCTCTGCGACCTTATTGGACGGCGATCGGGATCCTTGCCGCCGTTGTCGTGGCCTTATGCGTCGCCGGAGCCATACTCCTTCATCGCTCGAATACGCGAATGATGGACGCCCAGACGGCAATTGCAGAACTGAAAGCACAATTGGCAGATGAGAAAGAGCAAAGCAGGCAGGCGCTTTCCGAGTTGAGCGACATGAAACAAACCCTGTCGGACCAGCAGTCTCGTGTCGGGAGTGCTGTCTCCGGCCGATCAAGTTCCGGATTACGAGGATACTCCCTGTCAGGAAGGGCACAAACACCGGCCCATCCAATGAACTCCGCTATCGACGCTTTGGCGCATGGTGTCTATTTCATATATACCGAGGGCTTCGACATCCGGACTCCCGATGGTCAGTCCATGTATTTAGAATGTGGAGAAGAAGATGTGCCGGCTTGGACCGGTACCGGTTTCCTCTTGACGGACGGATGTTTTGTGACAGCGCGGCATGTCGTTGATGCATGGTCATATTGGCATTCAAACAATAAAGTTAATGATGGGCTCTATCTTTTCAACCTTATCATGAACAACGGAGGACGGGTCATTGCCCATTTCGTCGCTGCGGCTTCGACAGGAGAGTCTTTCCGTTTTACGAGTGACCAGATGCAGGTTGACAATTCCAGCGACATCCATGAATTGAATCGGGACGGAAACAAGGTTTCGCTTGCGGATTATAGCATACCACGCTTGGATTACGCATACATGATGACCGGCCGTTCCGGCCCCATCGTCGCCGATCCTTATCTGAGCCGACATCTAGAGAGGCTGACGGAACTCACGATCCTCGGTTTTCCTTTGGGCATCGGAGCTTCGTCAAGGAAGGTTTCGCCCGTCTATGGCAATGCCACCGTAGCTGTCAACGGCCTGCAGGACGGAGGTATTCTTACGACCAACACTAACTATGAACACGGTAATTCCGGTGGACCGGCCCTGGCTAGAGACAACTCCGGGAAGCTCGTTGTTGTCGGCATCGTTTCCATGATCGTTGGAGATAATATGGGATTCATCGTACCCATTTCGGAGGTGTGTTGGTAAACTTCAGTTAACTCAATCGACTCATTCCATGAAAAAGAAGATAGTTGTCGTCCTATCCATTCTGTTTCTGGCCGGGACGACGGCCTATTCACAATCCGACAATCGTTCCTTCTTATCCTTATTGAAAGCGGCCAATAAAGGAGATTCCCAGGCCCAGGCTTTGGCGGCCTACCGGCTTAAGGATGGGGTCGGTGTGAAAAAGGATTGGGCCGCGGCGAAGAAATGGGCGCAGATCGCCTCCCAGAACCGGAATGGACTGGGATACTGGTTGCTGGCCCAGATGAGCCATGAGGCCGGTGATTCGTTGTCCGCTTACCGGAAGCATCTGGAATCGGCCATGTCCTGCAACTATCCGCTCGCCTTGTCCTATTTCGCCCGGCTGTATGAGACCGGATCGCCGGATTTCAACATTGAAAAGGATGAATTCATGGCCTTCGAGCTGTATCGTGAGGCGGCCGAGTACGGCGATGTTGAATCGGCGACTCGGGTGGGATATCTCTATCTCATGACAAGGAACGACCCCATGAGTGCCATCGAGTATCTCGGCAAGGCCGTGAAGAAAGGGGACGGAGAAGCCATGAGCATGCTCGCCAGCATATATTTCAACGGAGTAGGAACGGCTAAAGACCATGATAAGGCCATCGAATTGTTCCGGAAAGCGGCCGAAGCAGGGTCGCCTTATGGCGCCGCCTGCTACGGAAAGATCCAATCATCGAGCATAGAGAATCTCAATATGCCGATCCAGGAGTGCCTGGAGGCCTTTTCCCAGCGACCCGTATCTTCACCGGAGAGCATTTTGAGTCAAGTAACGTTCGAGTATCCGGTTCCGAAAGATGTCATCGTATTGGATACGGAAGAACTCGAAGAAGAAGATGATGAAGTTGATGATGCCCAGTCGGTTCCCCAGGTGAGCACTCCGGTACAACGGCCGCCAAAAGTGTCGAAGGAAAAACCAGTCCGAAGTTCTGCAAAGGTAACTGGCAGAAGCCGTTTTCTCCTGAAGGCGGGCATGTCTTTCTTTCGGCTGAATGACGGTTCCATCGCCTTTCCTTTGGGAGGTGGTTTCGGTCTTTATGATCTGGGAGGTCACCGAATCGGTTTCGAGGCTGATGGATATTGGAGTCCGGGAAACGGTTCAAACGGTCAGGTAGCATTCCCTTTATATGGCATTGATGTCTACCTGGTCTTCCGTGTCACAAAGGGGATTTACCCCAAAGTTGGCGCCGGTTACTTCTCATGCACCACATTCAACGGAGGTAAGACAACCGGTATCTGCTCCGGATTAGGTCTGTCTTTCCTGATCGGGGAGCGCTTGAACCTGGATATTGGAACCAAATACTATCCTGACGTCCTGACCCGGAGCAAGACCAACGTTTCTACGGCAGGTACCACTTACACCTTTATGGCACCTAGCGTCCTTTTCAGTGGTTTGGTCCCGACGATAGGAATCGGGTTAGCATTTTAAGGAGGAGGACTAAGATGAAAAAGACATTCTACACATACTTGGTTCTAGTGACGCTTATCGCCGCGTCTGCATGTACTTTCTCCCAAGGGTCCGATGTGTCGCAGCCTTTGTCCATCAGTGTGTCGGAACTGTTTTTCCCCGAGTTTTCCAGCATGCAAGTCTTGACAGTGAAGAGCAGTTTGGAATGGGCCATCTCCAGCATGCCGGATTGGGTCAGCGTGCAAGGAATCAACAGCTACAGTTCGTCTCAGTTTGAATGGGACATCACCTTGACTGCCCAGACCAATGAGGGAGATGACCGGGAGGGATCCGTCGTATTCCAAACCGACCGTGAAACGGTCCGCGTGACCATCCGGCAAAGTAAGCACCAGATTCAAATCATTCCGGTCGAATCGATAACGCTTCCATTCTCGGAGATGACTTTGGAAGTTGGGAGTTCGACACAGTTGACCTGGATCATCACTCCTTCTGACGCGACCAATCAGAACCTCACCTGGCAATCCAACAATGAATCCTGTGTCCGTGTCTCTGATGGTGTCATAACGGCCTTGGCCGTCGGCTCTTCCATCATTACCGTCCAAACGGAAGACGGAGGAAAGACTGCTTCCTGTTCTGTAACTGTCGTTGAAAAGAATGTCCCCGTCACAGGGGTCAGCCTTGACAGGAATACACTGACTTTGGCACAAGGTGATTCCCAGGCCTTGTATCCGATAGTTCTCCCCGAGAATGCTTCAGATAAAACCGTGACCTGGTCTTCCAGCAATCCGTCTGTTGCAGATGTATCGTCATCGGGTTTGGTAACAGCCGATGCAATAGGTAATGCGACCATTACGGTTACGACAAGAGATGGCGGATACAAGGCCTATTGCATTGTGACCGTCATAGAAAAGAAGATATCTGTCACGGGTGTCAGCCTTGACAGGACGACACTTACAATGACTGAAGGAGACATACAGAAACTGACTGCAACGGTAATACCTTCCGACGCGACCAACAAGGATTTGATTTGGCTTTCTGATAACACGTCGATCGTTACCGTTTCTTCTGAAGGTATAGTGACAGCCATTTCTCCCGGGACAACCGTCATTACCGTTAAGACTATTGATGGGAACAAGACGGCGACCTGCTCAGTAATCGTCAATGCCAAGGTGGTCTCTGTGACAGGTGTCATCCTAGATAGGAGCAGCATGACCATGACGGAAGGAGATAAGCAGACTCTCATCGCCACGGTCAATCCTTCCAATGCGACCAATCAGTCCGTTTCCTGGAGTTCCGGTAATTCTTCCATTGCGACTGTCAACAATAGTGGGGTCGTCACGGCCGTTTCAGCCGGAACAACGACAATTACCGTCAAGACTGAAGACGGTAACAAGACCGCCACATGCACTGTTACTGTGGTGGCAAAGAAGATATCCGTTACAAGCGTGAGGATCAGCGAAACAAACCTTTCCATGACCGAGGGGGAGACACATTCGCTTAGCGCAACCGTTTCGCCTTCTGATGCGACTGACCAGTCCGTCACCTGGACTTCCAGCAATTCTTCTGTCGCAACTGTCTCCAGCACAGGCAGAATCACGGCTGTGACCGCCGGTACGACGACCATCACGGTCACGACAAATGACGGCGGATACAAGGCCACCTGCACCGTTACGGTCAAAGCAAAAGTGGTCTCTGTGACCGGGGTCACACTGGACAGGAGTAGCATGACCATGACGGAAGGGGACAAACAGACCCTCATCGCCACGGTCAATCCATCCAATGCTACCGATCCGACTGTTTCCTGGAGTTCCAGCAATGCCTCCGTTGCCACTGTTGGCAACAGTGGTGTTGTCACGGCCATTTCCACTGGTACGGCGACTATCACGGTCAGGACGAATGATGGTGGGAGGACTGCAACCTGCACTGTTACGGTCTTGGCGAGAAGGATTGCCGTAACGGGTGTCCAGCTCAACCGCTCGAGTCTTATCATGAAAGAAGGCGACATGCAGTCATTGACCGCTACAGTCTTCCCGTCCGATGCTACGGACCGTTCTGTGACTTGGTCTTCCAACAATCCTTCCGTTGCAACCGTCTCTTCCACTGGTGCCGTAACGGCAAATTCCACGGGCTCGGCGACGATTACAGTTACTACAAGTGATGGCGGATTCAGGGCGACTTGCACTGTAGACGTATATACTCCAATAACAGGCTTAAAAATGGAGCCGGAGTTAACGATGACTGTTGGAGAGGCAGGACTACGTGTTTATAATTATCCTCCCTATGAGAAAATGGATCCTAACCTGACTTTCAGGTGGTCATCAACCAATCCTTCTGTTGTAAGCATATGGGGTTTTAAATACGATTATGCTAGTCTGGAAGCACTTACGCCCGGACAGTCGGACATTATTTATATGGCTTCCGATTCCTTCGGAACGATTACATTGACATGCAAAGTGACGGTCATAGAAAAGACTGTCTCCGTGACCGGGGTGAGTTTGAACAAGACGAGCCTGACGATGACCGAAGGGGAAACGGAAACCCTTATCGCCACGGTCCTTCCAACCGATGCGACGAACACATCGGTGACCTGGTCATCAAGCGACACAGCGGTTGCGACGGTATCATCTTCCGGAAAGATTACGGCAAAGTCTGCCGGTACGGCAACGATCACGGTAAGAACGGTTGATGGTGAAAAGACGGCCACATGCTCCATAACGGTAAAGAAGAAGGATGTCGATGGAGACAACGAAGGGACAGGTGAGGAGGATCTGTTCTAACTGATGACGTAATGACGTGATGAAGAGGAACAGTTCATATGCCGTGTTTTTCGCCGTGCTTCTTGCTTCTTGTCAGACAGAACCGACGGAACTGGGATTAGCGCCTGGGATCGTCGCGAAGGTCGAGTCCCAAGCGGAGACGAAAACGATTCTTTCGGTGGACGAATCCGGCGTCGGCACGGTCTATTGGACCCCTTCCGACCAGATTGACGTCTTTTTCGGAACGGTCAAGGCCCGATACACTTCCCAGAACGAATCGAATGCTAAAAGGGCTGAATTCAAGACGGATGACAACGTTACCGGAGCGGCTGAGTCGACCAATATCTGGGGCTTGTACCCGCCTTATGATGGCTCCTCGTGTGACGGATCGTCCGTTACGACATATTTGCCGAATATACAATATGGCATACCAAACTCGTTTGATAATGGTCTGTTCATCACATTGGCACACTCCTCTTCAACTACTCTCCAGTTCTATAACGTATGTGGCGGCGTCAAGTTCAGCCTTTCGCGTGACGACATCAAACTGATTCGTTTAAGAGGGAACAATTATGAGTACATGGCAGGAGAGATCAGTCTTTCGTTTCAAAATGACAGGCCTGAAGTGAACGTACTGAACGGCATTCGCGAAATCACCCTAACTCCCAAGGATGGTGGCGTTTTTTTGAAGGATGTAGATTACTACTTCGTTACGTTGCCATGTACCCTGACCGATGGATTCACGATGGAATTCCTGACAACGGCCGGAGAGCGGGGAACTTTCCATCATTTTGCTGGCGGTATCTCAATCCGACGCGCCATATTCAGCAAGAAAGCCAGGATTGACGGATTCGCATCATTCACTGACGACACCATTCCCGTCCCGGAAGCCATCGATCTAGGTCTATCCGTCAAATGGGCATCCTTCAATCTGGGAGCTTCCAAGCCGGAGGAGTATGGGCATTACTACTCTTGGGGAGAGTTGATGCCCAAACTGGATTATTCCCTCGAGACCTATAGATGGGGAGATCCTCCTTCGAAATACAACCAGACGGACGGTCTCCGGGTGCTTGAACCGGAAGATGATGTAGCCCATATGATTCTGCAGGGTAACTGGCGCATGCCGACCACCGAGGAAGACGAAGAGCTATACACCATGTGCACACGGGAATACATCCAGGTAAACGGCGTATATGGGTATAAGTTCACGGGGCCGAACGGTAACTCGATTTTCCTGCCCACTTCCGGATTGTATGACGGAAGTTCTTATCTGGACGGTGTCAATGAATGGGCCTGGTATTGGTCGTCAACACTGGACTCCTCCGATTACTCATGTGCCCGAGGATTCCATTTCGCCTCTGATTCCTTTAATTATGGAGATGGTGACCATAACCGTTGCGACGGTCACGTAATCCGCCCCGTAGAAGATTCCGGCGGAAGCGTTCCGGCCGGTCCCAATGGGATGGTCTATTATACGAGTTCGGATGGGAGCATAGTAACTCCTTATTCAGCAGATGGTTTTGGTGCCCGTATCGTCTCCAACGAGTATGTTGATGGACGTGGTGTGATATCATTCAACAGGGATGTGACAAGCATTGGAAGCTATGCTTTCCAAAACTGCGATGGTTTAACATCCATTACTATCCCGGATTCTGTAACCAGTATCGGCAGATTTGCATTCTATCAGTGTACCGACCTTTCCGGTGGCCTTACGATCCCTGCTGGAGTGGTGAGTATTGGTGATTCCGCTTTCCAGGGTTGTGCCGGCATGACTGACATTACTTTTTTGAACGAGACTCCTCCTTCCGGAAGTGCCTCTATGTTCAGTGATGCAGGTTTCCTCATCTATGTTCCTGAAGGGAGTGTTGATACTTATAAAACAGCAGAGTATTGGAGTGATTATGCCGACCGGATCCATGCTATCCCTTCTGTACCGATTCCGGACTTGGTTGATCTGGGGCTCTCGGAGAAATGGGCGACATTTAATTTTGGGGCATCCCGGGCAGAAGATTATGGGAACTATTATGCATGGGGCGAGACAGAGACCAAGAATTCCTATCGTTGGACGGCTTATAAGTTCTGGATCAGCGGTATTTCCAATGATAATGTGAAGTTCTCAAAATATAATACCGATTCATCACATGGAACGGTTGATAATCTGACGACCCTGGAAGCAGATGACGATGTCGTGAATAAGGTGTTCGGTGGGAACTGGCACATCCCATCCGAATCAGATTTTGCCGAATTGCGAGACAACGATAATTGCACTTGGACTTGGACGACATTGAATGGAGTCAAGGGGTATAAGGTTTCAAGCAATTTGGATGGATACACAGGCACTTGGATTTTCATCCCCGCTGCTGGGAATATGAATGGAGATGCCAATCTGGTCAAGGCAGGTACTAATGGATACTACCTTTCTTCGACATTAAGTACCTATGTCTGGTGTTCTACTTGTCTATTCTTTGACAGTTCAAGTGTCAACAGGGGAGGCGGCTTTCGATATAATGGATTATCCATCCGACCAGTCTATGCTAAGTAATCGTTATGCTATTACATGTTTAGAAAAGGGGATTACATGAAAAGATTCGGATTCATCATTTACTTAACCATAGTCCTGGCATCGTGCTGCCGAAAGGCAGATGAGGTTGTCTCTCTCCCCAAGATTACAGCCACTACGGAGAATCGATCCGAGACACGTACGTCCATTTCTGTCGATGAATCGGGCACCGGGACCATTTACTGGAACCCTTCCGACCAAATTGATGTCTTCTTCGGGTCGACTAAAACCAAGTATGTTTCCCAGAATGGTTCCCCTGCGAAAAAAGCCGTATTCAAGACGAATGATCATGTAAGTGTATCCATGCTTGAATCGGCCCAAATCTGGGGCTTGTTCCCATCCCATGAGCGTTCGACATCCGATGGATCATCCGTAAAAACGGAACTGCCCGGTAACCAGTATGGCTTACCAAACTCTTTTGATGACGACCTTTTCATCACACTGGCACACTCCGAATCTACCGCGCTCCAGTTCTTCAATGTTTGCAGCGGCATAAAGTTCAGTCTCACCAGGGCCGACATCAAGTCGATCACTTTCAGGGGCAATGCCCAAGAAGACCTGGCCGGGACCATACGTCTTTCCTTTGCGAATGGCCGTCCGATTGCGTCGGTGATTAATGGGATCAAAGAGATCACCCTGACACCTAAAGAAGGAGAAGTGTTCATGCAAGGCGTGGATTATTATATCATTACACTTCCAACAACCCTATCGAAAGGTTTTACAGTCTCTTTTACGACGACTGAAAACACGGTCGGGACGCTGGATTACCGAGATGCTTCCATCCAACTCAATCGATCCCTTTTCCGGACCAAAAGAAAGATCGACATGTACGCAGACTTTGGTGATGATAAGGATCCGGTGGTTCGGAACTATTCCTTCGATTGGGATTCGTTTAGTTTCACTGCGGATGGAAGCGGGTTATCTCTTGTTACTACCGCCTCGGGAATGGAAAGGAATGTTTACGGTTATTATGGAATGTCTCCGAAGGAGTATCATACGATATTTGATGCCTTTTACCCTGATTATCAATATGATAGTGTCGCTAATATCGGTACGGTGGAAGAACTTGCCGACTCGGATTCCGAGGGCACACATTTCTTGAAATGGACCATTACAGGTGATGAGGCGTGGGAGTACGCTGGCGAGCCTATCGAACACGCCATTTCATACGTCAGTTCCTCACCGGGAAAATGTACAATCATAATCCTGAGTGCCGAGGTCAATGAAATCAGGAAATTGTATAATGTTACGATAGAGAGTTATATCCGGGATAATTGGAATCTGGCCTTTACTGCTACCCGATTCAATTCCGCCGTCCCCATTTCCGATGACACTGACAGCGTTCACTGCGTCTTTCAGAACGATCTCAATGCCCCGTTCGTTACCTGGTCAAGCAGCGATGGGGCAGGTTCGCCTGGCGTAATCAAAACCGATCCGGCTTTGACTCTCATACAGTATTTTTTCTGTCAGCATGAGATTAGTGTCCCCAAAATCGAGGGCAAGTCCGTATCATTCCACGTTTCCGATGATGGTTTGACACTTTACGCTACCCTTAACGGTCATACTGAGATGGTTGCCAGTATCGACAATGATGGATATCCCATTCCGAACAGTATCCTGCTGAACAAGGAGAGCGATATCGCCAAGAAACTGCTGAATACCTGTCAGCTCTATGTCAACATCGGAGCCAAAGGCTACTACAGCTACGGTGACAACTTTTGGGAAGTCGGTATTCTGTTTAATGGCGAGGACCACTTCCGTGCCGATTATGTCCGACCGGTCAATATCACCGATCAGCCTGACAATCGTTTTATCGATGGCGTCAGATTGGGAGAAAAGGGATCCTATATTTCCATCGAGGACCTATTCTCCCCCTATGATTGGCAAGGTCATGCTTTTTCTGAACACGACAACTACTGGAGCTATTATGGCCCGTTTACGTTCTTGATTGACCTGGATACTATCCAGTGCGACCTGAACGGTAGATTGCAAAGTATCCCGGAAACGCTGGAACTTCGGATCATGGATCCATATGAGCTTACCAGTCTTGTCAGTGGGGATATCGGGCTGCCTGGCAGCCAATTCGGATATCTGACCTACACGAACAGCGGGGCCGCAGTCGGTGATTTCAATTTATATATCAATCTGAATGTCAGCTATGGCTGGGGTGAAATAGTCAGCAAGAATATCCGGATTCCTGTAATTGCCTCTACGATCCCGGTTGCCACTGACCTGAGTAAAGAGGAAACGGCCAATTGCTACATCGTTAATTCGGCTGGACAGTATAAATTCAATGCGACAGTGAAAGGGAACAGTTCTGCCTCCGTAGGAACACCGGCATCTGCCTCTGTCGTATGGGAAACATTCAACACCTCGACAACGCCTTCTGTGGGAGATGTCGTCAGCGATGTTTCCTATTCTGACGGATACATATATTTTACAGCCACCGGTCAGTCCGGAAACGCCTTGGTCGCCGTCAATGATTCCAATGGCGTCATTCTTTGGAGTTGGCATATATGGATTACGGATTATACTCCTGGTACCGATTATGACACGTATGTCGGATATGAGAATCTGAAAGTGATGGACAGGAATCTGGGGGCCATGTCCGATAAGCCAGGACATGGATCATTCGGTATGGTCTATCAATGGGGCAGAAAAGATCCATTCTTGGGATCCGGTTTTACGGGTACTTCGAAGAACTCTGGGAAAAGCACGACAAGTACTATCGGAACGGATAGTTATGCCACTCAGAATCCAACGGTTTTTATTTATGGTGGTGATGATTGGCGGTATAATTCTAATAGCGGAGCTTGGGCTTCTTCTAAAACCGATTTGGACCCATGTCCTGCGGGATGGAAAGTGCCGGAAGGAGGCACCAGTGGATTATGGAAGAATTTCTTGATTTCCAATTCGACGACATGGAGCTTTGACAGCGTGAATGAAGGAATGTTGTTTGGAAGTGATTTTGCATATTCCGATGTATGGATGCCGGCACAGGGTTTTATTGGAGATAGTGGTTATTATTGGTGGCAAGTTGGTTCGGAAGGGCGTTATTGGACGACTATGGTTCTGGATGAATCACTTTCCGAATACTTTGCTATTAAGACCAGTACTACTGAAATCACCCATAGCTATATGCATTGCAGCCGGGCAAATGGTGAAGCTGTGCGTTGTGTTGAAGATAAATAAAGGATTTCTAATTAAAAATCCTTAAATTTGCATGATTTGGGAAAACAACGAACAAACATCTATAATATCATGAAAGATTCCATCATCATCCTCTGCGGAGGCGGCCCGGCTCCGGGTATGAACACTGTCGTCATGTCTGTCGCGAAGACGTTCCTTTCCAACGGTTACCGTGTCATCGGCCTGCA
>JAEEGI010021975.1_pt1 | contig 12645 bp, 11 predicted proteins | sample 8958751 | NCBI WGS metagenome assembly JAEEGI01 (sample SAMN16246545, study PRJNA631951) | gut metagenome | biome: gut microbiome; feature: rumen; material: KS-attached | host: Bos | place: Iran: Karaj | collected 2018-10 | reverse complement strand
TATGGGTGGACGGTATGGTAGCGTAGTCGGTCGCCATGAAGAAGGCGCCCAGGAATACGCCGCCGGAGAGGATCTGCACCACCGGATTCTGACCGAAGATCAGGCTCAGCACGAAGACCGTGGCGATGAAGGCCACCGGTGTATGCCAGGTGATGATCTTTTTGGCCATCAGGTAAACGCCGCCGATCAGCAGTGCCAGCGCACAGGTCTCGCCCAGGCATCCGCCGGTAAGACCCAGGAACATATCGAGCACAGAAGGCAGCTGGTCCAGTTCGTCCTTGGCCACCATGGTCAGGGGCGTGGCGCCTGTAATGGCGTCTGCTGCCGGATGCAGGATCGTCGGGGTGTTCCAGGTAGTCATGGTGCCGGAGAAGGCCAGCAGCATGACGACACGGGCCGTAATGGCCGGGTTGGCGAAGTTCTTGCCGAGCCCGCCGAAGAGCTGCTTCACCAGCACGATGGCGATGAAGGAGCCGAAGATGGCCTGCCAGATGGGGATCCCCACGTTCAGGTTGAACGACAGGATCAGGCCGGTTACCGCCGCCGACAGGTCGCCGATGGTATTCGGTTTCTTGCAGATTTTTTCAAAGCCCCATTCGAAGAACAGGCAGGATGCCACGCAGACCGCTTCCACTACCAGGGCACGGGGTCCGAAGATGACCACCGATGCGATCAGGGCGGGTACCAGGGCAATCAGCACGTCCCGCATGATTTTGGATGTGCTGGCATTGTCACGAATGTGAGGAGAAATCGATACAATTAAATTATCCATTGTTTTCTTCCTCCTTCTTCGCTTCTTCTTTCGCCTTGCGGGCTTCTTCCTCCGCCTTCAGCTGGGCGTTGTATTTGTTCAGCATGGCTTTGGAGAGTTTGTTTACCTGCACCAAAGGACGCTTGGCCGGGCAGACGAAGCTGCAGCAGCCGCACTCCATGCAGAGGTTGACTTTCAGTTCTTTCAGGTCTTCCGGGCGTTCCAGGCTGTAGGCCCGTTCAATGTCCGCCGGCATCAGCTTCAGCGGGCAGTGGGCGATGCACCGGCCGCATTTGATGCAGGCGGTCGGTTCCGGCAGTTTGGCGTCCTTTTCGTCAAACGCCAGCACCGCATTGGTGTTCTTCAGAACCGGATTGCTCATATCCGGCACGGAGATGCCCATCATCGGGCCGCCGTACAGGACTTTCTTCGGTTCCGCCTTGAATCCGCCGCAGGCCTCGAACAGGTCCTTCATCGGGGTGCCGATGGGAGCGATCACGTTCTGGGGGTTCGCCACGGCGCTGCCGTCGATGGTAATGCATTTTTCCACCAGCGGCATCCCGGTGTTCACATACCGGGCGATGGTGGCCAGGGTCGTGCAGTTGATGACGATGGCGCCCACGTCCATGGGCAGCTTGCCTTCCGGCACGATCTTGCCGATGGTATTGAAGATCAGCACTTTTTCACCGCCCTGGGGGTACATGGAGGGCAGGGCTGCCACTTCCACGCCCTGGGTGGTGGCGCAGAGTTCTCTGTATGTCTGGATGCACTGGGGTTTATTGTCCTCGATGCCGATAATGATCCGTTTTGCCTTGAGGTATTTCTGCAGCATCTCCACGCCGGCCCAGACTTCTTCTTTCCGGTCCAGCATTGTCCGGGTATCGGATGTGATATAGGGTTCGCACTCCGCCCCGTTGATGATGATGGCGTCTACCTTTTCCAGGTCTACTTTCAGCTTGACCATGGTGGGGAATCCCGCTCCCCCCAGGCCTACCACGCCGCTGTTGCGGACAGCTTCCAGGAAACTGTCATAGTCCGTCACCGTCGGCGGCGCCAGATCTTCCAATACCGTCTGTTCTCCGTCGGAATTGATGAGGATCGCTGAAACAGTAGAGCCGTTGGATACGATCATTTCGTCGATTTTGATGACCTTGCCGGAAACGCCGGAATAGATCGGAGCGGATACGAAGCCGCCCGCTTCCGCGATCAGCTGTCCCACCTTTACGTCTTCTCCGGGCTTGACCACCGGTTTGGCCGGTGCGCCGATGTGCATGGACATGGGAATCACCAGCTGCTTCGGGACCGGTATCCGTACGGCAGCCATCTCTGAGGTGTTCTTTCTGTGAGGCACATGAGCACCATTCATTCTCTTGATCGGCACTTTGCTTCCTCCTTCATTTGGTTTTCACTCATTCTCATTCATTGAAAAACGCCTGAAATCGTTGAAATTTTAACAATCCAGCCGTTATATCCCATTCAAAATATAACTGAATGCTCACATTCCATATTAACAAAAATCACTTTCTGTTTCAATAGTTTGTACACACTAATTTTTCTTTATACCCCATCAGAAAAATCATCTTCTCGTGTAATTTTTGTCATTCTTGAATCTTCTCCAAAGATTCTTCGCCTTTTTTCAGACTGATCCGCCACTTCACGACAGCGGTGCCGATGATGATGATATAGCCCACCACGCTTAAGGGATCCGGAATCTGGCTCAGGAACAGGAAACCCCACAGCGCCGAGAAGACCACGTTGGAAAAATCGTAAACGGAGATCTCCTTCGCCGGTGCGTAGGCGTAGGCTTTGGTGATGAAGACCTGTCCCCCCAGCGCCGCCACGCCGGTCATGAACAGGAAAAACCACTGCCAGGGCGCAATGGGCCGGTAATCGAAAATCAGGGAGGGCAGGAAGCACAGGCTGGAAAAGCCCGAGAAGAACATCACGATGGACATACCGTTCTGGCCCCTCTGACGGAGTTTGCGAAGATAGGTGTAGGCCAGCCCCGCAAAGCAGCCGGAGAGCATCCCCACGATTGCCGGAAAAGAGGCCATCATGTCGATCCCCGGACGGATGACGAAGACCGCCCCGATGAAGGCCACGACCACCGCCAGCCATTCCCCGGCCCTTGCCACTTCCTTCAGCACGAAGGCGGAAAAGATGATGGCGAAGAAGGGGGAGAGCTTATTCAGAATGGAGGCGTCGGAAATCGCCAGATGGTCCACGGCGTAGAAATTCAGAAAAATCCCCAGGGTGCCGGCGCCGGCGCGGATGAACATGTATTTCCAGTTGCCCGGCTCCACGACGAAACGCTGACGCGCCCGGCTCATGACGATGAAGGCCATCACGAAGGCCACCGCGTTCCGGAAAAAGCATTTCTGCATAACGGGCACGTCCCCCGACAGCCGGATGAACAGGCTCATCAGGGAAAAGCAGAACGCCGATGCAATGATGCAGGCAATACCCAGTTTGATGTTGGATTCAGCCTTCTCCATAAAACGGGACCTCCTTTCTCAAGTCTTCAATCTAAAATAAGGCGGATACCGCCTTATTTTAAGAATCCCTCGATAATCTTTTCTTCGGCCTGCTGTTCCGTCAGCCCCAGGGTCATCAGTTTGATGATCTGTTCCCCGGCGATCTTGCCGATGGCGGCTTCGTGGATCAGCGCCGCATCCAGGTCGTTGGCTTCCAGTTTCGGGATCGCCACGATCTTCGCATCGCCCATGATGATGGCGTCGCATTCGGTGTGGCCGCTGCAGGGAGCATTGCCCACAAGCCCCGCGTCGAAGACCTGCTTGGAAGTATCCTGGGCTACCGAACGGGAAACCACGTCCGCCTTGGAGTCATTCCCGTTGAGCTTCACGTCATAGAAGCTGTACGCGTACTGGCTGCCATGGGTCAGGAGCCGCTCCCGGACGATCAGGGTCGCCCCCGGCCCCACTTCCGCCGTGGTCCGTCTTTCGGTGGAATCCACGCCGCGGATCTGGACCATTTCCATCTCCATGTAGCTGCCCTCATCCAGATGCACTTCCGTACCCGGGTTCAGGAGGCGCTTGCCGTTTCCGTCCCCGCTGCCGTAATGCTTTTCTACATATTTTACTTTTGAATTCTTTCCCACGAAGAACCGGTGGATCCCGTCGTGCTGGGAATCCTGTTCGCCGCAGTTGTCGATGCCGCAGCCCGCCACGATCACCACGTCGCAGTCGTCGCCGACGAAGAAGTCATTGTAGACCATTTCCTTCAGTCCGCTTTCGCTGATGACCACCGGGATGTGCACGCTTTCGTTTTTCGTCCCCGGCTTGATGTGGATGTCGATGCCGCTGACATCGGTCTTGGAAATAATATCGATATTCGCTGTGGTGTTCCGGGCGGCTTTTTCACCGTTGGCCCGGATGTTGTAGGCCCCTTCCGGCACGCCGTGGAGGTCCGCTACTTCTTCCAGCAATCTCATTTGGATTTCATCTATCTGCATTCCGCACCTCCCTGGCAAATATTATCGCAGCCTTCTTCCGTACGGGTGCCCAACAGCAGCGGCAGCACCGCTTCCTTCGGCCCGTGCATGGTGATCTTTCCGGCGTTGATGACCACGATGTCGTCGGCGATCTGCATGATCCGCTCCTGGTGGGAGATGATCATCACAGAACCCCGGGTCTGTTCCCGCAGGATCTCGAACACGTGGATCAGGTTTTTGAAGCTCCACAGGTCGATGCCCGCTTCTGGTTCGTCAAACAGGGAGAAAGCGGTGTTTCTCGCCAGCAGTGTGGCGATCTCGATCCGCTTCAGCTCGCCGCCGGAGAGGCTGGCGTTGACTTCCCGGTCAATGTAGTCCTTTGCGCAGAGTCCGCAGAGGGATAAATATTCATACATTTGTTCCCGTCCCAGGAACTTCCCCGCCGCGATCTTCAGGAGGTCCTTTACCTGGATCCCCTTGAACCGCACCGGCTGCTGGAAGGCATAGCTGATGCCCAGCTTCGCCCGCTCCGTCACGCTGGCTTCGGTGATGTCCTGCCCGTTAAATAAAATCTGTCCGGAAGTGGGTTTTTCGATCCCGGCGATCAGCTTCGCCAGCGTGGATTTCCCGCTGCCGTTGGGCCCGGTGATCACCACGAACCGGTCATCGCCGATGGTCAGGTTCATATCTTTTATGATCTCTTTGGTTTCCCCGTCTTCCAGAACGGAAAAGCATAAGTTCTTTAATTCAATCATGAGTCGGTACTCTTGATCCCCTTTCTTCAATTTCATACCCTGTCATTATATCACCTTGCAGGCAAATTACAAGAAAATCTTCCGGATTCCGCCCGAAACTCTTTTCTTTACTGCACGGTAAGAGTGGCCATGCCGGAGAGCACTTTTCTCCCGTCATAATCCGTGATCAGGCAGTAGTACTTCAGACCGTTCATATAAGTCTGGGCCTTTTTCACGACCAGCTCGTCTTTCTGTGTGCCGCTGTAGTCACCCTCCAGAACGGGATTTGCCTGCACCAGCCACTGATACGTATAAGGTCCCCGACCGCCGGTGACGCCTACTCTGAAGACCGCCAATTCGCCTCTTTTGACAGTCTGGCTCTGGGGCTGGCTCACGATCGTCAGCGGCTGCGGGTTCACGGTCAGCGTAGCTTTGGCGGAGGTGACTTTCGCGCCGTTATTATCCGTGATCACGCAGTAATACGTCCCGCCGTCCTGGTGGAGCATCGGTCTGTTGACGGTCAGGGCTGCCGTATCCACATTGCTGTACCACTCGCTGTCCGTGCAAAGATAATCCTGCTGATCTCCCGTGTCCCGGTTGTACCACTGGTACTTGTAAGGCGGGGTGCCGCCGGTGGCGTTCACCCTGAAGACAGCGTCCTCTCCTGCCCTCACGGTTGTGTTCGCAGGCTGGAGGGTGATGGTGGGAGGCACCGTGGTAACGGTCAGCGTCGCCCGGGAAGTGGTCTTTGTATTCCCGGTGGCGTCGCTGATGACGCAATAGTACAGGGATCCGTTTTCATTAAGCTGGCAATTCTTCGATGTCAGGGTTCCGGTAGCCGTGCCGGAGAACGAAGTACCCTCGTGAGCGATCCGGTCACTGCCGCTATAGATGAAATGCCATGTATAGGTATACGGCGGTTTGCCGTCGTCGACCTTCACGGAAAATACAGCATCCGATCCGACGCTCACGGTAGTGTCCTTGGGGTGGTAGATGATGGTCAGAGGAATCTTTGGCGGAGTGGTTTCCTCACCTATGGAGAAGGAAAGGCGTTCGCCGGCATTCATCATCCTCGTCAGGATGGCCGCCACCTCGCTGCGCCGTATATTGGAATCCGGCCGGCAGTTGTGCTGTGCATCGTTGCCCTGCAGGATTCCCGCCCGGTACAGCTTATAGATTTCCGCTGCCTGGGGGTGGCTCATGGGCACATCGGGGATGCTCCCGTCGGCCACGGTATTTTTCGCCGTCAGGGCCTTGATGGAAGAGTTAGAAGGATAATCCGGGATCGCATGGGCAAAGATCTCCATGTATCCGGCCCGGGTAGCCGCCTCATCCCAGTTATAGTTCCTGTTAATGATGCCCTTGCTTTTGGCGTAGTCCACGTAGGGCTGGTACCAGGGATTCCCGGGTGCAAAATAATTGCTGCCGGTATCCGCCAGCTTGTACATGACAGCCGCCAGTTTAACCGCCTCAGCATAGCTCATGTTCCGCAAGGGCCGGTAGGTATTGTCCTCGTACCCGTTGATCAGGCCGGTGTCCACGGCTTTCTGCACGTCATTGTAATACCATTCACTCTTCGGGACGTCGCTGAAGGTGATGGGCGCGGCGAAAGCGACCGCCGGCATCAGTCCCGCCACCATGGCGAGGGTCAGCAGAATGCTGAGCATTTTCTTCGTTCTGTGTTTCATGAGAACACCCCTCTCATAACAGTTTATTTGACATTATCTTTTAAGGCTTTCCGCCATACGATCTGTCCCTTCTCCCGGACCAGCACGCCGCTGTCCAGGAGGTTTTTGATACGGCCGAGGGAGGCGTCCACCATCCACCCGTACTGCCGGGCCTCCGGGTTGGCCACTCCGGATGCGATCAGCGACCGGTCCACCAGGGTCTCCCTGTCCAACGGTTTCCGGGCGGACTGGAGGATCATTTCAAAGAGCCTCAGATGCCGGTTGATATTCTTCTGCACCGTCTCCCGGTATTCTTCCTTCGGGATCACCTCGTCGTGAGCCGCCACGTAGACCGGATAAACCAGGTTTTTCATCATTTCCATGCTCTTCAGGCTTTGGGCCGCATCGAACATGTAAGGCGTCAGGGAATGCGCCAGGTACCGCTTTGACAGGATGGCGTCCCCCAGGAAGCAGACATCATCCGGCGTCACCACCAGCTGGTGTCCCGGGGAATGCCCCGGCGCGAAGATCGTGGGGAAGCGGGCGCCTTTCACGCTGATGACGGCGTTTTCCCGGGTATAGGTCACCGGGAAGTCCACCCCGTATTCTTTCTTTTCCTCGTTATCTTCCTCTTCCAGCTGGGCGTACATTTTCGCTCCATACCGCTCCAGCACCGCTTCGGAATTGCCGATGTGGTCGATGTGCAGGTGGGTGTGGATCACCGCCAGCACGTTCACGTCTTCCCGTTCCAGCAGGTCCATGAACTCCTCGGAATAATGGTAACCGGTATCGATCAGCACGACCTCGTTGCCGCCCCGGATCCGGTGCATCCCGACGTTGGTCCAGTCGACCTGTGTGATGTATGTATTCTTTCTGACTTGCTTAAATTCCACGTCTGTTCCTCAAAAGAAGGCTGTCCGGAAAGGACAGCCTTTTGTTTATAATCGGATCGTTACGGTCCGGGAGGCTTCCTCCCAGTCCACTGTCGCTCCAAAGTATTCTGTCACGGCTCGGATCGGCAGCAATGTCCGTCCGTTTTCGATGACGGGCGCCGTGTCCATCTCCCATTCTTTCTTTTTATTGTCCCACAGGCGGGTGCTTCCGATCTGAAGATACAGCGTCTTCGTCTTCATCTTCAGGGACACCTGCTGCTTCTCTCCGTCCCAGCCGACGGTGCCGCCCAGGGCTTCGATGACTGCGCGCACCGGCAGCAGCGTCCGGTTGTCCCGAATCACCGGTACCGTTCCCTGTTCATCGATGGGCGCGGATTCTCCGTTGATGATGATCCCGGGGTTTCCGATCTGCAGGGAAATCTCCGTTTTCCAGGTCTTCTGCTCCCAGTGAGCGTAAAGATAATCCTTCTTGGATATGTTCACCCGGGTGGTTTCCACCACCCGCTCCCCGGTCTTGCTCTTCGTAAACCAGCCCAGGAAAATATACCCCTCCCGGGTCGCTTCCGGCAGCTGACCGTAGGCCTGGCCGTTCTTCACTTCCCGGTAGCTCTCCTCGCATTTCCCGCCGTTGGCCTGGAAATACACCCGGTAAACTTTTGCATCCGGGTCGTCGGGGGTCCATTTTGCATACAGGCTCTGGTCCCGGGTCAGGTCCACGATCCGCCCGGCATCCACCTGCTCCCCGTCCTGTCCCAGGGAGGTATACCACCCCAGGAAAAGGTAACCGGTCCGCACCGCTTCCGGCAGTTCCCCATAGGGCTGTCCGTTCACCACGGTCTTGCTGCTCACCGGGGTCGTCCCGCCGTTGGCGTTAAAGCTGACGCGGAATTCCGTCTGCGCCTGCTCTGCCGCAGGAGTGCCTGCCTCCGCCCCGTAACTGGTGGGAGGATGGATCGCAAAGCACACGAGCCAGATTACTGCCGCCGCCAGGACGGCCAGGCACAGGGCAATGACCTTTCCGTGCCGCTCCGCCTTTTTTCCGGACTTCATTTTCATCACTCTCTCCAATAATTCTCCGCTACAGCGCACCCTTAATGGCTGCCAGCAGATCGTCGAACTCCGTAAACGCCTGGTATTCCGGGAACTGTTCGATGACATTCTGCGGCGCACGGAACAGGAAGCCTGCCTTGCTGGCCTGGATCATGCCCATGTCATTGTAGCTGTCGCCGCTGGCGATGGTGTCGAACCCGCAGGACTGCAGGGCTTTCACCGTGGTCAGCTTGGACTGGGGGCACCGCATCTTATAGCCGGTGATCATCCCGTTTTCCCCCACTTCCAGGGTATTGCAAAACAGGGTTGGCCAGTTCAGCTTCTCGATCAGCGGTTTCGCAAACTGTTCAAATGTATCGCTGATGACGATGGTCTGCACGGTAGAGCGCAGTTCGTCCAGGAATTCTTTTGCACCCGGAAGCGGGTCAATGGTGGCGATGGTATCCTGGATTTCCTTCAGCCCCAGGCCATGCTCCTTTAAGATGTTCAGCCGGAAATTCATCAGCTTATCGTAATCCGGTTCGTCCCGGGTGGTTCTCCTCAGTTCCGGAATGCCGCTGGCCTCCGAAAATGCGATCCAGATCTCCGGTACTAATACGCCTTCCATGTCCAAACATACAATATTGATACCCATGTTTCGTTCTTCCTTTCTGTTGAATGAGCGCCGGTGCATGCACCGGTCTGTGTTAAAATCATATCATAAAAACCCTTCAGCGACAATATGAAAAACGTCCGGGAGCAACCGCTTCCGGACGTTCTGCAATCCGTTTATTCTGCTATTCCGCAAACAATTCCGTCGACAGGTACCGATCGCCGGTATCCGGCAGCAGGGCCACGATGGTCTTGCCTTCGTTCTCCGGCCGTTTTGCCAGTTGGATGGCCGCACAGAGGGCTGCGCCCGCGGTGATCCCGCAGACCACTCCTTCCTTTCGGCCCAGCATCCTGCCCGCTTCGTAAGCCTCTTCGTTTTCGATGGGGATGATCTCATCATACACGGAAGTATCCAGCACTTCGGGGATGAAGCCCGCGCCGATGCCCTGCAGATTGTGGGGGCCTGCCGGCTTCCCGGAAAGGACTGCCGAACCTGCCGGTTCCACCGCCACCACTTTGACGGCCGGTTCCTGTTCCTTCAGGTACTGGCCCACGCCGGTGATGGTGCCGCCGGTGCCCACGCCGGCCACGAAGATGTCCACGTCCCCGTCGGTGTCTTCCCAGATTTCCGGTCCGGTGGTGAGCCGGTGGGCCATGGCGTTGGCCGGGTTGACGAACTGGCCGGGAATGAAACTGCCGGGAATCTCCTTTGACAGTTCTTCCGCCTTTTCAATGGCTCCCGCCATTCCCTTCGAGCCTTCCGTCAGCACCAGCTCCGCGCCGAACGCCTTCATCAGCAGCCGCCGCTCCATGGACATGGTGTCGGGCATCACGATGATGGCCCGGTAGCCTCTGGCCGCCGCCACCGCCGCCAGGCCGATGCCGGTATTGCCGGAAGTTGGCTCGATAATGGTGGCGCCGGGCTTCAGCACGCCCCGGCTTTCCGCATCATCGATCATCATCTTGCCTACCCGGTCCTTGGCGCTGCCGCCGGGGTTCATGTTTTCCAGTTTTGCCAGGATCTTTGCCTTCAATCCCAGTTCTTTTTCAATATTCGTCAGTTCCAGCAGCGGGGTGCGCCCGATCAGCTGGTCCACAGATGTATATACTCTTGCCATAAATCTTCTCCAGTCTTTAGTCTTCAGTCTCCGGTCTGCTTATGCATGGGGTATATCGGTAAATTCGGAGATTTCCCGGTTGATGGTGCACAGGTCGTCCACGCACAGGTCATGCAGACGTTCGTGACCGGTGATTCGGGCAAAGGTCTTCAGTTCTTCCAGGGATACTTTCAGGAAGTTGGCCACTCTCTGAGCCGCCGCATCGATGTTCATCCGGCTTCTCAGTTCCGGATCCTGGGTGGCTACGCCCACCGGACAGGCACCGGTACCGCAGATCCGGTACTGCTGGCAGCCCGCCGCAATGAGTCCCGCCGACGCTACTGCAATGGCGTCCGCGCCCATGGCAATGGCCTTGGCAAAGTCCGCCGATACTCTCAGTCCGCCGGTGATTACCAGCGTAATATCGGAGTGGATGCTGTCCAGGTACTTTCTCGCCCGATGCAGCGCATAAATGGTCGGCACGCTGGTCGCCTCTCTTAAGAAATAGGGGCTGGAAGCCGTGGCGCCGCCCCGGCCGTCGATGGTAATGAAATCCGGTTCCGCAAAGACTGCGAATTCCAGATCCCGTTCAATGCGTCCGGCAGCGATCTTGACGCCGATGGGACGTCCGTTGGAACGGAACCGCAGGTCTTCCACCAGTTCCTTCAGGTCCACCTTGGAATTGATTTCCGGGAACTTGGAAGGGCTCTGAACGTCCTCGCCGACTTTCTTCCCTCTGAGCGCCGCGATTTCCGGTGTCACTTTGTCGCCGGGCAAGTGGCCGCCCATGCCGGGCTTCGTCCCCTGGCCGATCTTGATCTCGATGGCGTCCGCATTCTTCAGGTTTTCTTCCGTCACACTGTATTTGTTGGGTACGTATTCAAAAATGTACTTGTCCGCCGCAGCCATTTCTTCCGGCAGGATGCCGCCTTCGCCGCTGCACATGGCGGAACCGGCCATGGCGCTGCCCTTGGACAGGGCAATCTTTACTTCCTTCGACAGTGCCCCGAAGGACATGTGGGAAATATAGACCGGGTTCTTTAAAATCATGGGCTTCTTTGCGTTTTTGCCGATGACCACCGTGGTATCCACTTCGTCCCCGTCGTTGAGGGGCGGCGGATCCAGCTGGGCGCCTAAAATCAGGATGTCATCCCAGTTCGGCATTTTCATCTGGGTGCTCATGGCCGCATGAATGGAATGCCCCGACACCGCCATTTCGTGAATCTCCGCCATATAACGGGCGGAGGGGTCTTTCCGGACGAACTGCGGGTCGTAATCCAGCGCGCCGCAGGCTTCGCAGGGAGCTTCCGCCGGCGCTTCCGGTTCACCGGAAATCAGTTCGAACTTCTCCGGCGGCTGTTTGCACACCGGGCATTCTTTTAATGTTGAAAACGGTTTGCCTTCTTTCGCTTCATCATAGACATAACCGCAGATGCTGCATTTGTATACCGCGTTTCCCACAAACGGTTCCTCCTCTTTCAATGCTTCTTCGGCCGGCACCAGGTTCTCGATCGGTTTTGCGCACAGCGGGCAGGATCCCAGCGACTTGATATCCCGGCCATGGTATTCTTCATCGAACACATACCCGCATACTTTACATTTGTATAATGCCATTTTTGTTCTCCTTCCGTCCGAACAGGATCAGTAGTTCTCCGCCCGCACTTCGAAGTACGCCTGCGGATGATGGCAGACCGGGCATTCTTCCGGCGCCTCTGTTCCCACAACGATGTGGCCGCAGTTCCGGCATTCCCAGATGGTTACGCCGCTCTTTTTGAATACTTCCATCGCCTCGATGTTCGCCAGAAGCTTGCGGTAGCGTTCCTCATGGGCTTTTTCGATCGCCGCTACGCCCCGGAACTGTTCCGCCAGCTCGTGGAAGCCTTCCTCGTCCGCTTCCTTCGCCATCCGGGCATACATATCGGTCCACTCCGCATTCTCACCCTCTGCCGCGTGCAGCAGGTTTTCCGGGGTGTCGCCTAATTCACCCAGCGCCTTGAACCACAGTTCCGCGTGTTCCTTTTCATTATCCGCGGTCTTCTGGAAGATGGCTGCGATCTGCTCATAGCCGGCCTTCTTCGCCCGGGATGCAAAATACGTATACTTATTTCTTGCCATGGATTCGCCTGCAAAGGCTTCCCATAAGTTCTGTTCGGTCTTGGTTCCCGCATATTTGTTTGCCATATCAATCTCTCCTTATCCGTTTTAATAACGATACCATCTTAACTGTAGTCTATCACCCGCAAAAATCTCCGTCAATCCTTTTATGCCTAGAGAAATCTTTCTACGGCACGGTTGAATTCTTCCAGTTTTTCATGGGCGACAAAGTGGTCCCCTTCGATGAAAACCGGATCCGCTCCCGGGATGTTTTCCGCGATGAAACGGGTGTGTTCCTCCCGGACCGCACCCTGTGT
>JAEEGI010021966.1_pt1 | contig 12648 bp, 17 predicted proteins | sample 8958751 | NCBI WGS metagenome assembly JAEEGI01 (sample SAMN16246545, study PRJNA631951) | gut metagenome | biome: gut microbiome; feature: rumen; material: KS-attached | host: Bos | place: Iran: Karaj | collected 2018-10 | reverse complement strand
TGAAAAGGGACTGACAGCAATTCCTTTATTGCGAATACTTCGCTTCATGGAAAATGTCCCTCGTATTTTCTTCTTGGTGATGTTATGAAATGTTTTTATTGTGAAAAAGAATTTGATTTATCTGGAAAACAAGGTGGTCAAAATCGTATATTTTGTACTGATTGTATTTCAGATGGTTTAACAAAACAAGAAGGAAGATTTATTCGTCGTAGATTATATTTAGCAAAAGCAGATCAACAAAAACAAAAAATGGGATGTGCTATTTGTGGATATAATAAATATGGTGGTGTTTTAGAATGGCATCATATTGATCCAACCGAAAAAGATTTCAATCCAGCTGATTTGATGAAAGATGCAAGTCAAATAAAATGGAATCTTTATCAAGAAGAAATAAAAAAATGTATATTATTGTGCGCGAATTGTCATCGTGAATGGCATATCGAGCACAAATAACGGGGAGTAGCTCAGTTTGGTAGAGCGGGTGATTTGGGATCATCAGGCCGCAGGTTCGAATCCTGTCTCTCCGACCAGTGTTGGTTATCATAACATTTTTCGACACGTGCAGCAAAATAAGAGTAATCTTACTATCACGGGTTCGAGTCCCGCCACATGCACCAAAAGCAGCATATGTAGCTCAGTAGGTAGAGCATAAGAAATAACGTGTCGAGACATAGGCCTTTAGCGTAACGGTAGCGCAACGGACTTTGACTCCGTATGTGATGGTCCGACTCCATCAAGGCCTGCCATTCTTTTTAAGGAGTGAAAAGCATGAAAAAGACTTATATTACCCCTATGGCTGAAAAGTTGGTTTTTGACTATACTGAAAATATCACTGCTTCCCAGGGAATTATTACTGGACATGGCGATATGGGTATTGGTCATGGCATGGGTGGTGGATGCGATCATGAACCAGGTCATGGCAATCCTCATAAGCCGCATCCAGGTCACAATAAACCATAATTGAGGTGAGGCAAATGCGTCAAATCATTATAGCCCGTAAAGATCTTGATATGAGTCCTGGCAAACTTGCTGCTCAGGTGGCTCATGCTTCTATTGCATTTTTATCTCATCAAATTCGTGGACAAGGAGATAAGGTTGTCTTCAGTGGCGATTATTTTGTTCCGCTAGTAATTCCTGCTGATATATATGAACAATGGTTTATGGGTTCTTTTACAAAAACAGTTTGTGAAGCAAAGAACTTGAAACAATTACTTAAAGCAAAATTAATGGCTGAAGAACTGGGTTTAAAAGAAGGTAAAGACTTCTTCCTTATTATGGATAATTGTCTTACTGAATTAGAACCAGAGATCATAGATCAAGATGGTGTAGGCCGCACCTTAACCTGCATAGGCTTTAGGCCACTGGATGATGAAACCGCTTGGAAAATATCCAAGAAGTATCAACTCTATAAGTAAGCCGTATCATATGATACGGCTAATTTTTTTTAGAAAGGAGCGAAAGAATGAAACGAATTATAGCATTTTTGTTAGCTTTTATCTTTGCTTTTTGTCAAATTGGAATTGGCTTGACAGAACAACCAGCTACTCCAACTGATCTTGATCCTGCACCACCAATAGTCGAAGTTCAAACATCAGATTTTGCTCCGAGTTTATCAAATATGCGGCAATTCAGTATTATTGCCCTAAATGATTTTACTCAACAGGGTCATGTGCGCGGATCAGTTTGGGTCGGCGGAATAATGACAGGTGGGCCATGGATGTTTGTCGATGATGCCGCAGGTGCTTCAAGTTATGTATATGACAACAAATCTGAAGTACAATTCAAAGGCAGAACCGCAGAGCAAGGATTAGATTCATATACTGCTTTATCAGATACTGCTGTAACAAATGCAAAGAATTATTGGTGGACAGTATATAGAAATCTTGGTAACAATGAAACAACTTGCATTTATGTTCCTGCTTCTGATGATGGTGTCGCGCACATAACTCCAGCTTATGGTTTCCCACGTTATGTTTGTGAGGGTGATGATACTTCACCCGGTGGATCTTCAGTAACTTATTGGACTGATGCAGCTACTGTTGATGTTCAAGATATTTGTGGTTTCATTATTGCTCCAGGATCTACAATAAATCTTAGTGGAAACAATAGAGTAAGCGTTGTGGGTAGTACAGTTCATATAAATTGGGCTGAAATTCATATAAATGATGATAACCCAACTACTGTTGAACCTACACCAACACCTACCCCCATTCCAACACCTACACCAACTCCTATTATTGTAACAAAAGAGTTGAAGGGTGAAATTTGGCATTTACGTTGCGATACGATGGATAATACTACATTTACTGCTGGCGGCGGTAGATGGTATGCTGATATTACAAACTGGGAAAATAAAACCAGCAAAGAAGGTCATAGATCCAATCATTGCGGCGATGCCAATAACTGGGTTTTATTTGTTGGCGAAGATGGTAAAGCTGTTGCTTTATATCAATTAAAAAGTGGATCCACTGGCGGTACACTTCCAAGTATTGTATATAGAGCGCCATCTGATCTTGCATCCATTCCAGAGGGTCAACTTATATATGATCCGACTGATCCAAATGATGCAATGACGCAACGTTTGATAAATGAAGTTTTCCGTCCAGAAAACGCAATGCCATTTAGTGAAATTCAATTAGTGGCAGGTAAACGTTTATTCTGGATAAGTCAAAATGGAAGTCAAGTTTGGCATCATACCGGTGTATTAAGTGGCCCTGAACGTCCACGCTTCACTATTGTTATTAATGGTGTAGCATATGCACTTGGCGTAGGCGAAAGTGTAGAAATTGCTATTGTTGAAGAAGGTTTGCTTGAAATTGATGAAATTGCAACAGCAAATTATAAATTACAAGCAGTTGAAGATAATGGTGATGGTAAAATTACGATTATTAATGAAATTGATCCTCCAGATAAGCCAACGCCAACACCTCCGCCTTCAATAGTAACTCCAACCCCCACTCCTACTCCTACGGGTGAAACTCCTACACCTACACCGACTCCAACTCCCACCCCAACAGGTGAGACACCGAGTCCAACCCCAACAGCAACTCCAACAGAATCTCCAACACCAAGCCCAACTCCTATTTCATATTGTTCTATAACAATTCAAAAAGCTGTAGATCAATATGAATATATGGATTCTGCAATTTTCTATTTCAAAATTACTGGTGTTGGATTAGATGAACCTATATATGTCGAAGTGTCTGTTGATCCTAAAACCGGCACTGGTAGTGAAACTATTACTGGGTTGAAGGCTGGTAAATATACAGTAGAAGAAGTAGATGTACCAGATGGATATATTCTTATTTCTGAAGGTAGTATAACTAAATATTATAAAGACGATGGTGGATCAGTGCAGTTTGAAAATCAATTTGTAACTCCTACTCCATCTCCTACCCCAAGTCCGACTCCATCACCAACACCGAGTCCGACACCTTCACCTACTCCTTCACCAACACCAAGTCCTACTCCAAGTCCGACCCCTACTGTAACTCCAAGTCCTACACCAACAGTTACACCAAGTTCGACTCCAACATATACACCGACTCCTTCACCTACCCCTGCGCGCGAAACCGAGTCTCCAACTCCTTCACCTACACCAGTAGTGACTGAGAGTCCAACACCGAGTCCGACTCCAGATGTTACAGAGTCTCCATCGCCAACTCCTGTTATAACAGAATCACCAAGTCCTACTCCTGTTATTACCGAAACACCATCACCCACTCCTGTGGTAACAACTAGTCCAAGTCCTACTCCTACACCGGTAATAACTGAATCACCGAGTCCGACACCTGTGATTACTGAAAGTCCTACTCCAACTCCAACAGTGACACCGACTCCTACTCCAAAGCCAACAGAAACTCCATTACCAACATTAACTCCAGAGCCATTACCTTCAATAACTCCTTCTCCTGTTCCTTGGGAAGAGCCAGAAGTAGAAACTACTACTGTTGGTGTACGCAAACGCTGGAATGATGATGGATATACAGTTATACGTCCAAAACTTGCTCGTATTAAATTATATGGCGATGGTAAACCAATAAAGGTTGTAACTCTTTCCGATGAAAATGAATGGTTTGTCATACTTGAAGTGCCGAAATATAATGATGAAGGCGAAGAAATTAAGTATGAATGGAAGGAAGTTGAAGTTCCAGGTTATCATGTGGAAAGTACATATGAAATTGATATTGTTACAACAATAATCAATAGAGTATATGAATATCCGCAAGTACCACCAGGACAAAAACCTCCTAAAATACCAGGTAAACCAGTTGCAGTAGTCGAGATTGAAGATTACAAAACTGCCTTGGGTATAGGAGTAACAATCAATCACGTAGGTGATTGTTTCGATTGATATTATAAGGCTGATTCCGATTAAGGCATCAGCCTTATTTTTTTATAATATATGAGAGTTAGTCTCGTATTTTTTAGAAAGGATGATGTGTTTATGGCAACTAAAATTTTGTCTGCAAAAGCTGATGTAGCACTTCTTGCAAAACTCACTGCAGAAGCAACCGCAGCAAAGCAAGAGCGTAAATTAGAGTTACTCGTTAAAACAGAACTCTTGAAAATCGCTAATGCTATTAATACCGCAGCCAATAAAGGTGATACTGAGATTACTTTTGCTCTTTCTGCTGCTGTAAGAAAGTTAGACGATCTTACTGCTATTGAGTCAGAGTTCACTGAACAGGGTTATACATTTGAAAAAGCCTATAAATCCAGTAGTTTTATTGGTTATCGTATTGAATGGCCTGCTGAAAGCGAAGAGCAAGAAGAAGATCCTGTAACTCCAGATCCAGATCCTAACCAGGGCGAACAGACAGAAACTGAACCTGTTTATGATGAAGTAACTGATGAAGACATTCTTGCTCTTAACGAGAACGAAGGCCCAGTAGATATGGGTTGGTATGAACTCGATAACGAAACATATGTCTTGAGTCAAGATACTGAAGTTGATGAAGAAAAAACTTATTATAAGTTAAGAGTTCTTGGTGAATAATCTTTGCGGGCGGATGAATAATCCGCCCCTTTGATTTTTATAAAAAATTTTGATATTATAATAATAGAAAAAGGGGCATTCAGCAATCCTTTGGGAGTTTTAGGTCTTACCTGGCATTTCCACCATATTTCGCCCCTTGATTGTGCCGTCGTGGCTCAACGGTAGAGCAGCGCACTTGTAATGCGCAGGTTGTAGGTTCGATTCCTATCGGCGGCTCCATTTATGGCAAGGTGCGCAAGTGGTCATAAGCGCGCTGACTTGAAATCAGCTGTGAGGTAATACTCCCGGGGGTTCGAATCCCTCCCTTGTCGCCAATTAAATATTAGGAGTGTGCTTATGAGAACAAGAGCAGAACGTCGTAAGAATACTTGGAAAATTATCCGTAATCGTGTGCAACTTGAAAAAGACACTAATTTAGAAGGTCATGAGTTGCAATATGACGAACCGCACAAATATAACAAAAGCAAACTCTATTCTGTTGGTCGTGGAAGAAAAACCAACAATAAAGGCGAGCATAGATATGCTCCCAAAAATTATTCTCCCAATAAAAACTGGAGTGCAACTGATCAACGAAAACTCGATGAACTTGCTCAACAAGAGGAGGAATTAAGCGATGCTTCTTAAACGCGTCGCCGCGTTTCTGTTAGCATTACTATTGATTTTTAGTCCAATGTGTATGCGGACAGCATATGCGGCGGATGAACCTGCAACACCGACAGATCTATATCAAGACATTATTGAAATCGATGATGATGATTTTGGTTATATAGATCCTGCTTTGATTGAACGTAAAGTTTATATTGATTTTCTCAAAGAGCCGCATTACTATGGTGATGAAGTAATTTTCATAGCTATTCTTATGGATTTCAAGCCAGAAGATAATCCTACTTTTGAATGGCAACATAGTTTTGATTGTGAACATTGGGAAACAATCGAAGGTGAAACAGAACAAACGTTCAGTTTTATAATTACCCACGATAATGCTGATTGGTATTACAGGGTAGTGGTAAGAATTTGACTACATAAAAAATTTTTTATATAATATATATAGAAAATGGGCCGAGGAGTTCAGCAATTTATCTTTTGAAGATAATTCTAAAAGTTGGTGAGAAACTTTTTATATTGATCGTTTCATCGGCAGTTGCTAGTAGCTTATAGAGCCGTGGCCCCTCGAAAGAGTAGGTAAACTATAAGGAACGCAAGAGAGCAATTCAGCAATTATTATATAGAACAATTCTAACAGATATTTTCTTTACAATAATTGAAATGGATTGTATAGCGATTTATGAGACTGCTCTCGCAAATTGCCACTCATAATTCAGGTACAATCCTAAATATATTCTTTTCTTTTCAGTGGGCGATCTGGTCAATCGTTCATGGTGTGTTCCTTCCTTTCTGTTTGGTTTTAAGTCCCTGTCGTCATAAGGGTGTGAGGCGATGGGGACTAATTTTATTTAAGGAGTGATTTTATGACAGCCTTATTGCAAAAATTTTTAGATAAAGCATTATAGCTTTTCAACTCTAATCCAAAGCGCAGAGAGCCTGGCGATGGATCTGATGGATACTGCGATTGTATTGGTTATTTGATTGGATCTTTGCGGCGTGCCGGTCTCAAATGGACTGGTATTCATGGTAGTAACTGGGCTGCTCGTAAAGAAGCTGTAGGCTTGCATGCAGTAAAAAGTGTGGCTGACCTTGAAGTAGGAGATATGGTGCTAAAAGCTTGCGAACCTGGAACCAAGGGTTATGCATTACCTGCACGCTATAAAAAGGGTGGAGCGTATTATAATGGTGATCTTAAAGACTATTATCATGCAGGCTTAGTTTATTCTTTAAATCCATTTTAGATTCGTCATATGAGTTCTAAAATGACTATTGATACTAAAATCGGAAAATGGAATTATGCGGCTAAGCTTCGTCCTCTTGTAAATGCTGGTGCATATAAACAAGAGCCTACTCCAGATCCAGTTATTCCTTCTGATGGCACGCAAGCAAAAGTAACGGCACCTTCTGGTGGTACTGTGAATATGCGGCGTACACCTTCACTCAAAGGCGCATTGATTATGCGAATCAAGCTTGGTGAAATCGTAGAAATTGTTGAGCCTGGTGAGGAATGGTGCAAGATCAAGTACCAAAAGAAAACTGGATATATGATGGCTAAATTTTTAGAAATCGTATAATATAAGGCCGATTATCATTAAGATAATCGGCCCTTTTTTTATTATTTATAGAGTCTAAGAAGGAGATGATTTCATTGTCTTACTATGCTGAACGAAATGGTTTAGCTAAATATTGGGAACGTTTAGATATAAGTCAAAATGTCTCATATTGGGCATAGCATCATCCCCAAGAAGTATATTGTCATCCAGAGGTATTTCAAGAATTGGTTGATAAATTATTACAATACGATATTGATTTATTTCATTCAACCACTGGAGAAAGTAAATATAATATATCTGTATATGCAGATTCAATAGATGGCATTACAGATAATGAAGTTGATAATATAACAGGAGTGGATTTAGATGGCTAAAAAAAAGGTTTTAACTCAAGAAGGCGTACAGCGCCTTTGGGCGGCGATTGAAGCCAAATTTATTGATACTGAAGAAATTGAAGATTTACTTTCTGAAATTGAGCCAGGCACTGCAATGGAACCATTAACCAATGAAGAAATTGATGCAATCACTGGTTATGAAGAGCCTCAAGAAGAGGAAGATCCACAAGAGCCAGAAACTCCTTCTGAAGAACAAAATCCATGATAGGAGGAATAATATATGTCTGCTAAAAAATTTCTTGACCAGACAGGCACTGGTTATTTATGGACTAAAATAAAACAGCAATTAGATACAAAAGCTGCACAAGCAGATTTAGAAGCATTACAAAGTACTGTGCAATAGATCCAAGCTAATGCTTATGATGATACTGCTATTAAGGCGCGCATGACGGCTGCAGAAACCGCGATTGAAGGTAAAGCATCACAAACTGATTTTACAACATTGGATGGTAAAGTTACTACTCTTATTGGATCTGATGCAAGTAAGAGTGTACGTACTATTGCAAATGAAGAATTGGCTGCACAGTTGATCGCGGCTAATGCTGATGCTTCTCTTGATACACTTCAAGAAATTGCTGCTTGGATCCAGTCTCATCCAGGCGATGCGTCTGCTATGAATGCAGCACTTACTGCATTACAAACTAAAACCGAACTTGGTACATATGATGATAATGGTACTCCAACTCAATATGCTACTGTTAAAGCATACGTCGAAGGATATGTTGGAGCTGCAGTCGCGGCAGTACATAGCCATGATAACAAAGCAGTTATTGATGGAATTACTGCTACTTTAGTAAGTAACTGGAATAGTGCTTATGCTCAAGCGCATACTCATTCCAATTCTAGTGTTCTCGATAACATTACTGCAACAGATATCGCAAACTGGAATGCTGCAGAAAATAATGCAAAAGCATATGCTGATGGTCTTGCAAATAATTATGCAACTGCTGCACAGGGTACTAAAGCAGATACTGCTCTTCAAGCTGATGATGTTATCGGTCTTACTTCTGCTGAAATCGATGCTGCTATTGCCAGTGCAAATTCTAATTCTGGCACTTAATAAATATAAACGGGGTGCTAATGCACCCCGCTATTTTTATTATAAGGAGGAAATGGAGTAATGCCAAAAAAGTTTTTAGATGCCAATGGTGTAGCTTATTTGGCATCTCTTTTAGATAACTATCCAGATAATGAAATTCTTGGAACAGTAATAAATGCTATCCAAGAAGCGTTAGATGAAAAAAATGAAATTTTAGGTTTAAGTGTAGATGCACAGGGTTATATATGTCAAACTGTGGAGGTGAATGATAATGCCGGAGGCGACTAAAAGAATTTTAACGGATGAAACAGGACAAGATATTGTTAGTGCTCTTTAGGCATTAACAAATGTAGTAGATCCAAATGGAACTACAGTTGCTGCAGCTTTAAAATTAAATAATATGACAACATCAGTCACAATTTTGCCAGCTGGATCTACTCCAACTTCTAGTTTGACAGAAATAGAAGGACATTTTCATTTGACTTTAGGAATTCCTCTACAAGTTCCAGTTGTTACATCAAGTAATAACGGAGAAATCCTAAAAGTAGAAAATGGTGCATGGACGGTTGGCGAAGCTCCGACTGGTGTACCTGATGTTACCAGCGCGGATGATGGTAAGGTATTACAAGTTAATAATGGAGAATGGACTGCAGAAGATGTACTACCCACTACTATGGTTGGTGCATCAGAAAACGATGATGGTGAAGGTGGTTTAGTACCTGCACCAGTTGCTGGTGAAGAAGATAAATTTTTATCCGGCGATGGCACATATAAAAGCGGCGGATTACCAATGGTTATTTTATCATATGGTAACTCTACTTGGCAAGAATTTATAAATGCTTATAAAAATAATGTAATAGTATATTGTCGTGCATCTTCACAGAGTAATCCTAAAAACGGTGCGCAGACACGTATGGCATTCATGGCGTATGTTAGTGATGCTGATAATCCAACTAATGTAGAATTTCAATATTATCGTTCTATGAACCCAAACAATAAAACGATCAATCAAATGAGTGATTAGGTATATGTTTATAAATTATCGTCTAATAACACATGGACTGTTGAAGTTCGTGAAGCTAGTGTAAAATCTGTGGTCTTTGATGCTTCATCTGGACTTACTGGTACATATGATAAAACCACTGGTACTCTTACTATTGCGGCTGCAACATAAGGAGGGGCATGAATGAAAAATGTATATTTTGTAAATCAAGCATATCATCATAAAACGAATGGCTGGTCAAAAGGTTTCGTTGTAAAAGATGATCAAACAAAAGACAACGAGGCTGCAGCATTACAAACTTATCATGCTTATCTTGGCGCATATGGATATGGTAATAATGCTGATGTAGATTATGTCTATTGTCGTTTATGCGCGGCAGATGGATCAAGAGAGCCTTTAGAAGAATTTTGGGAAGAAGATAAATAAGATTATATTCGGGGAGACAGAAATGTCTCCCCAATTTTTTTTATTTGAATTTTTAGAAAATTTATTATATAATATTTATAGAAAGTGAGGGAATCATATGAGTTGGATAAAAGATGCTGATTTGACCCGTGATGATATTCTTGCACTCGCGCAACTGGGTACTGAGTTGCATGATTCATATGTTGTTACCAGATATAAGCAAGAATCAGATGGGATTATCTTGCTCGCATCTAATATGGATCAACTCATTGAAATGATTGATGACACCGTGCCGGAAGATGCTATGTTTGAATTGTGGGTCAAACATGATAATGAAGGCCCGTACCTTAGTTGACTTTCTAAAAATTTTTTTGTATAATACATACACTCAATAAAGGCTTGTCCAAGCCTTGACCAAAAATAAAAAGGAGAGAAAAAGGAATGAATACTTTACTTGAAGGAATGAAGGCTGCTACCAACTACACTCTGACCGAGAATGGTGGCATTACCCACAAGACTACTAACAGTGACTTGCTGGATATGTTTGCTATGGGTGCGGCTATGCGTAACCGCTCTGATGCAGACGTAATCCTTATGTTTAAGAAGGCGTTCGCAGAGAACCCCGAACTGGCTATGAAGATGCTCTTCTATATCCGTGACGTGCGTGGAGGCCAGGGTGAGCGCCGTTTCTTCCGCGTTATCGTAAAGTGGGCAGCCACCGATAAGATGGTGCGGGAGTCTATCCGCAAGAATATCGAGTACTTCCCTGAGTTCGGTCGCTGGGATGACCTCTATGCTCTTGTTGGCACCCCTCTTGAGAATGATGTCTTCGCTCTGATCAAGAAGCAGCTTGCTCTTGATGTGGAGTGCCAGACTCCTTCTCTGCTTGCTAAGTGGCTGAAGTCCGAGAATGCAAGTTCTGGTGAGACCACCCGCTTGGCAAATAAGACCCGTCAGTACCTCGGTATGTCCCATAAGCAGTACCGTAAGACTTTGAGCATTCTCCGTGCGCGGATCAATGTTCTTGAGGTTCTTATGTCTGCTAACCGCTGGGATGAGATCGAGTTCGATAAGATCCCTTCTAAGGCTGGTCTTATCTATAAGAACGCTTTCGCTCGTCGTGATATGATCAAGGCGAAGTACGAAAAGTTCGCAAAGGACGAAAACACGAAGGTAAATGCGGGAACGCTATATCCTTACGAGGTTGTTGAAAAGGCAATCGCTTTGATGCACTCCGGTTGGTATGGTCGTTCTAACGTTGCCCTTGACAACGTGGATCGTCTCATGATCAATAAGTATTGGGACAATCTGACTGACTTCTTCGCGGGAGCCAAGTTAGATGCTCTGTGCATGATCGATACCTCTGGCTCTATGCAAGGCACTCCTATCAATGTTGCTACGGCACTTGGTTTGTACTGCGCTGAGCGGAACCAGGGTCCTTGGCACAACCACTACATCAGCTTCAGTTCTCGTCCTCAGCTGATTGAGACCAGCGGTGTAGACTTCTGTGACAAGGTTGATCGCATTGTTCGCACGAACCTCTGCGAGAACACTAATATCGAGGCCGCTTTCGATATGGTGTTGAACACGGCAATTCGTACCGGTGCATCTCTGCCTGAGTACATGATCGTTATCTCCGACATGGAGTTCGATAGTGCTACGGGTAACGGATGGCGTAGCAATGGCCGCATGACTGTTGCAACCGCTGAAACCGTTATGGAGACCATTGAGCGTAAGTTCAATGCGGCTGGTTTCCGGATGCCTAAGCTGATCTACTGGAATGTTGATGCCCGCCAGGCTAACATCCCTATGATCGGTAACCACTACGTGAGCTACGTATCTGGCTTCAGTCCTTCTATCTTCAAGAGCATCTTGACTGGGAAGACCGGTTGGGATCTGATGCTTGAAGCGATCGACTGCGAGCGTTACGCGTGCATTCACGCCTAAGAGTGTTCCAAGTGGCGATTCTTCAATCGCCACTTGATTTTTTTTTATAATTTTGATATAATAATTATAGAAAGTGAGGGATTGCTATGAACGCAGATGTACTTCGTAAGGTATTCGAACACGCAGAGAAAGTTGACCAGTGGTGTGCTAAAAATGGTGGGATCCGTGTATTTACTGCACTGTTTGGTTCACAGAATTACGGACTGGCTACGACCAAAAGTGATGTAGATACAAAGTCTGTAATTATCCCCGATCTTGCAGATTGGACCTGGGGAGATATTGATAAATATAATACCACGATTGAAATGGAAGATGGATCTCATGCTGAAGTAAAATCTCTTCCGGATATGTGTAAGCAGTATATCAAAGGTAACATCAATTTCCTTGAAACCTTGTATACTGAATATGTTGATATTGCACCTGCCTGGGAGTGGCTTTATAATGAGTTTATCGGCGTGCGGGACAATGTATCTCGTCACAATCTATATCGCTCCGCGCAGACTTGGCTCGGATATGAGCGCCAGGCTCTTGAACGTGCAATGCACAGCACCAGCGAAGCACTTGGCTATCGTGAAGAGTGCGGTTATAATCCCAAGAGTCTGATGAACGCTTTTCGGATCAAAGAAAGTTTCATTCGATTTTTCCAGTTCAATCGGCCCTTTGATGAATCTATCAATGTATGTGATATGCGCGGATTGCTT
>JAEEGI010021965.1_pt1 | contig 12648 bp, 7 predicted proteins | sample 8958751 | NCBI WGS metagenome assembly JAEEGI01 (sample SAMN16246545, study PRJNA631951) | gut metagenome | biome: gut microbiome; feature: rumen; material: KS-attached | host: Bos | place: Iran: Karaj | collected 2018-10 | reverse complement strand
TCATCGCTCTTAGTGATGTTCTTCCACCGGATGGACTACAAGATGCGCCTGCGTATCAATACCGATGTGATAGACCGTAAGGTAATGACGGTGTGCATAGGCAATGGCCCAGGCTATGGGCAGACACCGAGTGCCGTGCCGTATAATGGACAGCTCGACGTGTCGGTGGTATATAATCCCGAGGCTATGCAACTGATAACCGGACTGTGGCTGTTGATTACAGGGCGCTTCCTGAACCATCACTCGGTGCATCCCTTCCGCACTCGGGAGGTGTATGTGGATGAGGCGAAAAAAGCTTTGGTGGGCATTGATGGAAGACTGATGAAAACACCGGTAGGGGAATATCGCATTCAGGTGGAACAGGAAGTCATCAACTTCCTCATTCCAAACTGAGGAAGGCGGAAAATTTCATCCTCTATCTGAAATGACTTGCAGTTCGTCAACGTTGATGAACTTGATTTTGCGCCCCTCGATGGCAATCAGTCCTTCCTGGGCAAAAGCGGAAAGGGTGCGGATGGCATTGCTTGTGGTCATGTTCGACATCTGGGCAATGTCATCTCGGCTTAGATAGACAGCCAAGGTTTGTCCGTCGTCTTCAACTCCATATTTCTTCTTCATTTGCAGCAGCGACTCGGCCAATCGACCGCGAATGTGCTTCTGTGTCATGCTTATGGTGTGCTCCACCGAAAGGCCAAGCAGTTGCGACAGCTCTTTAAGAAACAGCATGGCAAAGTCGCTGTTCTCCCAAATGAAATGGAACATGAGGCTGATGGGCATCTGCATCACCGTGGTGTCGCTGCCGGCAACTGCCGTAGAGCGATAGTCAACGCCCTCGATGGCGGCTGCATAGCCAAAGATGCTTCTTGGCTCTACCATGCGCACAATCTGCTGGCCCGCAATGCCCTTGCGATAAATCGTGATTTTGCCACGTATGAGATAATAAAGAAAGGTGGGAGTAGATTTTTCTTTGTATAAGATTTCGCCGCGAGAAAGATTTCTTACGGAAATGTTTTCGGCAAAAAGTTCACGTTGCTCATCGGTAAGCGGGTCCCATAGCATGCTTACCGATTTGGCAAGTTCCGTTTGTTCGTTTTCTTTTTCCACTGTGTTTTTGTCGATTTTTTTTAAAAGTGCTCGCAAAGTTAAGGAAAACGTGCCATATTGCCAAAAATTTGATTAAAATTGTGCTTTTTCGTAGAAAAAACAAAAAAATGTTGTCTTTTTTTTTGCCGTAAAATATAAAATGCGTACTTTTGGGAAGAAATCTAAAAGCTATACCAATATTATTAAAACCTTAAAATAGGAACTATGAGTTATTTGCGATTTGAGAAAGCCGTGATGACGAACCTTGAGGAGTCACTGCGCCGCGAATTGCTCCGTACCAACCGTTCTGGCGCCTATAGCTCGTCAACGCTTGTTGACTGCAATACGCGCAAGTACCACGGTCTGCTGGTAGTGCCTGTGCCTGAGATTGACGACGATAACCATGTGTTGTTGTCGTCGCTTGATTGTACGGTAGTGCAGCACGGAGCTGAATTCAACCTGGGCCTCCACAAGTATCAGGGCAACAACTACAGTCCTAAGGGACACAAGTACATTCGTGAGTTTGACGCGAGCCTCGTGCCTACGACCGTCTATCGTGTGGGCGGCGTGGTGCTGAAGAAAGAGGCTATCTTCCAGGCCTACGAGGACCGCATCCTTATTCGCTACACACTGGAGGAAGCCCATTCGGCAACCCTGCTGCGCTTCCGTCCGTTCCTGGCCTTCCGCTCTGTGCGCGCACTGACGCATGAGAACTCGGTGGCCAGCCGTGAGTATCAGACCGTTGACAACGGTATCAAGACGTGCATGTATAAGGGCTATCCCGACCTGTTCATGCAGTTCTCGAAGAAGAACGAGTTCGTGTTCCAGCCCGACTGGTATCGTGGCATTGAGTATCCGAAGGAGCAGGAGCGTGGCTACTTCTCGAATGAGGACCTCTACGTGCCTGGCTATTTCGAACTGCCCATCAAGAAGGGTGAGAGCGTGGTGTTTGCGGCTTCAACGTCGCAGATCAAGGCCAGTTCGCTGAAGTCGCTGTTCCAGCAGGAAATAGACGTGCGCGTGCCGCGCGACAATTTCTATCACTGTCTGGTGACTGCAGCCCATCAGTTCCATAACCGCAAGGCCGACGACACCCGTTATCTGCTGGCCGGTTATCCTTGGTACAAGTGCCGCGCACGCGATACGTTTATTGCACTGCCTGGCCTGACCCTCGCCATTGACGAGCAGGACTACTTTGAACTGGTGATGGAGACCGCTGAACGCGGACTGCGCGAGTTTATGGAAGGTAAGCCGCTCTCAGTTCAAATATATGAGATGGAACAGCCCGATGTGCCTCTCTGGGCCATTTGGAGCATTCAGCAATATGCCAAGTACGTGGGCCGCGACAAGGCTTTCGAAAAGTATGGCAAGCTGATTCAGGACATCGTGAATTATGTGATGGAAGGCAAGCACCCCAACCTGCGTCCCGACGACAACGGACTGCTCTATGCTAACGGTCGCGACCGTGCCATCACGTGGATGAACTCATCGGCCAACGGACGTCCGGTCATTCCGCGTTCGGGCTACATCGTTGAGTTCAACGCATTGTGGTATAACGCCCAGAAGTTCTGCGCTTCGATGGCTGCCGATCAGGGCGACACGAAGACTGCCGAGAAACTGGAGGAGAGCGCTGCCAAGACCAAGCAGTCGTTTGTTGATACATTTGTCAACGAGTATGGCTATCTGCTCGACTATGTTGACGGCAACATGATGGACTGGAGTGTTCGTCCGAACATGATCTTCGCCGTGGCACTCGACTACTCGCCGCTGTCACAACAGCAGATGAAGAGCGTAGTAGATATATGTACGCGCGAGCTGCTCACCCCGAAGGGACTGCGCTCCCTGTCGCCTAAGAGCGGCGGCTACAACCCCATGTATGTGGGACCGCAGGTGCAGCGTGACTATGCTTACCATCAGGGTACGGCATGGCCTTGGCTGGGCGGCTTCTACATGGAGGCCTGCCTGAAGCTGTACAAGCGCACTCGCCTCTCGTTCGTAGAGCGCCAGATGGTGGGCTACGAAGACGAGATAGACTATCATGCCATCGGCACCATCTCGGAGCTGTTCGACGGCAACCCGCCCTTCCACGGACGTGGCGCCATGTCGTTTGCCATGAACGTGGCCGAGATTCTGCGCACGATGAAGTTACTCGAGAAATATTCGTATCAGAAGTAGAAACCCACCCCCAGCCCCTCCCGAGGGGAGGGGAGGTTGATTAGTTTGAAGACGAATTAAGTAAAAGAATGTAATAACTAAAATATGGAGACCATTAAGAATTCATTTACCAGCAAGAGTAATCAGACTTCCCTCCCCTGGGGAGGGGCTGGGGGTGGGTTCCGGATTTTAGTATGAAAGTATTAATGTTTGGATGGGAGTATCCTCCTCATGTATTCGGTGGACTCGCCACTGCTAACTACGGAATTTCTGAGGGCTTGAAGGCTCAGGGCGACATGGACATAGCGCTCTGTCTGCCTCATCCCTTCGGTGACGAAAGTCAGCATGCCGCACGCATCATTGCCATGAACGCAGTGCCTATCGCATGGCGCGACGTGAATCGCGACTATGTGCAGCAGCGTGTGGGCAACATCATGGATCCCGATAGCTACTTTAAGTATCGTGACCATATCTATGCCGACTTTAACTATATGAACGTGAACGATCTGGGCTGCATGGAGTTTGCCGGTGGCTATCCAGGCAACCTGCACGAGGAAATCAACAACTACTCTATCATTGCCGGCGTAGTGGCCCGCACTGAGGAGTTCGACATCATTCACGCTCACGACTGGCTGACCTTCCCCGCTGGCATACATGCCAAGCAGGTGAGCGGCAAGCCACTGTGCATCCACGTGCATGCTACCGACTTCGACCGCTCTCGCGGCAAGGTGAACCCAACCGTTTATTCTATTGAGAAGAACGGTATGGACAATGCCGACTGCATCATGTGTGTGTCGGAGCTCACCCGTCAGACGGTCATCAACCAGTATCATCAGGATCCGCGCAAGTGCTTCACCGTACACAATGCCGTTTATCCTCTGCCCCAGGAGTATCAGGATATTCCTCGTCCGGACCACACGGGCAAAGAGAAAGTGGTGACGTTCCTCGGACGTATCACCATGCAGAAAGGCCCTGAGTACTTCGTCGAGGCTGCCAACATGGTGCTGCACCGCACCCGCAACGTGCGTTTCTGCATGGCTGGGTCGGGCGACATGATGGATGCCATGATCTATCTGGCTGCCGAGCGTGGTATTGCCGACCGCTTCCACTTCCCCGGATTCATGCGTGGCAAACAGGTGTATGAGTGCCTGAAAGACTCTGACGTCTATGTCATGCCTTCAGTTTCGGAACCCTTCGGCATATCGCCCCTTGAGGCGATGCAGTGTGGAACGCCTTCGATTATTTCGAAACAGTCGGGCTGTGCCGAGATTCTGGACAACTGCATCAAGGTGGATTACTGGGACATTCACGCACTGGCCGATGCCATCTACAGTATCTGTGCCAACGACTCGCTCTTCCACTACCTGAAGGATGAGGGCAAGAAAGAGGTCGATCAGATCACTTGGGAGAAAGTGGGCCGATGGATTCGCACCCTCTACAGAAGGACACTTGGGTGGGAGTAAGCCCCCTACCAGTCTCTCCCTTAGGGGAGGGAAATTATGACAATACTAATAAAAAGTTAAAAAGGCCCATGCTCCTATATGGCCTCCCCCAAAAGGGGGATATGAGGGGGGCTCCATTATGAAAACAATTTGCTTATATTTTGAAATACATCAGATTATTCATCTGAAGCGTTACCGTTTCTTCGACATCGGTACCGATCATTATTACTACGATGACTATGAGAACGAGCGTAGCATCAGCGACATTGCCGAGCGCTCCTACATGCCTGCACTGAACACTTTGCTGCAGATGATTAAGGAGAACGGCCAGTACTTCAAGGTGGCTTTCTCGCTCTCAGGCGTGGGCATTGAGCAGCTGGAGATGCACGCTCCCCAGGTGCTTGAAAAACTTCAGGAACTGAATGAGACTGGTTGTGTGGAGTTCCTTGCTGAACCTTACAGCCACGGCCTGTCGTCGCTCGCCAATGAGGAAAGCTTCGCACGCGACATCAAGAAGCAGTGTCAGAAGATGGAAGAGTACTTCGGCAAGAAACCGACGGTGGCCCGCAACTCTTCACTCATCTATAGCGATGACATCGGCGCGCAGATTGCTGCACTCGGCTTCAAGGGCATGCTCACCGAGGGTGCCAAGCATGTGCTGGGATGGAAGTCGCCTCACTATGTCTATAACTGCAACATCGCTCCTAACTTGAAGCTCTTGCTGCGCGACGTTGAGCTGAGTGACGATATCTCACTGCGTTTCAACAATCGTGAGTGGGACGGCTATCCTCTCTTTGCTGATGCCTATATCGATCGCATCGCTCGTCTGCCCGAGGAAGAGCAGGTCATCAATATCTTCATGGAGCTCTCTGCTCTGGGCATCGCTCAGCCGCTCAGCTCTAATATCCTCGACTTCCTCAAGGCACTGCCTGCCTGCGCAAGAGAGAAGGGCATCACCTTCGCTACTCCGACCGAGATTTGCCTGAAGACCAAGAGCGTAGGTGCTATCGACGTGCCTGATACTCTCAGCTGGGTCGATGAGGAGCGCGACTGCTCATGCTGGCTGGGTAATGCTATGCAGCGCGAGGCTTTCAACAAGCTCTACTCCGTGGCTGACCGCCTCTTGATTGCCAACGATCCGCGCATCAATCAGGACTGGGACTATCTGCAGGCCAGCAACAACTTCCGCTTCATGACCACAAAGCCCTCAAACGTGGGACTCGATCGTGGCATCTATAGCGGTCCGTTCGATGCCTTCACCAACTACATGAACATCTTGGGCGACTTCATCAACAGAGTGAACGCTCTCTATCCAGAGGAGATAGACAATGAGCAGCTGAATTCTCTGCTCACCACCATCCGTAATCAGGGTGATGAGATTGAGATGAAGGATAAGGAGATTACTCGTCTGAAGGCAAAGCTGGAGAAACTGGAGTCAATAGCAGAGAAGCCTGCCAAGAAGGCTGCAGCTAAGAAAGCTCCTGCCAAGAAGGCTGCAAAGAAAAAGGAGGATGAAGGCCCGAAGGATGGCGAGCTGTTCTAAGGCGCAGAACGATTGAAAAAACTGGCGGCTATTTCCGAATAGCATCCATTAAAACGAAGAGTCGCAGACCATCACGGCCTGCGACTCTTTTAGTTGTTACGTCCATTCAGTAATCATTGTATGATTGCTTTGCTGTGTTATTTCGCCTTTATAGTCAGACTTTGTTTCTTGAGTCCTTTGCCTTCAACGGTGATAGTGGCAGAGCCGCGCTTCCCGTTGCTTCTCACTACCAGCAATGCTCGACCATGCCATGCGCGATGGGCATTGTCAAAATATGCATCTTCGTCTTTGATGTCGGCATTGCCGAAAGCTTGCAGTGTGGCAGCACCTTTCACTGTGGCAGTCAGCAGGTTCGTGGCAGTAGGATTCACCAAGCCGTTTTTGTCGATCGTTTCAATGGTGATGAAGGTAAGGTCGTTTCCATTGGCTGTCAGCATGGTGCGGTCAGCAGTCAGCCGAAGGCTAATGGGCGCATCGGCAGTATGCAGTTCTATTTGTTGCCCACCTGCTTCAGCGCGCAGTGTGCCAGCGGTATAGGGAAGAGTGAACACGGCTTTCATTTCGTTGGTTGCCTGTTCGCCTACCAGCTGATCGTTCAGAAATAGTTTTGCGTAGGGGCTTGTTGTATAGACATCAACTTCGATAGGTTTCCCTTCATGTCCGGGCCAGTTCCAACTCTCAAACGTGGGCCAAGTGCCCCACATCGTCTCTTTGATTTTGCCGCGATAGCCGTTAGGTTCGCGAACGGCCATGAAGAGTTGCTCTTCGGGATTGCCGTGCTTCGGAAACTCATGGCTATTCAGCGCTGAGTGCCACAGCATACTGCGATAGTGGGAGATGGGCTTGCGCAGTCCTGTAAGGTCAACATCACCGCAATAGGCTGCGTGCCACGGGTAAAGAGGACGTTCATAATGTTCGCCTGGTACATCGCCCTTTCCCGACATTTCATCGCCCACCCGTAGCTTCTCATAGTACCAGCGTCCGATGCCTGACTCACCGATATAGTCAAGTCCTGTCCATACAAAATCACCAATCACGTATGGCTCATTCATCACCTTCTGGAAGTTGTTCCAAGCATCGCGGGGGTAGCTCTCCGTCTGCATCATTACACGATTCGGAACACGTTGGTGGTCGCTCTCTGATTTGTGTATCATGTAGTTGTAGCCCACAATGTCATGTTCAGCAGCCAGTGGATCGTAAATGTCCCAATCATCATCCCATGCGGCCAGGGCTGAGGTCACAGGACGGTGCTGAGGATCGAGTTCGCGACAGAGAGTGGCCATCTGATGAGCAGTCTTCACCACTTCGATTTTCTTGCGCTCAATCACCTCATTGCCAATGCTCCAGCAGAAAACACTGGGATGATTACGATCGCGTCGTATCATTGCTCCTAAGTCTCGCTTCCACCACTGGTCTATCAGTTCATGATAGTCATGGGTGTTCTTCTGCTCTCGCCATCCGTCGAAGGCTTCATCAATGACCAGCAATCCTAATTCATCACAAGCACGCAGGAATGTTTCTGAAGGAGGATTATGCGAGGTGCGCACTGCATTGAAGCCTGCTGCCTTTATCAGTTCGGCTTTGCGGCGCTCGGCGGCATCAAATGCGGCTGCTCCGAGGATGCCGTTGTCGTGGTGAAGGCAGGCTCCATTCAGTCGCAGTGGCTGATTGTTGAGTAACAATCCTTGCTGTGCGTCAAAGCTGATGGTGCGCAGGCCATATCTAATACTCAGACGGTCATCGCCAGCTGTCAGTTCCGTCTCATAGAGATAGGGGTCGGCAGGCGACCACAGATGTGGCTGATCTATGTGGATGGTGCGTTCAATGGGGGTGCGATTGCCTTGTTCTCCCACGACATCGGCTTTGATCTTGACAGTGTGCGTATCGGGATTCGTCACGCAAACGCTCCATTCGTCAATATAGGTCATAGGGGTAGTGTAGAGCCACACGTTGCGGTAGATGCCTGAGCCAGAGTACCAGCGGCAATTCTTTTGTTGGCTGTTATCTACACTGACAATTATCTCGTTTTGTCCCTGATGCACAAACTTTGTCACATCTACCCAAAACGATGTATAGCCATAGGGCCAGCCACCTGCCAGTTGTCCGTTCACATAGACATGGGCATTCATATAGACACCCTCAAAGTAGAGACGCAACCGCTTGTCCTGTTGAGCTGCGCCTAAGGTAAGTGTCTTCTTGTACCATCCACGTCCGGTGGGCAGATAACCACCGTCATTGCCAGCAGGTGCCTTCCGGTCGAAGGATTGCCTGATGCTCCAGTCGTGAGGGAGCGTGACGGATTGCGACTTAGAGAAATCGCTGTCGTTCAAGCAGAAGAGCCAGTTGTCGTTGAACAGTTGTTTGCGTGAGGAGTTTTGGGCGCTTACAGTCAGCATCAGTCCGAGCAGCAAGCAAGTGAAAATGGAAAGTCGTTTCATAGTCTTACGTTCTTTTGTTTTTGATTGCTAGTTACGTCGCAATGCCTATAGACGGGCCACTTCTTTTCATCCCGAGCTGTATGGTGACACGCGGATGCATGTCCACTTCATTCAGGACTTGTTCTTGTTGCGATAGATGATGATGCCGGCAATCACAAGAATGATGACAGCCGCGATTTCAAGCCATTGGTTCTGCATGATAATCTTTGTTTTTTTTGATGAATAATCTGTTCGTTGATAGGCAAAAGCCGGTTCACTCCTTCATGAATTTTTGGTGATTCTGGATATACACTCCCTTACGAGGCTGTGAATTTAACAGTTGACCGTTAAGGGAGTGTATCGTAGGGTGGGGGATGGCCTGCTGTGAAGGAAGAGGTGAGATGCGGCTGGGTGTATATTCCTGTTGTCCGCAGAGCACGATGCCGCCAGCGTTCTGCGCTGTCGTGATGTCGGCAACGAGGGAGTTCATGAAAACCTCGAGGTGAGTGTAGCCGTTACCACAGTCAGCTGCTCCGTCGGAAGGATTGTTGGGATTCAAGCCATTGGCCTGCTCCCAAATGTCGGGCATGCCGTCCTGATCGGTATCGAGTGGGGCTGCTTCGCTGTTGAGCACAGGCCATGCCTGCCAGTCGGCTGAAGCATCATTGGGTCGGTTGTCGTCTTGCGAATCAATGATGCCGGGGATGGGATAACCTGTGCTGCTGCCGTTCTCCTTATAACCATCGAGTTTACCTGTATAGGTGGCTGTGCCGTCGCGCGTATCATTTACCATCAGTTCGTCAACCCAGTCGCGATGAAGCGATGCACCAGCGTAGGCAAGCACACGTTCGTAGGCATCGGCAGCAGTGTGGGTGGTGACTTGTTCGAATACGTTGGGCTGGCTGATGCGTAGCGTGTCACGTGTCTTTTGCGTGAAAGTGTTATCTACGTCGCTATTGGTAATCTGATTATAGATGCCATAGGTCCAGTTGTCGTTGGTGACATCCTGGTGCTTTGAGTTTACATTGCCGTTGACGTAGTATTTTCCCCATACATGCCACATCACATCCCATTGGTTGGGTGATGTGTCGTGTTTGGTGTAGGACGTGGTGCGGATACCGATGGAGGCGATGCGCTTCTGAATCGTAGTGCTACGTTTGGCGGTACCGGGACCTGGCTTGTAATAGTTGTTTACGATGTTGACACGCATGCCCTCACCACCGTAGCAGCCATTGCCTCCCCAGTTGTAGAACACATTGTTACGCATGTCCATCAGCTCACGTGTCTGAGTGCTGGGGCGCGGACCGAGTCGTGGTACACGCGAGTCATGATGTGCCATCAGGTTGTGATGATAGGTGGCTCCAGCTCCGCCCCAGTTGCCGCCATAGCCATGTGAACCCTTGCTGTGGCCAGAGGTGCGCATGCTTTGTGAGGCGATGCACCACTGTACGGTAAGGCTGTCAATGCCGTAGACCGACAGGCACTCGTCCACACTCCAGCTCACGGAACAATGGTCAATGATGATGTTCTTGCGATCCATACCGCCCAGTCCGTCGCCCTCATGAGCTGTAGGGTTCGTCTTCAGGGCTTCATTGCCCAGCCGGAACCGCATGAAGCGAACGATGACATTGTTGGCTGCTATGACAAAGGGATAGTCGGCAATGCAGATGCCATCGCCCGGTGCAGTCTGGCCAGCGATAGTCACGTGGTCGCGACTCAACTTCAGTTCGGATGTGAGATGGATGGTGCCGCTTACATCGAATACGATTGTGCGTGGTTTGTTCTGCGAGCAGGCATAGCGGAACGTTCCTTTCTGTGTACCGTCCTCAAGAGTGGTGACGTGAATCACCTCGCCGCCGCGTCCGCCAGTAGCATACATGCCGAAGCCTTCAGCACCAGGGAAGGCCGGGACTCGATTGATGGCATGGGTGGTGAGCGCCAGTGCCAATAATGAGAGTAGTTGTAATCTCATTGCTTATATGGACAAAATAATATGTGATTTCATGAATACATTCAGCTTTCTGAAAGCATTTCAGGGTGCGGTTGGCGTTTTATTGATTGTAAAGAAGGGAACAGCCTGAAGCCATTCCCTTCAATCACGATAATTTCAAAAACTCTTACTCAGAGACAATCCAGCGTGGATCACCAGCGTTGATATCCTTTTTCAGGGTAAAGTCACCGTTGTCAGGATCTGCAAAGAGGTCTTTAGCTGAATATTCGAGTTCGGTAGAACCCAGAGTCTTGAAGAAGTCGTTGGTGTGATAGCACTCATCGATGCTCTGTGCCATCGAACTGCGGATGTTCTTCGTTGCTTCGTCAGGAGTCTTTGTAAAGAGACACTTCACGAACTCGAACTTCTCAGAAGGACCATAGGTGTTGGCACCGAAGTCAACCCAATAGTTGTTGTTTCCGATACAGTTGTAGAATGTGGTGTTCTTTACGCTGATGCTCTGCATATTAGTGTTCTTGCTGTAGATGAACATCTTTCCACCTACGGCAATGTTGTAGAGCGTGCAACCATCAATCTGGATGTTATCGATGTGACCAGCTCCCGAACCAGCATCCACATGGATGAATGAGTATCCGTTACACATTTCATTGAAGACGCTGTTGGTAAGGGTCAGTTTCTCAAGGCTCTTTGCATCTGATCCCTGGAAGCGGAAGAATGAGGTCTTAAACTTGTGGATGTGAGCATCCTTAACGGTGAATTCACCTATGACGCATTCCTTAGACTGATTGACGAAATAGCCAGCACCATCGTCAACTACTTCTACGTTCTCGAAGGCGATGTAGCCGTGAGAGCCAGCGAGATCCAGGTTCTTCTGGAACTTGATGGTAGGAGCATTGCCGCCTGCCAGTCCGAAGAAAGTGATAGACATGCCGTCAGGTATCTTGACATTCGTGTTCTCTCCACCTTCGCTCACTCCGTGGAATTCGATAGTGGCATCAGCAGGAATACCCAGGGTCACACCATAGCTCGTCTTTCCATCTAAAGCAGCCTGTGCAGCAATTTCGTCGAGCATCTTCTGGCTGATAAGAGTCTCCTCGGCAGTCAAAATCTTCTTGTAGTCGCCAGCAGGCATTGCAGCAGTCGTCTGAACCGTCAGCTCACCACGCTTCACATTTCCGTTCCAAATGAAGAACTTATAAGATGTCGATGGCGTCAGAGCTGTGAAAGTATATTCACAGTTGGCCTTGGCTGTGGCATTGAGTAGGATAGAGTCTGCCAGTGCATCGCTCTTGTAAACAGAGATCGCTGATACTTCTGCGCCCTTGGCCCAAGTGAGACGGATGCTATTCTCCGAACGGTCTGAGTTTGGTACGTCATTGAACAGCTGTTCTGCCTTGGTCTTGAAAGTTCCGAGTCCATTGCTTCTCTTATAATAGAGCCACTTCGACTCCTTCGAATCGGATACCGACTTCATACGCAGATAATAGCGAGTGTCGTTATCCAGATTGCGAATAGTGTCTGACTTTACAATGCTTTTGTCTGCACCATATACAACTGATGTGGGAGATGCTCCCTGGGCAATTCCGTCGTAGAGTGAGTCCTTGCTCACCTCAATGATGTAGTGAGTGGCATTGGGGACGGTTTTGAACTCTACATAAGCCTTGGTCTCCTCAGCAGTGATGGTGATATCGCCGAGGGCCGTAAACAGGCGGTCGGTTGAGCTGTCTGTGCTCCAATCCTGCTTTTCGGTGCACGAACTAATCGTGAGTCCTAAAGCCATTGCCGACGCGATGCTTAGAATTTTATTGTTCATTTTCATTGTTTTTGCTTTTTTTTGTTTACTCATAATTAGTCGCTATAACCGTAGGAGTTGTGCAATTTGCCGTTAGAGGCTGATATCGTGGTCGAACCTATAGGCATGAGATAACGGTTCTTCACGTTGACGGTCACACCGTATTCGCCTGTCAGACCACTTGAGATACTGGGCAGGTTGGTGTCCACCTGGGTGTCCTTGCCGGTATCAGTCTTGGAAGAGCCAAACGACTTGACGGTTCCAGC
>JAEEGI010021963.1_pt1 | contig 12649 bp, 9 predicted proteins | sample 8958751 | NCBI WGS metagenome assembly JAEEGI01 (sample SAMN16246545, study PRJNA631951) | gut metagenome | biome: gut microbiome; feature: rumen; material: KS-attached | host: Bos | place: Iran: Karaj | collected 2018-10 | reverse complement strand
GGTCCCTATGATCTGCGCCTTATACCCCGATATCATCGGATAATTGCCGCCGCCCAAGGCTATGAAGTCCAGCGCGGCCACTTTGTAAAGCGAGTCCGCCTCCAATTCCGATCCGTCCACCGTGATGGATTGGATCCTATGGCCCTTCTCGGCTCCGGGATCGTACGTCACGGTCATCCCTGCGAACTGAATGAATTCTCCGTTGTCGTCGCCCAGAAGGCCCAAGGAATACTCCATGCACCCATGGATGGCGGACCCCGGGGCTTCGAACACGCATATCGGGTCCATGTAGGGAAGGACGTCGTAGACCTCATTGAGCGTGATGTCCCCCGGCTGTATGGAGGCGCGTATGCCGCCGGAATTGACCAAGGCGACCTGCGCCCCGGAGAGCTCGAGGATGGAGTCCGCCGCCAGGTCTCCTAGATTGGTCTCCCCGTTCCTCAAGCTATGGCGGTCCCCGTCCAGCAGTGTCTCGGTATATCCGACCTTGACCTTCAGGACGTCGTCGACCTCCGATTTCACGGCGTCCGCCGCGGCGTCTACGGGGCCGTTCCTGAGGGGCGGGCCGCGGTAAAGCCCCGCGGAGATCCCGTCCGGACCGGACTTGACTATCCCCACATTATCTAGATAGCAACCGGTGCTGGCTATCACCGTCCCGCTGGGAATGATCTCGACGCTCCTGTCGCAAGCCTTGCCTCCCTCCATCTCGGTGTGGCTGTGGGCGTCGATGAAAATATCGATTCCCCGAACGGCGGCGCATACCTCGTCGGAGGTGACGTAGCCGACCTTCTCGACGCCTAGGTGGCCTATCGCCACGATGCTGTCCACGCCCTTCCCCTCCAACGCTGAGACCATGCGCCTGGCGGCGTCCGTCGGATCCGTTATCACGGCGGCGCCCATGTTGCCGTGCCTGACCGTGGCGACGGTTTCAGGGGTCAGAAGCCCGAAGAATCCGACCTTGACGCCTCCCTTCTCGATCACGACGTACTCGTCCAGGACGCTCTCGCCGGTGTCCCCGTAGACGAGGTTGGCGCATATGACCGGATAGCCGAGCGCCTCTATCCTTTCCAGGAACGTCCCGATCCCATAGTCGAACTCGTGGTTTCCGGGCACGCCGACGTCGTATCCCACATTCTTCATGATGTCCACGGAGCCCCGCCCGTCAAGGACCGCGCCGTAGGAATTGCCCTGGAGGAAATCCCCCGCGTCCACGACGAACGTTGGCGTCTCCGAGGAATAGGACTCCCTCAGCGCGGCCACGGTGGAGAAGCCGAGGCCTCCGTCCCATCCGTAGCGGCAATGGGTGTCGTTGGTGTGTATTATCACGAAGGAGCCGTCGGAATCGGCCGGACCGCCATGGCTGCAATATGTGAGGACAAGGCATGACAGCACCGCTAGAGCGGCGACGGCCGCCACCGTCAGATTCCTTCTTTCCATGAGTCTGCATGTCCGTAGAAGTTATTATCCTGCTCTCTTCGAATGGAACGTTCGCTTTTTTTCTATACTGAGAACGCATTCTGCGGCGCATGGACGAGGGGAAGGAAAGACCGGCGATTCTTGAATGGGTGCTCGATGGAGACAAGCATGATTTGTCTGATCGCATCCAATCCAGGCTGGACGACTTCTCCGAAATCCCGGCCGACGGCTCAGGGGCCATGTCCTTCCTGAAGAGGATGGCGGAAGACGGGGACGTCGACGCCCAATGCGTTCTAGGCCTCGCATTCGAGAACGGAATCGGCACGAAGGCCTCCGACCGCGACGCGTTCGGATGGTACAGGATGGCGGCTGACCGCGGAGACGGATTCGCCAGGAGGAGGCTGGAAGAGCTCAGCTTCCCCCTCTATCAGGAACACGGCGACCAGGACTACATAGGAATCGCGGCCGGCTACGGGAACATAGGCTACATCCTGAACACGGGGGTGCGTCTCGAAGACGAGGGGACAAGAAAGTCCATCGAGAAGGCGATCGAGATCTACAAGATCGGAGCCGCGAACGGGAGCGCATAGCCGTACCGCTTCATAGGGAACATCTACGAGAGAGGATTGGGCGTGGAGCAGTCGTACGAGAAGGCGGTCGAATACTACAGGAAGGCGGCGGAGATGGGCTACGACGTGGCCCAATGCGACCTGGGCTACATGTACGAGCACGGCATGGGCGTGGAGCAGTCGTACGAGAAGGCCGTGGAATGGTATGAGAGATCCGCGGAGCAGGGCTATCCTCGCGCCCAGAACAACCTCGGGCTCCTATATCACAAGGGGCTGGGCGTGGAGGAGTCCTTCGAGAAGGCGTTCGAGCTCTACATGGAGGCGGCCTCGGGCGCGGACACGGACGCCGCCAACAACGTCGGAATAATGTACAAGAACGGCCTGGGCGTGGAGCAATCCTACGAGGAGGCCGTGAAGTGGTTCAGGCTGGCCGCCGACCTCGGGCTCCCCATGGGAGAATTCAACCTCGGGAGGATGTACGAGAAGGGGCTCGGCGTGGAGCAGTCCTACGAGAAGGCCCTGGAGCTCTTCAGGTCCTCCGCCGGATCCTGCAATCCCAGAGCCTAGCTCGAGCTGGGACGGATGTACTCCGAAGGCGCCGGGGTGGAGCAGTCGGACGAGAAGGCGTTCGAATGGACCCTCAAGGCCGCGGAGCTGGGGGATGAGGACGCCCAGAACGACGTCGGCTACATGTACGAGAAGGGGGAAGGCGTGGAACAGTCGTACGAAAAGGCCGTGGAATGGTTCAGGAAGTCTGCGGAGCAGGGGTGCGACATGGCGCAGTTCAACCTCGGCGTGATGTACAGCGACGGCACCGGCGTGGAGCAGTCGGACGAGAAGGCGTTCGAATGGTATCTCAAAGCCGCTGAACAGGGAGACGACAGCGCCCAGAACAACCTCGGCTACATGTACGAGAAGGGGGAAGGCGTGGAGCAATCCTATGAGAAGGCGGCGGAATGGTACAGGAAGGCCGCCGACCAGGGGCATCCCAAGTCTCTGCGCCATTTGGGGCGGCTCTACGAGACGGGAATGGGCGTCCCCGCCTCCATCGAGAAGGCGAAAGAGCTCTATTCCGAATCGGCGGAGAACGGGGACGAGGAGGCGGAGGAGGCCCTCAGGAGGATCTCCAGCGCTCCAGGGAAGGAAGGGTCGTCTCCAGGAAGTCCTTGACCTGCTCGGGCGGGAACCCCTCCTTCGCCATGAACGACGAGAGGAACGCCGAGATCTCCTCTATGCTCGAATAAGCGAACCTCCCGTCGGAGTAGCACCATTTGCAGTACTTCCAGTTCACCGAGCCGTCTGGCTCCCTGCTCACGACGGAGTCGTCCAGAGGCATCCCGCAGGACTGGCAGTACTGGCGCATGGCGTCCCTCACGGCCTTCGCGATGATTCCGGCGACCTCCGAGCCGGACCCGGCCTCGAACTCGGCGACGCGCACCTCGACGTCCTTCCCGGACAGCTTCATGACGCCGCGGCGGGTCTTCGGATCGACGCCGAACCTCTCGGAAATCCTGTCTTCGGCGGTCTGTCCGGAGGCGGTATGGAACGGAACGACGACGAGCACGTCCGGATCCTCCGAGGCGACCTCCTGGAGGATTTCCTCCACCGACGGCTCTCTCCCGTCGGAACAAGCTGCGTGGACCTCCATCCCCAGCTCCTCCGTAAGCCTGTCCGCCTGGAACTCCGCGGAATCGATCATGGAGGCGCCGCAGGCCTCGAGAATTACCGAATACCTCATGAAAGGCGAATCCGCGACGGAATTAATAACGCTTGGCGGGCACATCCCATCCTCTGGGAGACATGAAGACGACCGGTCGCATACAGCTGATAACAGCATCGAATGGCGATCGGGCTTCCTTTCCTGGAAGACGAAAACGATTGGGAAAGCCTTTTGCCAAGGCTGGCTCTCGCTCCCCTCATGGCCGAAGAGAGAATCCTTTCATCTAACGACCCGTCCTTCAAGGAGATGGACGCCCAAGCCAGGGAGGCCCAGAGGATCACCGCCGTGATCAACACCGGATACCACGACGAATCCGAGCTGAAGGCGCTGATGGAAAAACTAATCAGCAAGGAGATCCCGGAAGGTTTCCGCCTCTTCCCCCCGTTCTACACCGACCACGGCAGGAACATCACGTTCGGAAGGAACGTCTTCGTCAATTCCGGCTGCTGCTTCCAGGACCAGGGAGGCATCACGATAGGGGACGGCTGCCTCATAGGCCATCAAGTCGTCTTCGCCACGATAGACCATGGCCTGGATCCTGGACACAGGCAGGACCTGATCATGTCTCCCATAATCCTCGGAAAGAACGTTTGGATTGGCTCCCATGCCACCATCCTCAGAGGGGTCACCATCGGCGACGATTCTATCGTAGCAGCCGGAGCCGTGGTCACCAAGGACGTCCCTCCGAGGACCGTGGTCGGAGGCGTCCCCGCCAAGGTCGTCAAGACCCTGCGACGTCGGAGCGCCACATTATTTAACGGAGAGCGCATCCGAGCCTCAATGAAAACTTCATCGGCGGGCGGAGCCACCCTCAGGGAGGAGCTATCCGCCCTCACCACCAAGCAGACCGTCGGCATAATCATCTCGCTGACCGTCGCCCTAGTCCTGGAGGCCCTCGGCCTGGCCGCCGCCTGCCTCGGATTCCTGGTCATCGCCATCATCCTCTACATGGTCCCCCACCTGCTGGGAGTGACCTCCGTGAAGGTGAAGGCCGTGATCGGAGTAGTGTTCATCGTCCTCTCGCTCCTGGTGGGGACGTTCGCCTACATGGACATCAACGACGCCACCAAGGACAGCATCAACACCGACACCGACCATGTCAAAGACGTGACATACGACCCGTCCACCGGCGTTCTGTCCATGACCCTGGTCCCCGTCGAGGGCAAGGACTTATCACCAGTCCTCAGGTACGGGACCGCGGAGGTCGGGTTCGGGGCCATCCGTACGTCGCATCAGAAGGAGCTGAACATAGACTACACCGAGAATCCGAACGGGACCTTCAAAGGGACCGTGAATCCGGGATTGTCGGAAGGGAAGTTCTACAAGCTCACGATAACCGTCGACAAGGACAACAAGAACGGCATGACCTTCACCGTGGACACCGGCGCCTCCGCCGGAGAGATGATGAAGTGCTGCCTGGTCGGAGCCGCCTGGATAACCACGTACATCGCGGCCATGTACTTCGTCATACTGATCTTCTCCGCCCTCATGCGCAGATCCATCGGGAAGACGCGCGACAGGATGGAGAAGGAAGGGCGCTTGTATCCGCAGGGATACGGCAGGTGCAAGAAATGCGGCGCCATCGTCCTTCCCGGCGAAGTCAACTGCAGGAAGTGCGGCGAGTACATCGACGTCCCCGAGGAGTTCAGGCCGAAGAAGAAGGACAAGTTCGTCTGCTCCGAGTGCGGATGCGAGGTCACCGGGAACGCGACCTCCTGCCCCAAGTGCGGGAAGAAGTTCGACGAGGACGTTGAAAACGAAGTACACCACGCCGACGGAAGCGTGGATACCAGCACGGCCGTGTTCGTCTGCACCGAATGCGGAGAGAAGGTCCCCGAAAACGCGAAGAGATGCCCCAAGTGCGGGGCGGTCTTCGACGAGGACGAATGATGAAACCGCCGGGCCTACGGGTCCGGCATTCTCCTTTCAATCGTCGCGCAGGATTATGTGCGGCCTTCCCTGATCCTCTATCACGCCGCATGCCACGCCGTAGACGCTGCGGATGTTCTCCGGCGTGAAAACCTCCTCCGGAGTGCCGTAGGCGAACACCTTCCCGTCGCTCATCATTAAGACTTTATCAGAATACTTGGCGGCGATGTTCAGGTCGTGGCATATCATGATCACGAGCATTCCTGTCTCCCTGGAAATCTCCCTCAGGAGCCTCGCCACGCCGAGCTGGTGCTTCACGTCCAGGTTCGACGTGGGCTCGTCCAGGAGCAGGACCCTGGGCTTCTGCGCCAGACCCTTCGCCAGAGCCACCTTCTGCAGCTGACCGGCAGACAATTCGTTCAGCTGGCGCATCGCCAGATCCGCGATGCCAAGCCTGTCCAGCATGTCGTAGGATATCTCCAGATCCTCGTCCAGGGAACCCATCTTGGAATGGGGATGGCGCCCCATCATCACCGCGTCTATCACGGATATGGGGAACGTGTTCGATGTGGTATACGGCACATAGCCCATGATCTTGGCCATCTCCTTGACCTTGATCTCCCTCACGTCCCTCCCGTCCACCGACACGATCCCCTCCTGCGGGGTGAGGATCTTGTTCATGCAGTGGATCAGCGTCGATTTGCCGACCCCGTTGGGTCCGATTATAGAGACCATCTCCGGCTTGTCGAACGAGACCGTCAGTCCCTTCAGTATAGGGAACGAGCGATACCCGAAGACCAGGCCGTCGATTATTATGGAGACCGTTCCGCTCTCGTCTTCTTCTGACATATGATCACCAATAGCTCCTCTTCATGCGGGCGAGGACGAATATGAACACGGGACTGCAGATGAGCGCGACCATGACGCCCACCGGAAGCTGGGGCGCGATGGACCTGATGACCATGTCGGACCCCAGGACCATGACGGAGCCGATGGCCGCGGAGCAGGGTATCAGGCCCCTGCAGTCGGCTCCGACGAATATGCGTGCGATGTGCGGGGCCACGAGCCCCACGAAGCCTATGGTGCCGGTGTAGCAGACCGTTATCGCGGTGCCCACGCTCACCGCCACCAGGCAGAATATCCTCAGGCGGTTGGGATTTATCCCCAACGTCAGGGCGCCGTCGTCCCCCTGGGCCACGATGTCTATCCTGCGATGGACCAGCATGAGCGGGACCACAGTCACCATCACGGCCGCTATAAGCTTGGGGGTGGAGCCCCAGGACAGCCCCGAGACCGACCCTATCGACCAGGAGTAGACCTGCGCCAGGGTCTCCGGCTCCATGGTGTACTTTATCATGGTGGTCATGGCGCTGAAGATGTACATGACCGCGATCCCGCACAGGATCATCATGGTCGGCGTGACCTTCTTGAACGCGGCTATGAAGATCACCACGGCGGTCGGGACCAGCGCGAACAGGAACGCGTTCACCATCTGGCCGTCCAGGTCGCTGAGGAACGGGACCACGCTGAACCCGAAGATGACGCTGATCACCATTCCGAACAGCGCCCCAGACGATATCCCCAACGTGTACGGATCGGCGAGCGGGTTCCTTATGATGTTCTGCAATGCGGCGCCGGATGCGGCCAGGACCGCTCCTGCACAGATCGCGCCGATCGCGCGGGGACCGTTCTCCTCGTAGACTATCCTCATCTTGAGGAATTCCTCGAAGTTGGCCGGCTTGACGCCGTTCATGCCGTCCCTGAATATGCTGAACGCCTCCATGACGCCCAGGTCGATCTGGGATATGGAAAGCGAAAGAATCGCCATCACCGCGGCGGCACCGAACAATATGGCAGCGAACACCAGGCCCTTGTTCCTGTTCCAGCGGTACCTGCGACGGACGTCCTGGTTCACCATATCCCCCTCTTGTTGTGAATGAGAATGATAAGGAACAGCGGGGCGCCTATGAACGAGCACACCACGCCCACCGGGATCGTGTCCAGCGATGAGAGGTACTTGGCGACGGTGTCCGCGAACAGCAGGAACGCCGATCCGAACGCGGCCGCCGCCGGGATCACGAAGCGATTGTCTGAGCCGATGACCAGGCGTATCATGTGCGGGCAGATCAGCCCCACGAACCCTATTATCCCTGAATATGAGATTATGAAAGCGACCATCAGGGCCATCACGGTCAGGCAGACTATCCTGAGCCTCCTGACGTTGAGCCCCAGGCTCTTGGCGTTGTTCTCGCCCATGGCCATTATGTTGAGCTTCTTGGACAGCGCCCCTATGACGAGCGAGCAGGCGGCGGTTATCCCCGCGACCGTCAGCAGCTCGTTCCACCCCAGCGACACTATCGTCCCGACCTGCCATTTGTAGACGTTGGCGAGGGTCTCCGCGTCCGAGGAGACGAGGATGAGCATGCTGAGGGCGTTGAACATGTACGTCAGGGCGGTTCCGATAAGAATTATGGTCGCGACGGAGTCCCCCAGACGCGACGAGAACAGTATCATCAGGATCACCGGGACCATCGCGAACAGGAACGCGTTGGCCGACAGCGCGAAGGAGCCGGACGCCAAGGTCAGGCCCAGAGACATCGCGACGGCTATTCCCAGGTAGGCTCCGGACGACACCCCGGTGGTGTAAGGCTCCGCCAGCGGGTTCTTCATGAGGCTCTGCATCGCGACCCCCGCGACGGCCAGGCCGGTTCCCGCGACTATCGCGAACAGGACCCTGGGGAGCCTCACGTCCCATACGATGCGGTCGGCGTACCATTCGGGAGAATACTGCTCGGGGACGTGCCCCATTATGTGATTGTAAATGGTCTCGTAGACCTCTGTGAAGGAGATGTCGAAGCCACCGATGGTCACCGACACCGCCATGGCCACCGCCATGAACAGGACGCACGCCAGGATGAAGAGGGCCTTGCGGGCGGCATGCCGCTTGTACTCGGCCTTCATCGATTCGAATCCGTCTCTGTCCATGGCGATGGTAAGGGGTTTGAGAGATCGGCTCAGGCGCCGCCCTTGAGTCCGAGGTCGTCCATCGTGACGAAGAAGACCCCGTTCTCGATCTGGGACTCGGTCATTCCGAGGAACTTGGTGCTGTAGGACTTGTTGTAGGAGTCGGCCCAGTTCTCGGTGAACAGCTCGGGATACAGCACGTGCGCGACGTAAGCTATCCTCAGGGGGACGGGCATGTCTCCGCACACGACGTAGATCTCGTTGTTGTAGTACGCCTCGGTGCTGGACAGCGCGAGGGGCCCGATCTTGAGGGTCTCCTTTCCGTCGGTGAGGGCGGTTCCGCCGTACCAGCTGAAGACCTTTCCGGAGGTGGCGGCGGTCTTGATGTGGACGATCTTCTCCACGTCGTAGTCCTTGAGCCAGAGTCCGAGGTCGGTCATCTTGGCGCTGCTGGAGGATCCCTTGAAGTCGTGGTCGGCAAGGGCGAACTCTCCGCCGGCGGCGACGGCGACCTTGGTGTAGTCGGAGGTGCCCGAGCTGATGTAGTTGTAGGTGCTGACGGTGTTGTCGCTTCCGACGGAGTAGCTCACGGCGGAGGTGACGGCGACCCTGACCTTGTCGTCGACGTTGGAGAGCTTGCCCTCGATGTCGGCGAAGAACACGTCGCACCAGGCCTTCATTCCCTCGAGGTCGATCTCCTTTCCGGTGGCGAACGCCAGGAGCGCCAGGTCGGAGAGATACTCGTCCATGTCGGTGGAGGCGGCCTTGAACCTGATGACGCTGAGGCCGTTGTCCTTCACGCCCGCCTCGTCGAAGCAGTTGGCGTAGGAGCTGGAGCTTCCTGCGAGGTACTGGGCCGCGTTGTCGGCGGTGATTATGGCCTTCACCTTGTCGTCGACGATGTGCTTGGTGGACAGCTCGATGTTGAAGTATCCCGCGGACCCTCCGACGCGGTACTTGAGGCCGGAGTTGGGGTCGAAGGTGGTGGAGGCGTCCTCGAAGAGCCACTGGTACTCGGGGAACAGGGAGGCGTCGATCTTTCCGTTGTAGGCGATTCCCTTGATCTCGCTGTTGAGGCCGGCGTACTTCGCCATGAGGAACATGTTGGAGGAACCGGTCATGAGGACGGAGTCGACGGGGAGCTTGGAGACGGTGAAGTAGTCGCCCTTGGTGAAGCGGTTGAGGTGCTTGACCTCGACGGGGTTCGCAGGGGTGGCTCCGATGATCTTCTGGAGGTAGGCGACGTCGTCGGAGTTGACGACGCCGTCGAAGTTGGCGTCGGCGTACATGTAGTCGGCGGTGACGCCGTTCGTGATGATGATCCTGAGGAGGTCGACGTCGTTCTGGTCGATGGCGAAGTCCTCGTTCACGTTTCCGTAGGCCTCGAGCATGGGCTGGATCCAAGCGGCGATCTCAGACGAGAGCGCCTCGACCATGTTTGCGGCGGTCTCGTCGGTGACGTGGACGGCCCTGAGGTGGGCGTGGACGTAGTAGTGTCCCTTGTATCCGATGTAGTCGATCATGCTGACCTTGGCGGAGTTGTAGTAGTTCCCGGTACCGTCGGTGAAATCCCCCTTGGCGGTGATGGGAAGGACCTCGGTGCTCATGACGGTGGTTCCGACCTTGTTCTTGACGGCGTCCACGTTCGACTTGTAGATCTCGGAGGGGTCGGCGGCCTTGGTGACCTCGACGTAGTACTTCCCGTCGGGGTCGGCGATCCTGGCGAGAGGACCGGTGGCGTCGGCGGGAACGGAGTAGTCGTTCACATAGTCGCCGAAGGTCAGGCAGAATGCCTCCAGGGATTCGGCGATCTGGGCCACGCCCTTGTAGTCGGGGGCGGGCTCGACGTATATCTTGGCCTCGGTCACGGGCTTGGGGTTCAGGATGGCGTCGGCGATGGCCTCGGCGAGCTTGGCGACCTCGTCCTGGTTGACGCTCTGGCCCTTCAGGTAGATGTAGCTCTCGAAGAACGCGTTCCCGTGGTATCCGCTGTAGTAGAGGTACGAGGAGGGCGTTCCCATGTTGAAGTTGTTGTAGTATCCGATCGCGTCGTCGAGGCCTCCCCTCTCGTGGGTCCCGATGACCTTGGATCCCATGACGACCTTGTTGAACTGTGCGGCATAGTCGGTCGCGTTGGTGGAGAACTCCTCCTTCGCGGCGTCCTTGTCCTTCATGACCTTGAAGGTCACGTAGTTGCTGTCGGAGCCGTATCCGCTGGTGGCCCCGTTAGGATAGTAGGCTTTGGCGACGGCGGGGACATAGCCGTTCGCCAGGTAGAAATCCTCTCCGAAGAATCCGCTGTAGTTGGCGGAGAACGAAGCGGCTATCTCAGAGGCGTCCTCTGCGACGAACTCTTCCTCCTCGGGGTTGTCCCCGTGGATTCCGAGACCGGCGAGGATGCCGGCCACGATGACGATAGCCATCGTGATGAAAGCTAGCAATTTCAGGTTGAGCATAGCATCACTTGCGCTTGGCGGTATCCGACATGCATACGGTTATAGAAATAATGTACTGAACTTGGTTGGATTAGTGTGACATGTCAATCAATAACCGCAGAATCACCCCTGTCTCTTTCCCTCCAACGCCTGACTCTCCGAGCAACCGTTAAGAAACACGAACCTATTCCGCCGTCCGGATGCCTCCGGAAGATTCCACAGCCAAGAAGACGGGGAAAGCGAGGCCCCGCGTCACGGCCAACGACATGGCCGACAAGCAGCAGGAGATCTCCGTCACGGAGTTCTTCGAGAAGAACAAGCAGATCCTGGGGTTCGACTCTCGCTCCAAGTCCCTCCTGATGGGCATCAAGGAGGCGGTCGACAACTCCCTGGACGCCTGCGAGGAGGCCGACATACTCCCCGACATCGAGGTCCGCATCGAGAAGGTGGACGACGAGGAGTACCACATCTCCATCGAGGACAACGGCCCCGGGATCGTCCACAAGATGATGGCGAACGTCTTCGGACGCCTGCTGTACGGGTCGAGGTTCCATGCCCTGAGGCAGTCCAGGGGACAGCAGGGGATAGGGATCTCCGCCACCGTCATGTACGGGAACATCACCACCGGGAAGCCCGCCCACGTCATCTCCCTCATCGAGAGCGACGACATAGACAGGACCGCCTGGGAGATGGACATCGTCGTCGACACCAAGACGAACCGGCCCATAGTGACCAACGACAAGGCGGTCAACTGGGAGGGGAAGCAGCACGGGACCAGGATCTCCTACACCATCAAGGGAAGGTACATCACCGGGAAGCAGTCCGTCTTCGAGTACCTGAAGAACACCGCCATCGTGAACCCCCACGCGGAGATCGTCTTCCACGACCCCGAGGGCAAGAAGTACGTGTTCGAGAGGGCCACCGACATCATGCCCCCGAGGCCGAAGGAGATCAAGCCCCATCCGGAGGGAATGGAGATAGGGGACGTCCTGAAGTACTCGTCGAACTCCGCCCAGAAGACGGTCCTCGCGTTCCTCAAGAACGACTTCTCCAGGATCACCGACAGGATAGCCAAGGAGATAACCGAGATCTCCAAGGTCGACGGCAACAAGAAGCCGTCCGACATAACCCGCGAGGACGCCATCGCGATACTGGACGCGATCAAGAAGGTCAAGATCATGGCGCCCCCCACGGACTGCCTTTCCCCCATCGGGGACACCCTGATCAAGAAGGGGCTGATGCACGTACTGGACGGGCTCCGCCCAGAATACTACGCCACGCCGGTCACCCGCGCCCCCAAGGCGGTCAACGGGAACCCGTTCGTGGTCGAGGCCGGGATAGTCTACGGAGGCGACATCCCGTCCGACAGCCAGGTCCAGATACTCAGGTTCGCGAACCGCGTCCCCCTCCTGTACCAGCAGGGGGCGTGCGCCATAACCAAGGCCATCTCCGAGATGGACTGGAGGAGGTACGGCCTGGAGCAGAGGGGAGGGAAGGGGATCCCCTTCGGGCCGGCCATAATCCTCGTCCACGTGGCGTCCACCAAGGTCCCGTTCACCTCCGAGGGCAAGGAGGCCGTGGCGGGGTTCCCCGAGCTGCAGAGCGAGATAGGGCTCGCCCTCAGGCTCTGCGCCAGGAACATCAAGAGCCATCTCAACAAGATGGCGCGCAGGAAA
>JAEEGI010021954.1_pt1 | contig 12652 bp, 13 predicted proteins | sample 8958751 | NCBI WGS metagenome assembly JAEEGI01 (sample SAMN16246545, study PRJNA631951) | gut metagenome | biome: gut microbiome; feature: rumen; material: KS-attached | host: Bos | place: Iran: Karaj | collected 2018-10 | reverse complement strand
AAATATTTATCTAACATCTAATTCTTTGGATGAATTAGTATGGAGTGATTTACCAAGTTTAGTTAGTCCAATGAATGTATCTGAAAGATCTGATAGATTGAAATTTGATGATAAAGAATTTCAAATGGTAACAATTAAAAATGTTCCACCATTTGTAAGTGAATTGTTTTTTGAAGATATTTTTAATTATCCAGATGTTAGAGCAAGTATTGGAATTAAAGAATGCATTACACAAGAAGAATTAATTAGATGGGTTAATTCACAATACCAGTTTTTGTTAACTGACAGAAATACCACTAAAAAATTAAGTGATGCAACAGAACTTGATACACAAAAAGAAAACTTTCAAGCATTAATGCAAGATATAAAAAATGGTGATGAAAAAATAAAAGAAGTATCATTAGTTTTAGTAATTGAGGGAAATAAAAAACATAGAGAAGAAGTATTAAGAGATTTAAAGAGAATAGCTGATTCATATCAAATAAAATTAGATATTCCAAGATTAAGACAAATGGAAGCATGGCAATCTTATGATTTATCTACTAAATCATTTGAAGACTATGCTTTTTATTTACCAACATTAACTCTTAGTTGTGGTTTTCCTTTTACTAAAACATACTTCAATGATTCAAATGGATATATGTTTGGAGTAGATATTCATACATCATTACCAATATTCTTTGATCCGTTTGTTTTAAATAATTCTAGAACTAGTCATAACATGGCAATTATTTCATCAACTGGTGGAGGTAAATCTTTCACAATGAAAAAGATGATAGTAAATGAATATGCTAGGGGAACTAAAATATTTATTTTCGATTGTGAGCATGAGTATGACAAAATAGTAAAAGCAAATCATGGTGAATATATTGATTTATATTCTAAAACAGGAGGAATAATAAATCCTCTTCAAATTAGATATATTCCATCAGATGATGAAGAACATGACACTAAAGAAACTGATTGCCCTCTAGCAAAACATTTAGGATTCTTAGAAGCATTCTTTAAAACAGCTTTTGAATCGATTAGTGAAAAGGAACTTGTTATGTTACTTGCTATAGTTGAAAAATTATATAACAAGAAAAATATATTTAAAAATACATCTATAAATACATTACAAAATATGAAGCCAGAAGATTATCCAGTATTTTCTGAATTATATGCATTTTTACCTGAATATAAAAAAGAGGTTAAAAGTGTAGAGAAAGTTAAAATAATAGAACAATTAGATATTTTATTATCAAGATTCTTAACTGGAACGGATTCATATTTGTTTGATGGTCATACTAATATAGATTTATCAAATGATTTAATTGCATTTAATTTACAAGAACTATTATATAGTGGTAATCAAAGATTAATTAATACTCAAACATTAAATCTTTTAACCTACTTAAATAATAGTATTGTTGCAAATAAAATTTTAAACGATAAATTGAAATTAGAAGATAGAAAACATGTAATGATTATAGCTGATGAATTTCACTTATTTATTGACGAAGATAATTTTGAAGTATTAAGAAATTTCGGACAACTTGCAAGAAGAATTAGAAAGTATTCTGGTTCACTTGTTGTTGCAACTCAATCTGTTAAAGACTTTGTGGGTAGTAATGCAATACTAAGACATTCAACAGCTATTTTTAATAACTGTCAGTATCAAATGGTAGGTATGCTTAAAGAAGATGATCTTCTTGCATATTTAGAATTATTTAAACAAAATCCATTAACAGATACGCAAAAGAATTTCTTAATGGCTGCAAGAAGAGGAGAGTTCTTACTAAATATAGATTCTAAAAACAGATTAAGAATATGGATCAGAGCAACAGAACTTGAAAGAGAAATGATGGGTGAAGGTGAATCAAAATGACAGAAGATAAGTTTGATGAACTAGCTGACAATATCACATCATTTATATATGACTGGGATCCATATGAATTTAAAGATATTTATCAAGACTATGAAATGGGATTAGAAGATACAAGAGAATGTTTATCATCTAAAAAGAAAACAGAAGATATAATTTACAACATTGAAAATATATGTACTGAATTAGAACATGATGATGATAAAAACATTCAAGACTTATACAAAAGAGGTTCTTCTATTTTAAGTTCATTATATGAATACTATAAGAATTTAGAAGAAGATATTTCATTATGAAAAATAAAAAGAAAGGTAATGGATTAATTAAAAAAATAGTTTTTGGAAGTAGCATAGGAATGGTAACAATGGCATTAATTATTATCATTCCTTGCTTAATGATCTTAGACTTCTTTGGTGCAAATATTACAGATGATTATGTAGAAAATAATATGGATTATGCAGATCAATATAAAGAAACATTAAATAAAGCACTGAAGAATGGATATGGATATGTTCCCTTAAATAGAATTTTATATTTTTATTTAGAGGATGATAAGTTATCATTTTATGATATTTATGTAGATAATATTGATAGAGAATCAAACAAAATGAAACCAATAAGTGATGTTTGTACTTTACCAAAATATAAAACTTTTTCTGGATGTAAAGATTTAGATAAAAGTGATCAAATTGATGAAGAGGTAAATAAACCTTTTGTACCACCAATTGATTTTTCTAAAGCAACTGTTACATCTTTTTTTATGGAGGAAAGAATTGTATTTGGTAAAGCAGATGTTCATAGTGCATGGGATTTAGCTGCTGGAAACAAAACTCCAGTTAAGGCAGTTTGTGATGGAGATGTTATTCAAGTAAGTTTTAAATATAGTGAAAATGTAACTGACAAAAATGGTGGTGGGGGAAATCAAATTAAAATTAAATGTGAAGTTGATGAAGATGTTACATATACCGTTTGGTATGCACATTTATATCCAGGAACAGCAAAAGTAAAAGAGAATGATAAAGTTACAGTAGGACAAGAAATTGCTGGAGTCGGAACGACTGGATATTCAACTGGACCACATTTGCATTTCCAAGTTCAATATAATGGAAACAATGTTGATGGAATGAGTTTAATTGATTTTTCAGATAAGACACCAACATTTAGACCACCATATGGTGGATTTGATAATAACCCATACCAACCAATTAATCCAAGTTTTCCAAGATAGAAAATCACATATATAATCCCACTAAATATTATTGAAAATAAAAGAAAAATAAGATATATAATCCCACACGAGTGGGACAATTTTGCAAGTGCAAAATAAGTTTGATATCACACACTTGCTTATAAAATAAGCAAAAAATAGGTGTGCTGATATCATTCTCTTATGCTCTTGAATTATTATTTAAATAATTCTTTAAATAGTGGGATTATATATCCCATAAAATCACACAGAGTAGGAGGTATATTTATGCATCAATATCCACTTAGAGTGGAAAAATATTTATTTGAAAAAATAGAAATAGAAGCCAAATCGAGAGGATTAAAATTATCAGATATGATTAGAGAACTTCTTGAGATTGGTTTATTAGTATTAAATGAAAGAGAGGTTAAAAATGGAAAAATTAAGTTTAAGCAAACTAATAGCGAATGATATTGTTAATTATGGAATGGATAAAACGACTAGTTTTAATTATGTTGTTAGTCTTAGTGATTTTTTAGATGATTATGATGAGGATACTTGTAATTATATAAAATCACATATTAATGAAATAATTAGTGATGTTGAAGGTAACGAGAATGTAGCTCAATTAGATTATGACGAATCAAGACAGGAATTTGATATGGTATTTTATTTTGATGGCTTATTTAGTAAGCTAGATAAACAAATCTATAATTTATCACAAGAGATGGGAATAGAATTTGAACCAGATGAAGTATGGGCAATTTCCTATGATATAGAAAATTCTGAAGAGTATAATGATTTAATTATTAATGCTGTAACATCTAAATCTAAAACTATGGGAAGAGAGATATAATATGGCTAATGTTAGAAAACACATTATTATTCCTGAAGAATTAGATAGTAAAGTATGGAAAATAAATGGACCAAGCAAGAAACAGTATTCTAAAACTGTTTCTTTTCTTCTTGAAAGAGGTATAGATAATTTAGCATTAAATGAAAATATATCTTTTAATAATTCAATGTTAGAAAAGATATATGCTAGAGATGGATATTGTATTGATCTGATTGAACAATTATATAAAGAATTAGATATGAAAGCAAAATTAGAAAATTTCAAGAAAGATAGGTATAAGGATAATAAATATGTCAAATAGTCCAAATGTTGTAGTAGTTAATATGTTTACTCCTAGTTTTCAAAATCTAAATTTTAAATACCCAACAAAAGATAGAGTTCATTCAGCTACAATGAATATGTTTGATTATTATGCAGATAACAAGAAAAAAGCATTCTTTATGTTAGATTATTTTCAGGGAAAATTTGGTAAAGAAAAAGAAATGAATATTATGTTTGAAAATGGAGAATATGCAACACAAGAACAAATTGATAAAAGAAAAAAGCAATATGAAAAATATATTGAAAACTCCAATATAGAAAAATTGGTAATTTCATTTCCAGCATGTTATCTTGAAGAAAATGTAGATATAAAGAAATTTGAAAAAGATATGGCTAAACATATAATCCCAATGTTTTTAAAAAAATGTGGTTATGCAGATATTAAAAATATTAGTTATCAATTTGCACTTCACACAGATAAAGAACATCTTCATTTTCATTTATCATTTTGTGAAAAGAAACCGAATTATAAAGTAAATGGTAATAAATTATCATATAGACATGCAGGTAAACTGACACAAAAAGAATTAGGGTTCTTTAAAAATGAGATAGAACATTATATAGAAAAAGAAAAATATTTTACACCATTGTTAAAAGAAACAAATAAAGAACTTGAAGAATTAAAAAGTTATTTTAATCCTAAAGATAAAAACTTCCTCCTTAAAGATAAGGAGGATTTATTATTAGAGGATAAAATACTTAAACTTGGAGAATTATTATCAGAAACTAGAGATAATGATAATCGAATTAAGTTTGGTTCAATAAAAGATAATGAAATAATAAAACTAACTAAGGAAATAAAAAAATATATCTTTAGTAAAAAAGATACTGAATTTTATATTAGTCATCAAGAGTTTAAAAATTCACTTAATTTAATTAATGAATATTTTAAAGAAATAGCTAAGTCTAATCACACAGATATTGTTGATGATTCACTCATTAAAAATAAAACTAAATATCTAGATAACTATGTTTTAAATGCAATAGTTAATCATGCTAATTATATGCAAAGACAATCAAAGATATCCGAAGATGAAATGATACATAACATTATTTATAAGAATTACAAAAATACTAAAACAAGAAATAGATTTAATATTTTATCTAATTATTTATCATCTTTATCAAAATCTTCAAAGTTCGTTAATAAATACAAAATTAAAGAAGCTGTAAAGAATATTAACAATGAACTTGAAGATGCTCAAAGAGAATTTGATAAGTTGTTTAAAGTTGATAAAGAATACGAATAGGAGGCGATAAGATGGGATATAGATCAGATGTCAGAATAATGACAACAAAAAAAGGATTTAATGAATTACGAAAATTTACTGATAAATATTTAAAAGATAAGAATTTTACTTATGGGAATTTATTAGATGATTTAGAGATTAATGAAGAAACAAAATATGCCAAATATTTTGGATGGGATTCTATTAAATGGTATGACGGATGTGAAGGATTTGAAGATGTTGATGCAATTATGGATGGATTAGCTCATTTAGAAGAAAACAATTTTTCTTATAGATTTGCAAGAATAGGTGAATCATATGACGATTATGATGAACACTATTTTGAAAGTGAAAAAGAAGATGAGCAAGATTTAGAATATCCGAGTATGACTAGATATTTTGATGATGATTGGATTGTTAATCAAATGAAATTAGATGCTGGTGAAATAGAACAGGAGGTTCAATAATGGATAAAATATTTGTTAATTGTGGTGGTTCATTATATCAATATGATTCAAAAAAAGATGTAATGGATTTTTTTGAAGATTGTATATATGGGAGTGAGGGTTCAGAAAGAGAAAGATATTCTAATATTTATTTTTCTGTTAAGGCACATTTAAATGATAGCAAGAGGTGTTTTACTGATGGAACTTCACATGTATATGATAGTGATATAGATCCAGAAGAAATTGATAGTTTAGATGAAGATATATTAAAGACACATTTTTGTATATCTAAAGATGATTTATTAGAGTTTAAAGCTAATAGATGTTTAGCAATGAATCACAGTAGAATTTATCCAAGAACAATGGAAAGATATAATGATTTTGATGAATTATATGATGATTATCTATCTAAAACGAAAGATAATCATTTTTATTTATTCGAAGATAACAAAATAATATGTTTTGACACTACAGCTAGTGGTTCAGATAAATATTGGTGTGAAGAATTTCCAATAAAAGATTATGAATATGCTAATAAATGGTTAAATGGAGAAATTGAATATTCTGATTATTTAGAGCAAAAAAATGAGGAGGATATAGAACTATGAAATTATTAACTAAAGAGATTGAAGAAAAGTTTAATTCGCATCCTTTTGGTTCACAAGATGGATTAGGAGGTAATGCAGAAGTATTAGTTAAGTATTTTAATCCAACTGGAGCAGGTACTTGGCTTATTACAGAAGCAGAGAAAGAAGATGATGATTGGATAATGTATGGATATTGTAATATTACTGAATGGGAATGGGGAACTGTATCATTAAATGAATTGCAGAATTTTAAAGGACCATTTGGATTAGGAATAGAAAGAGATCTTTATACTGGAAATAACAAAGTGATTAAGGATTATGTAGATTATCCCTATGATAATGAACCAGAATTATAAATAGGAGTTACTATGTATGAAGATTATATAAAAGATTTGAAATCTAATTTAGCATTTACACATGGGGAAGACATTACAAGTTATGATTCTGGTTATGTTTGTGATATATTTTCAGAAATAGCTGATTCAAATGTAGATATATATACTTCTGATTTATTTGATTGGGGTAAAAGCAACTTATGGTATATAGATGAAGCAACTAAAGAATTTGGAGATCCTCACGACATATTAAGGCAACTTCAACAAGCTCAATATTATGCTTATGAACAAGAACTTTACGAAAATAAAGATGATGTTATTAAATTATTTATGTATTCATATATGCAGGATAATAATATTAATGCAGTTGAACAATTTGATGTTGCAATAGATAATTATGCAAAAGATGTTGATTCTAATTTTAAACTAGAAGATATAATTCAATTCTGTAAAGATTTAGATAAAAGTTATGAGGTATCATGAATACACTTTATATTGTTATTGCCATTTTAATGGTAATTTTTTTGATTGGTTTTGTTTATGTAGAACCAATGATAATGAAACATAAAGTAAAAAATGATAATGAGTATGGATCTGCTAGATTTTCAACTGATAAAGAAATAAAGAAAAATTTTAAAAAAGAATTAACATCTAACATTAAGAAATCTGGATTTCCTGTTTCTTACAGTAAAGATTTAAAAAATATATATTTTGATAGAGAAACACCTCACTATGTATATTTAGGTTCTACTGGTTCTGGTAAAACTGTAACAGTTGTTTTAAATGAATGTACTTTTATATCAGCAGCTGCTGAAAAAAGAAGTGTTTTTATTACAGATCCAAAGGGTGAGATATATCAAAATACATCTAAAATGTTTAAAGATAGAAATTATAACATTTTAACAATTGATTTTAGAAATCCTGAATTATCAAATAAGATAAATATATTAGATCCAATTATTAATGAATATGATGAATATATTGCAAATGATGAATCAGTTGTTACATTTACTAATTTAATTATTGCACATCAAAATGATAATAAGAGATTAGAAAAATTATTAAAGAATGAAAAAATAAAAGACAAGAATAGGGAGTTTATAAATGATAGAATTAAATATAATAATGTTTCTATTGAAAATTATTCAGTCATTAAGAATAATTTAAATAATAATGCTATGAGTCATTATGCAGAAACAAATAGATTAATATCATCTCTTGCAACAATGGTAATGCAGGAAAAACACGAGCAGAAAGATCCTTTTTGGAATGAATCTGCGAAAAATCTATTAGAAGGTATAATTGGTTTCTTCTTGGAAGAATATAAATTAGGAAATATAAAAAGAGAAAAAATAACAATGACATCTATTCGTAAGTTCCAGAATAGTTCTATGGAGCAAAATAATTTTAAGAAATTTAAAGAATACATAAATTTAAAACCATATGGTAGTAAATCAAAAGATGCATTGGTAAGTATATTAAGTGCTAGTGAGAATACATACAAATCAATTACAGCTGTATTTGGACAAAAAATGAATTTGTTTGATGATATTAATGTAGCTAATGTTACATCGACATCTGATTTTAAATTTAGTGATTTAGGCAAAGAACCAACAGCATTATATGTAATTGTTCCAGACGAAGATAAAACATATTTTACTTTAGTAACAATTATTGTAGGACTTCTTTATAGAGAATTAGTAAAACTTGCTAACAGTAATGAAAAAAAGAAATTACCTTATGAAATAGATTTTATTTTAGATGAATTTGCAAACTGTCCACCACTTGCAGATATAGAAGCAATTGTTTCTGTAGCTAGAAGTAGGGGAATGCATTTTCACTTTTTCATACAATCTTTTTCTCAATTAGATAATGTTTATGGAAAAGAAGTTGCTCAAATTATTTTAGATAACTGTGGTCTTACATATTTAAAAACAAATACTCAAGAAACAGCAGAAGCTATCTCAAAAAGATTAGGTAAGAAAACAATTGAATCTAATAGTGTAAGGCAGTCTATGTCATTAATGAATTACAATGGTGATAGATCTACCAATTTAATAGGTAGAGATTTAATGACACCAGAAGAAGTTAAACAATTACACTATAAAACAATTATATTTCCGATAATTGGTTTTCCAATATTTAGAGATACAATATTATACAATAAGTTTTCTTGTTATAAACCAGGAATGATTGAAAGAAAAGTTAATCCATTAAAAGATTTATCTTATACCTATTATGTAGTAGAAGATATTAAATATGAAGTTAAAGATAAAAGAAGAACACCTACTGGTGGGGCAAATGAAATTTATGAAGCTATGGAATTAGCTGATAAAGAAAATTTGAAACCACTTGAAGAGATAATAGAAAAAATCTTTAAAGAAGATTATGATTTAAAATACAATAGAACTACTAATCATAGATGTTATATGTCTATTACAATTAAGGGTAGAATTAATCAAGTGGATAAGTTATTAATTAAATCTAAAATAAAAGAAGATCAATATCATGTAGAAATAATTGAAAAGAAAGAAAAAACAATAATTAATATCCATAATGAGGGATTAAATTTAGGATTAAATCAAAGATAAAGGTAGCCATTTCTGGTTACCTTCTTTTTTTGTCGAATTTTGTCGAATAATTTATGATTGACAATATACGACAATTTATGATATATTAATATTGTCAGCTGATGCAGTAATGTAGTATGTCAGTTGATTCAACCGATGCAGTAATGTAGTATTTTCGGTTGAGTAGTAGGTCGTCTGCTAGTATAGAGACGATTTTTTTGTGCCTAAAAATCCTATTTTTCAATAAATCGGAAAATAGTAATCTTACGATATATTTAATTACCGATAAAAAAGTGTAAAAGTGTGTTATAATGATATGGAAATGAGCGTGATAAAGTGAAAAAATTATTTGGCGGAATTAATTTAACTTGGAAAAAGTTGGTTGTGTTTTCAATATTTGCAGGTATATATACGGCAGTTATGGCAATGTTACCAATAGCAAAAGATACTTCATTTAATGATTTAACTGTTACCTTTGAAGTATGGATCTTTTTTGGAATATTTATTATTATGAATAGTAAATCTCCTAAAGATTCAGCATTAAAATGTTTTATCTTCTTTTTAATTAGTCAACCATTAGTATATTTAGTTCAGGATATAATTAAACAAAGTAATTTATTTAATACATATTATAGATTTTGGTTTTTATGGACAATAGCTTGTCTTCCTATGGGTTTTATAGGATATTACATGAAAAAAGATAAATGGTGGGGATTATTAATTCTTATTCCGATGTTATTATTAACTGGAGAAGAGTGTGCTGGTTATTTATCTAAAACGATGTTTTCTTTTCCAAGACATCTATTAACTACTATTTTTTGTATGAGTGCATTAATAATCTATCCATTAGCTATATTTAATAATAAAAAAATAAAAATTACTGGGGTAGTAATAAGTAGTATAATAATTATTGCACTTACAATTATATGTATAATAAATCCACCAGTATATAGTACGGATATATTATTCAATGGCGAAAAATATAAGTTTGATGATAATTATAAAGTTTATCTTACTGATAATAAATATGGTGAATTAAGTATCAGATATGAAAGTGGTATTGAAGATTGGAAAGTTCATGCAGAATTTAAAAAAGCCGGTAAAACTGAATTTATACTAGAATCACCTGATGGCGATAAAATAACATTCGATATTTCTATCAGGAGAGATACATATACCGTAAAAGAAAAAAGTAATTAATCGCACTATTAAGATATTGCGATTATTTAAAAAAAATATTTTACAAATACAATTACAAATACAAAATAATAAATTGTTTTGTAAAAATATAAATTAATAAAAACTAAAAAGCACGAAAAATCGTGCTTTTAAACTTATTGAATACACATAAAACACCTTTTGGAGCCACCCCCTGAAGAGAGATATTTATTAATGATATCTCTCATTTTGCTTATATAGCAACGGTTTGCGGAGGTCTACGCCATCAAAAAATATTTTTAGGTGGCAAATGTGTTCGAAAAATAGTAATATTGCGATTATTTCAAACTCTACTAACGCTGTGGATACAATTAATAATTTTTATATTATAATTGTTATGTAGAGGTGAAAATATGAATCAAGAAAAGATTGGAAAATTTATACTTAAACTTCGTAAAGATAAAAAAATGACTCAACAAGAGTTAGCTGATAAATTAAATGTAACAGATCGTGCTGTTTCTCATTGGGAAAACGGAAGGAGTATTCCTGATGTAGCACTATTTAAGCCTATATGTGAAATATTTGGAATTTCAGTTAATGAGTTAATTAGTGGAGAAAAATTAAGTAAGGAAAAATTGATTAAGCAAAGCGATGAGAATATTATTAATACTTTAAAAGATAGCAATAAGCATAAAAGAAAGTCTAAAAGTATAATTGTTATTTTAACAATTGGAATCGTTATTCTATTAATTGCTATATTAATAGGAATTAAAAATAAGTATCCAAAGATAGACTTATTTAATTTTACAATACAACAAGCTGATCCAGAGAAGCCTTATAAATTGGAAAACCAATTAGAAACAGGTAAAAGCGAAGTGTATTATTATGGATTAGATTTCGCAATAATTTGTGAAAAAAATGAAAATTGCTATCAAGTAAAAGATGCTTTAAAACATAGACAAATATCATTAGATGAATTTCAAAAGTATTTAGAAAAGCAGGCTGAATATGAAAACTATAAAGTTATGAATTTTTATGATGGAGGAACTACTTTATATTCAAAAGGTGGTATGCAAATAATGTTTTGTAATACTATTGAAGGAAATAAAGATGTTTATATTGGAAATGAGCAAATGATAGAAAATTTACATGGAGAATATTGTGGACATAAAAGGAATGAAGATGAGAGTTATATTAGAACATATATGGTATTAAGTAATACAATTTATAGCAATGACAAAGAATATAATGAAGTTTTACTTGAAGATATTAATGGTAAAACTGGAAAAGCTATAGTTGGTAAATCTTTTAATTTAGTACCTGGACATACTTATTACTTCTCATTTTTAACATTTGATAAATTTGAAGATACCATAGAAAATATTTTTAATAATTCCACCTTGTTAGAAGCTAAGGAATTAGATGAACAGTATGATAAAAGAGATTGGATTAATGAAGATATAATAGTTAATGAAGATGTAGATAATGGAGCTGAACTAAATGAGCTTGAGCATGTAAGAATGGATATAGTAGATGGAACATTAACTAAAGCATCAGCTAAAGTAAGAATAACAGATTATACAAATAATAAATATACTTATGGATCTGATTTTAGAATAGATAAAAAAGTTGGAAATAAATGGAAAGAATTAGAACTTAAAAATAGGTTGGCTTTTAATGCAATGGCATATCATCCAGATACTAATGGTCATCTAGAATTTGATATAAATTGGGGTTATGCTTATGGCAATTTAACATCAGGTAGATATAGAATAGTAAAGTATGCATTGATTAGAACTGAAGGATGTAATCCTACTTGTAAACATCACTATTTTTCAGTTGAGTTTGATATAGATTAATAATCGCAATATTAAGATATTCCGTTAAGATTAGAATTAAGATTTTAGCCTTTTTCATTGCTTTGAATTTTAAGATATTAGGATTTAAATATTTCTAAATCTATATCCAAAAGAATAAAAATTAGCACTTTGTATTGACAATTGCTAATTTTTGAGTATAATTATAATTGTAGTGAGAAAAAGATACTCACTATGGTATTAAAATTATATATTTGATATGTGCTTACCTCAAATGGCTCAA
>JAEEGI010021949.1_pt1 | contig 12653 bp, 13 predicted proteins | sample 8958751 | NCBI WGS metagenome assembly JAEEGI01 (sample SAMN16246545, study PRJNA631951) | gut metagenome | biome: gut microbiome; feature: rumen; material: KS-attached | host: Bos | place: Iran: Karaj | collected 2018-10 | reverse complement strand
TGCTGATACCTGCTCCGCAGGCTCCCCAGAATCCGCAAGCGCCTCCGGGGACACTTTTGCCTCGGTTCATCATCTCTGTCAATGAACTATGAAGATCAATGTCTCCTCCTGCATTTTTATATGCTGTCAGAAGAGCCGTCCCTACCATAACATGATGCTCCGGTCCATGCATATGACAAAACGGAAGCGACATCATCTTTTCAATAATTGCAATTGGATTTTTTGAAGTTTCCTTCAGGCATAATCCGATAATCGTATCCAAACCTTGTGTATGACAGTCATTGCATACATAATGTCCGTTGATACATCTGGTCTTGCTGTTCTCTTTTTTATGGCAGATCTCACATTCCATGAGGATATCATTCTCAAGGTATTCCAATGGAGACTTGCAGATCAAGCATTCTTCCTTCATCAAGTTTTCCTCCGCAAATGCCGATTTGCCGAAATGATTCTATCAAACCGAGCAAAGCTTTTCTACTGAAAACGGGGCTGGAATGTTGCTTCCAACCCCGTCGATGGCGGAGAGGATGGGATTCGAACCCATGTGCGCTTTCACGCAAACTGATTTCGAGTTTTTGAAGCTACTGTTCCCCGCTGTGCGGCAGAGTGCGTTTTCTGTGCGTTTCATCCCGTCGAAAACCCAGTCATTTCAAGGCTTTCCGCCGTTTTTCCCTGGAATCACGGGGCTTTCCGGCTTCGGCTCGTATGCGGGCAAAATCACGTTTTTGGAAAGAACTGCGGAAAGAACGGAAAGAACTACATCCAAAAGGCAATACGCAGGCAGGTTCGAACACCGACAAATCATTTTTGAGGTGTATTGCTATGAACAATATCAACTGGGACAAACTCCCCGACGAGCTGACCATGGAGCAGTTTTACAAGCTCTGCCACGTCAGCAAAAAGACCGCCCGGTATCTCCTGCGCAGCGGCAAAATCCCCTGCAAGTATACCGGCAAGCGGACACATTCTTATACTATCCGAAAGGAAGACGTAATCGCTTTTCTGAAAGACCGGGAGAAGGCTTTGAAAACTATATGGAGAATCAGACAAAAGATGGGACAAAATTCTACACGGAAACTGAGAACTGTCAAAGCTTCCACGGTGATTTCGTATCACGCTGTAATCTATCAGGCGCTGAAATACGCCATGAAGATCGACCTCGTGACGCAGAACGTGGCCATGAAGGTGGACAGGCCGAAGAAAAATGACTTTCAGCCGGTCTCAAATCAAAATCAACACCTAGATTGTTTTTTTCTGAGTTACGAATTGCCTGTGAACCACAGTAATATACAGATTTAGTACGGTTAGTTGAATTTAAAGTGATATTCATCGATTTTATCGTCTATTATTATTAATGTTCCGTCTCGTTGAATAATGAACATACCTCCATAAGCTGCGAAACCGATTTCAACAACATCAGTCAACCCGTTTATATATTCACAAAATCTCCATCCGCAGTCATCAGGAACAAGTATATTCCCCGTATTAGTCAAAGCAACTGGGAATTCTTCAAAAAGTCTGTTCATTGTTATTGTATAAGCAACATCCTTCCATGATTCAATTACGGCTTTATCGTGATTGTATTCCCCCGCAATCAATACAGTCCCATCTTTGTTTACTCCGGTTATTGTGGAGTGGCTCATCGAATCAATAGATATCCATTTTATATTTTCCCATGTTGATACCTCCGAAGACAAGCTGGTATCTACCGGAATACCGCTGTGAATATTCTGGTCAGTCACCGTTCCATCTCTAAACAGATAGGTTGCATCATCCAGTGTCTGTGCAACTTGTAATACATTCTGATTTGTTTTTGTGCTATACTGCTCGAAATAACTGCAGCGGAAACAGTCTCCAGCTTCAGTAACAACGTACACATAGCCCCAGTGTCTGGTTCCGGTGTCTCCCGTAACTGCAACATAAGCCCGAACAATTCTAGACTGGCTGTTAATGATGTTTAAATAGTTCATCAAAGCAGAATAATCCTCGTCAACTTTAGTCCCTTCTTCCGGACTATCATGAAAGTATAAGATATCAAATCGTTCCTGTGCTATTGCATCATCGTACAACTGAACTCGTATCACTATATCATCCCTGAACACAAGGATATTTGACTGAAAAAAAACAAAGCAATTAATGGAGTCATTCCATTCTGTGCTGTTTAGATGATATGTATCATAAACTCTGCGAGACAATTCATCCTTGTCAAATCCGCTGAACTGAAGTTTTCCGTTTTGTAACGTTATCATGTTGACCGAAGAGCGATCAGAAGACACACGCACATAAGATGTACCGGGAGGGGAAACGGTATTTTCGGTTTGAATTATTTCAGTAGTATAGTCATTGTTCTGGATATTATTGGTGGGATCATTATTAATATCATCGTTTTCATGTCCGCTTGTTTCATGATTTGGTATAACAGTGGATGAAGTAGAATCAATCGGGTCGTCTGCACTGGATTCATATTCTTTTTTGGCATTCACGCATGCGGATAAAGCAAAGAGCAGAGTACAGAATAATAATATTATGCGTATTCTCATTGCATTCACCTTTCTTCCGTCTTGTCTCAATCAATCGTTATATATTTTGTAATTTCACTGAATTTCATAGGATCAGATGATGATTTTATATATGTTGAAAGAAGCTTACGATATCTTGCTGATTTATTATTTGAATATGAATCGTAAACATAATATGATCCATTCTCATAAGTCACAACAAGGGCATGATCTGAACCAACAAGTATAATACCTTGTTTCATCTAACAGTTCGATCTCGATTGTTATACCTTGACTGGTGATTGTATGTTATATTTCATCTCTGAGCTTCGGATCGTCTAAGCCTCTGTTGAGTGCTTCGCTGTTTTGAATTTGTACCGAAAGCAAAGTTGGACTCTCATCCTCTTCTGTGTCTTTCTCTGTATTCAACTTCAGACATCCATAATTAGGCATTACAGAATAAATCAACGAGCAAATAACCGTTACTGCTAAAATATTTAAAAGATTTCTTGCCATAGTATTCATAAGCCTCCAATATAGAATTATAAAAAAACATCAAAAAGTACTGTGACTCAACAGATTGTGATAGAATGAATTGTTCATATCTTTAAGTATACTGAAAGAATTATACTATGTCAATACATTTTCACCTAAGTTGCAATTAAATGCCATTAAGTTGCAGAAAACTATATGGATTGTTTGTTTATCAACTAGCTTAAAATCAGAAAGGAATGATCATCGTTGAAAATGACAAGGGCAGCTTTGATGCCTCAAAGTCGGCAGGACATATCGCATCCCCAAAGTCCACCTTCTGGAATATCTCTGCGTCGGCTCCCGAAGCCAGCAGCAGGCAGTCTGATTCTATTCAAAAAAAGTTCAAGGCGGCATCCTTGTCCCCCTGAGATCGAATGAAGTATAATGATCTCGGTCAACGACAAGTGCCGCCCTGCGAGAAAGGAGTACATAATGGTAGCAGGACATGTAAGAGAAAAGAAAGGATATTTCTACGCGGTACTTAACTACACAGATGTTTTCGGAAACCGGAAGACAAAATGGATTGCGACTGGCCTGCCGGTCAAGGGCAATAAAAAGAGAGCGGAGGCAATTTTGCAGGAGCAGCGGCGTAAATTCGTTCAGGATGCGCCACCCGCAGACGATATGCTTTTCGCTGATTTCATGGAACAGTGGCTTGAAGTCGTGAAGACTTCCATCGCTGTACCAATCTATGCTTCCTATTGCAACATGGTAAAGAAGATCATCAGCCCCTATTTCAGAGAAAAAGGGATCACCCTGAAAGGACTGACTGCCAAGGACATTCAGGACTTCTATCTGAAAGAACTTGAACGTGTCAGCGCCGCTTCGGTGATCCACTACCACTCGAATATTCATAAGGCCCTGAAATACGCCGTGAAGCTCGATCTGATTCCCGGAAACCCCGCCGATAAGGTTGAGCGTCCGAAGAAAGAGAAATTTTCCGCGAGTTTCTACGACGCTGATGAAATCAACAAGCTCTTTGAAATTTCAAAGGGAACCAAACTGGAAATCCCGATTCTTCTCGGTGCGTTCTACGGCCTGCGCCGCAGCGAGGCGATTGGCCTGAAATGGGATGCCGTCGATTTCGAGCATGATACCATCACGATCAAGCACACTGTAACGTCCGTCAATCTCGATGGCAAGCACATTCTTGTGCTCCAGGATACGACGAAAACCAAGTCCAGCAGAAGAACCCTTCCTCTCTGGAAGTCTTGGGTGTCCCGCACTCTGCGGAGTGCGGGTCAGGGCGTTGCCCTCGACACTCGGGATGCTTCGCATCCCGGACCACCATTTTGGAAAAGGTGGACGAAAACTTTTGCCCTATTTTCGACAGCCCTATATGAAATCGGGTGCCCCGAAGGGGCGGATGGGGGTTCCCCATCAGTTCAGCCGCGAAATGATCGTCTGGAACGCGGCGTCGTAGTAGTCCTCGGCGCGCTTCTTGATTTCGAGGCAGTTGTCCTTGTTGCAGTATTCGAGAATGAACGGCTTCTTGTCCGCGAACCGGATATACAGCTCCATGAACTTCTTCCAGTCGATGTCGCCGTCGCCGAGGTTCACGCCGTAGGTGGCGTTGATCTTGCGGTCCTTGCCGTGGAAGTAGCTGATGTCGTGCTTCAGGTAGTAGAACATGCCCTCCTCGTCGGAGTTCGCGAGGAAGTTCGCCGGGTCGAGCATCGCGCCGAGGCGGATATGGCTCTCCTCCTCCAGCTCCTCGATCAGCGTTTTCAGCCGCCGGGGCGAGGGGATGATGTCGAGGACGCACGCCTCGAGCGCGAGGTGCACGCCGCATTTCTCCGCCTCGAGGCAGATCGGGCGGATCGTGGCCTTGATGTTTTCGTAGTCGGTCTCGTAGGTGTCGCTGTTGATCCCGCGGCGGCCGGGCGTGAAGCCGCATTCGCTCGCGAGGTAGGGGATCCCGGCTTCGGCGGCGAATTCAATGTAGCGGCGGGCGTAATCGATGACGGCGGCGCGACGGTCGGGGTCGGGATTGCGCAGGTCGGTGAAGATGCCGAGGGAAGTGACGGCGATCCCGCGGCCGGTGAATTCGCAGGCAGCCTCCTTCACGCGTGCCGGGGTGATCCCCTCGAGGGAGCCGATCCCGTTATAGGTCCAGCCGGGGAGCTCGGGGTGGACGAAGCAGAGCTCGGTGCAGCGGAAGCCTCCCGCCGCCATGCGCTCCGCGGTGTCGGAAATCGTCAAGCCGTTGAACGACCGGGACGTGATCCCGAGATTGAGCATATCACAACCTCCTTTTGATTTGAACAAATTGGCGGTCCGGACCGGAATGCCGGTTTTTATTTCATTATAATATGACGAAAAAGATTCGTCAAGGGGAATTCGGAAATTTCCGCGAAAAGAACGGAAAAAGTCAAAAATGCCGCGTTTGCGCGGCGCACCGCGGGCAAAAAAGCGTTTATGCAGCTTGTGCGGCTGCGCTTGCAGGTGGAGTGCTGGCGATCTCCTTTGGGAATGAGAGAAAAAGGTCAGAGAAAGTCCTGCGGGACTTTCTCCCATTCATTATTGCCTTGCGGCGCACCCAAGAGGTCTCCGGAACCGGCCTCTTGGGGATCACCGCTCCCAGAGGCGCCGTTCCTCGCCTCTAGACTCCAGCCCTCCTCAGGTTCAACCTCCCTTTTCAAAGGGAAGCGTCTTGTTCCTTTCGTAAAGGAGCGGCTTCTGAGCCTCCAGAAAGAGCAGAAGGAAAACCGGCGACTGTGCGGGCGTTGCTACAACCGGGAATTTGAGGACTATATCTGCGTCAATGAAATCGGAGACCTCATCAAGCCGGAGTACATCTCGTCAACATTCGCCGCGTTCCTGGAAGAGAACGGTATGCGGAGGATCAGGTTCCATGATCTCCGGCACTCCTGCGCTTCATTGATGCTCTCCAGCGGGGTTCCCATGAAGCAGATTCAAGAATGGCTCGGCCACAGCGACTTTTCGACTACGGCGAATATTTACGCCCACCTGGAATACAGCTCCAAGATTTCCTCGGCTGACGCGATGCTTTCCGGGCTCGGAATTACGGCTTCATGATAGCCGGGGAACAAGGACACGATGGGTAACCTCGAAGCGAAAAGTGGAAAGTGCCCATTTCTGGACACTTTCCACTCAAGTCTGGCCAAACTGTCCGAAAAGCGAGCGAAAAAGGCAGAGATATGGTATAATTATATCAGGAAGGAGGCGGGAAGGATGAAGTATATGGAGAAGAGAGACCGATGTTTATTCGATTATATCTTGACTCGCCTATCAGTCATAGATATAATAAAAACAAATGAACCGACGGATCCTGTGCTCGATTTCCTGCAAATCCGTCTGTACGAAGAGCCGCCACCCGCAAGTTCCTCTTTATGCATCCGGAGAGCTACGAGCAGATGAAGCGCCGCAGAGAGCATCTGGACTGAAGCATCGGGCAATGGCGCCGCCGCGGCGTCTGATCTCAACCGTTCTCACCCAAAGCCACGTCTGCGGCCAATTCCCCGGAAGGAAGTGCACCATGATAAAAAGAACCCTTTCCATACTGCTGGCCGTATGTATGCTGTGCTGCCTCTGCGCCTGCGCGCGCAGGCCGCCGGCGAATGACGCGCAGGCGCCGAAGCGCGTGGTGGCCGCGAACCGGTCCATGGCGGATCTCTGGCTGTTGGCGGGCGGCGAGCTCGCCGGCGCCACCGAGGACGCCATGGAGCTGGAGGGCGTCGACGGCGAAACAAAGGTGATCGGCACCACGGAAAAGCTGAATCTGGAGGCCATCGTGGCCCTGGAGCCGGAGCTGGTGCTGCTCTCGGCGACCATCCCGGCCCACAAGACCGCAAGAAACACGCTGGAGGAAATGCAGATTCCCTGCATGAGCCTGGAGATCGACAGCTTCGATGACTACGATTCCGCCATGCAGACGCTGACCGCCATGACGGGCAGGGAGGACCTGTACAAAACCAACGTGCAGGACGTCCGCGCCCGAATCGATGAGATCCTGAAAAAATCGGACGGGACGCAGGCCAGCTTTCTGGCCATCCGCATCTCCCCGTCAAAGACCGTCGCGCTGAAAAACGACTATTTCTCCTGCGACATCATCTCGAGCTTCGGCCTGCAGAATGTCGCTCAGGACGATACGGTCCTCAAGGAGCTGAACCTCGAGGCCGTCGTCCAGTGGGACCCGGACTACATCTTCGTCATCACCCAGGGAGACGAGGAGAAGGCGCGGCAGCTCTATCAGAACGCCTACCTCGACCAGCCCGCCTGGAACGGCCTGCAGGCGGCACAGAATGGTCGGGTTTACCTGCTCCCGAAGGAGCTGTTCCAGTTTAAACCAAACGCCAGATGGGACGAAGCCTATGCCTACATCGACCGTATCCTCCGGGAATCGTAAGCTGTATCTGATCGCTCCTGCGCTGCTGCTGGCCGGCCTCGCCCTGTCCCTGTTCGGTCCCGGCGGCGAGCTCACCCCGGCCCGCCTCTTCGGGGCCATGCTGCGGCCGGGGAGCGGCAGTCCGGAAAGCCTGATCTTCTGGTCGCTGCGCGTGCCCCGGACGCTGGCGGTGCTGCTGTGCGGGGGAGCGCTGAGCGCGGCGGGCCTGCTGCTGCAGCGCACCCTGCACAATGACCTGGCCTCCCCCGGCATCCTCGGCATCAACGCCGGGGCGGGCTTTTTTGCGCTTCTGGCGGGCCTGTTGCTGCCCGGCGCACTTCTGGCGCGGGGCCTGTTTGCCTTTGCCGGCGCCATGGGCGCGGTGGGGATCGTCCTGCTGCTGTCCCGCCGGATCGGCAGCTCCAAAAGCAGTATCCTGCTTTTGGGTATCGCCGTTTCCACCATGATGACGGCCCTGAGCAACGGGATCGTCACCGCGTTCCCCGAGGCCGTGCCGGACAAGGTGGCCTTCAGCCTGGGCGGCTTCCACGCCATCTCGGCAAGGCAGATCGTCTTCTCCGTATGCGCGGTGATCCCTGCCCTGGCGCTGTGCTTCTTCCTGCACCGGGGTATCGGGATGCTGGCCCTGGGCGACGAGGCCTGTTTTGGCCTGGGCCTCGATCCGAAAAAAATGCGCGCCGTGACCCTGGTCTGCGCCTCGGTCCTGGCGGCGGCCGCGGTGAGCATCTGCGGGCTGCTGGGCTCCATGGGCCTGATCGTGCCGAACTGTGTCCGGCTGATGGGCGCGCGTACCGTGCGCAGCCAGCTTGGACTGAGCATCGTCTACGGCGGCGGCTTTCTGCTCCTGTGCGACAGTCTGATCCGCCTGCTGTTCTATCCCTTCGAGCTGCCGGTGGGTCTGCTGCTGTCCGCCCTGGGCGCGCCGTTCTTCATTTTCCTGCTGGCAAGGCGCAGAAGGAGGGCTGCGGAATGAGACTGGAGCTGCAGAAGCTGTGCGCCGGCTACGGCGGCGGGAGCGTCCTGCGGGAAATCTCCGCCGGGTTTGAAACCGGGCAGCTCAGCGTGATCGTCGGCCGGAACGGGGCCGGTAAATCCACACTGCTGCGCGCCATGTCGGGCATGCTCCCGGCCGGGGGGACGGCCACGCTGGCCGGCGCGCCCATCCATGCCCTCCCGGGGACGCAGCGGGCCATGGGCCTGGGCTATCTGCCCCAGCGGCTGCGCACGCCGGATATGACCGTGCAGACCCTGGTCAGCCACGGACGGTTCTCCCGCCTCGGGTTTTCCAAGACGCTGGGCGGGGAGGACAAGGAAAAAATCCGGCAGGCCCTCGAGCAGACCGGCATGACAGAGCTTCGTTTTCGCACCCTGCCGACCCTGTCCGGGGGCGAGCTGCAGCGTGCCTACTGCGCCATGGTCATCGCCCAGGATCCGGATTTCCTGCTCCTGGATGAGCCGACGGCCTTTCTGGACGCGGAGGCGAGCATTCAGCTCGCGCAGATCCTGCGCGCTCTGACACGCGCGGGCAAGGGTGTGGTCCTCTCGTGCCACGATCTGCCCCTGGCCTTCAGCATCGCGGACCGCGTCCTCGTGCTCCACGGCGGAACCCTGGTCCTCGACGCTGCGCCGGCTCTAGCCGCCCGGCAGGAAAAAACCATATTCGACGCGGTGGGCGTCCGGCTCAAGCGGATCGATGATCCGGACGCGTTCTGCACTTATATTCTGGCAAAACCAAATGATAATACATGAATGGAGGAAGATACCGTGGGTTATTTTCTGACACGCGAGGCGTTTGACGGCGTGGTGGCGGAGCTGGGCAAGCGTTTTCGCATCTTTGCGCCGGTACGCAAAAAGGGCGCGGGCCGGTTCACGGATACGGACGTGATCCTGTACGACACGGTCCGCTCCGGCTCCGAAATCGTGCTGGACGCCAAATCCGACTACGCCTTCAAGGAGGCGCTGACGCCTCTGTCAGAGGTGCTGTTCTACTTCACCGAGGCCAACACCCAGGCGGCGAGCTTCGATGATCGGCCCATTCTGATCTTCGCCCGGGCCTGCGACATGCACGCCCTGCAGCGGATGGATCAGATCTACCTGTGCAACGGCCCGGAGGATCCCTTCTACCGCCGCAGACGGGAGCTGGTGCATTTTGCGCTGATCGGCTGTTCCGAGTCCTTCCCGAACTGCTTCTGCGTATCCATGGGCACAAACGTCGCCCCGGAGGGCTGGCTGTTCTCGGTGGACAGCGCGCCGGACGGCTGCGCCTGCACCGTGCCGGACGCCGGCTGCGCCCCGCTCTTTGCCGCCGCCACGGCGCGGGAAATCGACGCGGCTCCCTGCCACGTGACGGAAAACGAGGTCCGGGTCTGCGTCCCGGAAACGGTCCCCGCCGCCGTGCGTACCCACAGCCTGTGGGATGAGTATACTGTGCGCTGCATCAACTGCGGACGGTGCAATTTTGTCTGCCCCACCTGCACCTGCTGGTCCATGCAGGATATCAGCTACACCGACAACGGCAACGTCGGCGAGCGCCGGCGCGTGGCGGCCTCCTGCATGGTGGACGGCTTCACGGATGTGGCCGGCGGCGGCCAGTACCGGCGCAAGAACGGCGAGCGGATGCGCTTCAAGGTGCTGCACAAGATCTACGACCACCGCCAGCGCTTCGGCAATGATATGTGCGTCGGCTGCGGCCGCTGCGACGATATCTGCCCCGAGTACATCTCCTATTCCAATATCATCAACAAGGTCTATGACGCTGCGAGGGAGGGCTGAACATGGAAAATGCCTATATCCCCTTTGCCTCCGAGATCCTGGAGGTCATCCGGCACACGGAGAAGGAATACACCTTCCGCATGGAATTTCGCGGCATTGTGAAGCCCGGCCAGTTTTTCGAGGTGTCCATCCCGAAGTTCGGTGAAGCCCCGATCTCGGTCAGCGGCATCGGCGAAAACTTCGTGGATCTGACCATCCGCCGGGTGGGCCGGGTCACCAACGAGGTGTTTGAGCACTATCAGGGCCAGAAGCTGCTCATGCGCGGCCCCTACGGCAACGGCTTCGACGTGGGTTCTTTCCTGAACGGCGAGACCGTTGTGGTGGCGGGCGGTACGGGTGTGTCCCCGGTGCGCGGCGTCATCGAGGCCTTGAGCACTTCGGAACAGGCGAAGAAAAAGTACGTGATCGTCGGATTCCGCTCTCCGGACGACATGCTCTTCCGCACGGATCTCAAAAACTGGGCCGAGCGTCTGAATCTGATCCTCACCGTGGACCGGGCAGAGGAGGGCTATGCCGGCAACGTAGGCCTGGTCACAAAGTACATCCAGGACCTGCCCCTGGCCGATCCTTCCAACGCCAGGGCCGTGGTCGTGGGTCCTCCCGCCATGATGCGCTTTACCATTATCGAGCTGCAGAAGAAAGGCTTCCGGGATGAGAATATCACCGTATCCTACGAGCGGAAGATGTGCTGCGGCCTCGGCAAATGCGGCCACTGCCGCATCGGCGGCAAATACGTTTGCATCGACGGCCCCGTGTTCCCGTACAACGAGGCGAAAGTCCTGCTGGATTGAAAGAGAGGTGCACTATGGGACATTTGGATATCAATGTCGGCAAGCTCAAGAAAAACGCATTCCGCTATTCCAAGGTGCGCGGTGAGACGGCCTCCCGCATCCGCATCCCCGGCGGCGTGATCGACGCGAAGTCCCTGGCCAAGGCGGTCGAAATCGCGGAGAAATACGGAAACGGCGTGATCAATATCACCAACCGCCAGGGCCTGGAGATCCCGGGCATCGACCTCCGGGACATGGACAAGGTCAACGAGGAGCTGCAGAGCATCATCGAGGCCCTGAACATCAACCAGACCCAGTCCGGCGCGGGCTATCCCTCCTCCGGTACCCGCAATATCATCGCCTGTCCCGGCGCCCGGCTGTGCCCCTTCGGCTGCTACGACACCACGGCCATGGCACGGCAGTGCGAAAAGCTGATCTTCCCCAACGACCGCCATGTAAAGATCGCCTTCACGGGCTGCTCCAACGACTGCGCCAAGGTCCGCATGGCGGACTTCGGCGTCATCGGCATGACCGAGCCCCAGTACGATCCCGCCCGCTGTGTATCCTGCGGCCAGTGCGTGGATTTCTGCCGCCGCCGCTCCGTCAACGCCCTGTCGCTGGTCAACGGCAAGGTGACGCGCGACGCCGCGAAGTGCATCGGCTGCGGCGTGTGCGTGGTCTATTGCCCCACCCGGGCCTGGACGCGAAGCCCCGAGCATTATTTCCGCATTGTTCTTCTTGGCCGCACCGGCAAGCGCAATCCGCGCCTGGCGGAGGATTTCATCAAGTGGTGCGATGAGGAAAGCGCGCTCAAGCTCATCAAAAATTCCTACGCCTACATCGAGGAATACATTGACCCCAACGCCGTGGAGCACAAGGAGCACATTGGCTACATTGTGGACCGCACCGGCTTCGAGGAGTTCAAGAAATATATCTTAGGGGACGTCACTCTGCCGGAGAAGGCGGAGGTCAAGCAGAAGCTTTACTGGGGCGGCAAGCACTACGATTCGTATTGATACGACAACGGCAGCAGAGCATCCGCTGTGAATAAGAATGACTCCCCGCCCCAAACGTGCCGGGGAGTCATCCGCGTTGGGAATACGGAGCTTTACCGGGTTGTTCTTCCGCGAGATTTGACTCGCTATGAAGCGAGGCGGCGCAAATTCTGCCACAGCCGGGCGATTTGTTCAATACTCAAACTTCGCACACCGATTTTGCCAAAAAAGTTGAACAATCAGCCTGATTTTTGAGGAATACAGCAATATACTCAGGCACATCCGCTATGAGCGATGCGAAAAGGGTGAAGATTTCCTCTTCAGGGGCATTAAATCCCTGCATGAGTTTTGTCAGAAAAAGTTGGATTTTCTCAAAAGCTTGGGCAATTGAAATCTCTGCTATTTCCTCTGAAATCATGCAGAATATCGGCCCCGCTGTCCGGGCATCCTGGTCTGCTCTTGTTTCCATGGCCAGGAACATATACCGCGCAAATACAATTGTAATATGTTCCGCGTGGTAACGCCAGATACTCACAAATTGCGTGAAGAGAAAACTGTCCCTCCAGTGCCTGAACCGCACGCAGTTTATCTGCGCGCGGGGAGTTTGCTTATTCTGTATATGAAGATGAGATCATCGGTACATGAAACTGAAAAGGGACTGGCATTATCAGAATTATTATGCTATAATCTAACTTGACCAACAATAAAGGAGAGA
>JAEEGI010021948.1_pt1 | contig 12653 bp, 9 predicted proteins | sample 8958751 | NCBI WGS metagenome assembly JAEEGI01 (sample SAMN16246545, study PRJNA631951) | gut metagenome | biome: gut microbiome; feature: rumen; material: KS-attached | host: Bos | place: Iran: Karaj | collected 2018-10 | reverse complement strand
TGAGCGCACGTTTGAAGCGCCGCTGGAAGAAAAAAAGTATTCCACCATCAAAGATGTTCTCGTGACCATGAACCCTGCGGACATCGCCGCGATCTTCGAAGACGTAGACGAAGAACGTTTACCTCTTCTGTTCCGCCTGCTCCCGAAAGAACTGGCGGCGGAGACGTTCGTAGAGATGGAACCGGAACAGCAGGAGATCCTGGTCGAAGGATTCTCCGACCGCGAGCTGCACGAGGTCATGGACGAACTGTTCGTCGACGACGCGGTCGATCTGGTCGAGGAGATGCCGGCCAACGTGGTCAAGCGTATCCTGGCCCAGGCGGACCCGCAGATGCGGCGGGAGATCAACGAGATCCTGCGCTACCCGGAGGATTCGGCAGGGTCCATCATGACGACGGAATACGTCAACCTGCACCCGTCCATGACGGTGGGGGACGCCATCGAGCGCATCCGCCGCACCGGCGTGGACAAAGAGACGATCTACACCTGTTACGTCACGGACGAGCGTAAGCTGCTGGGCACGGTCACCGTCAGGGAACTGCTGATGGCCAGAGACGACGTGAAGGTCGAGGATCTGATGGAGACGAACGTCATCTCCGTCAATACGCTGGACGACCAGGAAGAGGTCGCCAACATGTTTACGAAATACAGCTTTCTGGCGCTGCCCGTCGTGGACAGCGACATGAGGATGGTCGGTATCGTCACGTTCGACGACGCCATGGACGTTCTGGAAGAAGAGACGACGGAGGACATGGAGATCATGGCCGGTATTACGCCGTCCGAGAAGACGTATTTCCGCTCCAACCCCTGGGAACTGTACAAACACCGCATTCCCTGGCTGCTGCTGCTGATGGTCTCGGCCACGTTCACCGGCATCATCATCACGCACTTCGAAAACGCCCTGGCGGCGCAGGTGGTGCTGACCGCATTCATCCCCATGCTGATGGACACGGGCGGCAACTCCGGTTCGCAGGCTTCCGTCACCGTCATCCGCGCGCTGTCGCTGGACGACGTGGAATTCGCTGACCTGCCCGTCGTCGTCTGGAAGGAGATCCGCACGGCCGTGCTGTGCGGCGTGTCGCTGGCCGCGGCCTGTTTCGTCAAGCTGATGGTCGTCGACAAACTGATCCTGGGCAACGAAGCGGTGACGACGACCGTAGCGGCCGTCGTGTGCTCGACCATGGCGCTCACGGTGCTGGTCGCCAAACTCATCGGCTGCAGTCTGCCGATGTTCGCGAAAAAACTGGGCTTCGATCCGGCCGTCATGGCCAGCCCGTTCATCACGACGATCGTGGACGCGGTCTCCCTGCTGGTGTATTTCGCCATCGCCAGCGCGCTGCTGTTCTGAAACAGAGGCTTTTTTCTCAGAAGCCGGAGCAGATCCGGCTTCTTTTTATGGAAATATGAACAAGATCAATGATTTTACAGAAGGCAAGATTCTGTCGCCTTTAATACGGTTCGCCATCCCCATCCTGCTGTCCCAGCTGCTGCAGACAGCCTACGGCGCGGTGGACATGCTGGTGATCGGCACGTTTGGCTCCACGGCCGACGTTTCCTCGGTCTCTACGGGAGGATGGATCGTAACGCTGGCGCTCTGCTTCATGACGGGTCTCGCCATGGGCATGACCGTCCTGATCGGCCGCGCCATCGGCCAGAAAGACCCGCAGCAGGTGGGACGCATCATCGGGACCGCCATCGTTCTGTTCGGCTGCTTCTGCCTCGTGATCATGGCTGTGCTGATCGTCTTCGCGCCGCAGCTGGCGGTTCTCATGAAGGCGCCGCAGGCGGCTTTCGCCGGTACGGTGACGTACATCCGCATCTGCGCCGGGGGGCTCGCCTTCATCACGGCGTATCACGTCATCGGCAGCATGTTCCGCGGCATGGGCGATTCCGCCATGCCCCTGGTGACCGTCGCAATCGCCTGCGTGTTCAACATCTGCGGCGACCTGCTGCTGGCGGGAAAGTTCTTGCTGGGCGTGAAAGGCGTCGCCATTGCCACGGTGTTCGCGCAGGGGGTCAGCGTGTTGGCGTCCCTGCTGATCATGAGGCGCCGGGGCGTGCCGTTTTCATTTTCCCGCTCGGACGTGCGGCTGGACAGGGTCATCGCGTCGGACCTGCTGCGCATCGGTATTCCGACGTCCGCGCAGGACGTCCTCGTGACCCTCTCCTTCATCGTGATCGCGGCGATCGTGAACGGACTGGGCCTCGTGCCTTCGGCGGGGGTAGGCGTGGCGGAGAGAATCTGCTCGTTCGTGATGCTGGTGCCGTCCACGTTCTCCATGGCCATGTCCGCGTTCGTCGCGCAGAATTACGGCGCCCGCAGGCTGGACAGGGCGGAGAAGGCGCTCGCCTGCGGCATCGCGGTCTCTTTGGGCGTGGGCGTGTTCATGTTCGCGTTCATGTTCTTCCGGGGCGACATCCCATCGTCCTGGTTCGCGGCGGGCAAAGCGGACGTCGTGGCGGCTTCCGCGGATTATCTGAAGGCCTACGCCATCGACTGCCTGCTCACCAGTTTCCTGTTCTGTTTCAACGGGTATTTCAACGGGCTGGGGCGGACCCGCTTCGTCATGACGCAGAGCATCGCCGGGGCGTTCGGCGTGCGCATCCCGGTCTCGTACCTGATGAGCCGGCAGGTGCCGGTCTCCCTGTTTCACGTGGGACTCGCCACGCCCTGCAGCACTTTCGTGCAGATCATTTTATGCTTCCTATATTTCTTTTTGCTTAAGCGCAAAAATAAGTCGGAAAATACAAAAGTTGTGCTATAATAAATCGTTATTTGTCTATACGACCTGAACTAAGGAGGAAAATACATGTTAAGAATTGCAATCAACGGTTTCGGCCGCATCGGAAGACTCGCGTTCCGCAGAATGTTCGGCGATCCCCGGTTCAACATCGTCGCGATCAACGACCTGACCAGCCCCGACATGCTGGCTTACCTGCTGAAGTACGACTCCGTACAGAAAGCGTACGAAGGTCATCTGATCAGCGCGGACGAAAAGTCCATCACCGTGGACGGCACCACGATCCCCGTATTCGCGCAGTCTGACGCGAAGAACCTTCCCTGGAAGGAATACGACGTGGACATCGTGCTGGAATGCACCGGTTTCTACACCAGCAAGGCGAAGTCCCAGGCGCACATCGACGCGGGCGCCAAGAAGGTCCTGATCTCCGCCCCCGCGGGCAACGACCTGCCCACGATCGTTTACGGCACGAACCACGATACGCTGAAGAAGGACGACAACATCGTGTCCGGCGCGAGCTGCACGACGAACTGCCTGGCCCCGATGGCAAAGGCGCTGAACGAATACAGAGAACTGCGCACGGGCTTTATGACCACGATCCACGCCTATACCGGCGACCAGATGATCCTGGACGGTCCCCACAGAAAGGGCGACTTCAGAAGAGCCAGAGCCGGCGCTCTGAACATCGTTCCCGCCAGCAGCGGCGCGGCTAAGGCCATCGGCCTGGTCATCCCCGAACTGGACGGCAAACTGATCGGTTCCGCCCAGAGAGTGCCCGTCGGCACCGGTTCCGTCACCATCCTGGACGCCACGCTGAAGGATATGACCGACACCGTTTCCGTGGAAGGCATCAACGAAAAGATGCGCGCTTCCACGAACAAGTCGTTCGGCTATAACGAAGAACCCATCGTATCCACCGACATCATCGGCAGCACCTACGGCTCCGTGTTCGACGCCACCCAGACGCTGGCGCAGAAGTGCGGCACGCACATCTACGAAGTCCGCGTCGTCTCCTGGTACGACAACGAAATGGGCTACACCTGCCAGCTGCTGCGCACCATGGAGCACCTGGGCAGACTGATGGGCAAGATCTGATCTGCTGAAAGCATGAAAAAATCCGGAAGCATCCGCTTCCGGATTTTTATTTCTCATAAACCTATTCGCCTTCCGCGGGCTGCGCCTTCGGGCAGGGCTCGCTGACCTTTGGCAGGACTTCCTCGTTCAGCTGCGTCGTCAGCTTTTCCGCCTGCGCCTTGAAATAGTCTCTTCTGGCGTCTTCCACGTTCTCCGGCTCGTTCACCGCAAGGGTGATCTCTTCGGCCTGGTCCGCGATCTGATCCATCAGTTTCAGCGTTTCGAAATCCGCTTCCCAGCCGTTGTCGATCGCGGTCTGCGCGACAGTATTATAGGTCTCCACCAGCGTGAGAGCGGCGTTCGCCATCGCTTCGTATTTTTCCGCCGAGATCTCCTCCGGCGTCTTGCCCTTGCATCCGGCAAGGGAGAACAGCAGCAGGGCGCAGATCAGCAGCAGGCATAATCTTTTTCTCATAGGGTCCGACCTCCGTTTTCTTTCCTTAACAATTATAACGGCTTGACGGACAATTGCAAGCGTGCGGGAATAACTGGAATCTTCTTGCGTATATTTATTCGCTCTGTTATAATTATTAAATCCCTAAGCCGCGGGAGGGTGTTTTATTGTGTTTTAACGCATTAAAGCGCTCCTGCAAATAAAGGATAGGAAGGTATTATGGTTACTTATACGCTGAAGCGTCTGGGGGCCGCGCTGCTGACGCTGCTGATCATCATGGCGATCACGTTCTTCCTGATGAACGCGATTCCCGGCAGCCCGTTCCTCACGGAAAAATCCACGCCCCAGCAGATCGCGCTGGCCAACGCAAAATACGGTCTGGACAAACCTCTCATCATCCAGCTGAAGAATTACGTGGTCAACTATCTCAAGGGCGATCTGGGCACATCCCTGAAGATGCAGGAGGGCACGCCGGTGCGCGACATCATCTTCCATCAGGGAAAGTTCGTGCTCTCCATCAAATTGGGACTCATATCCCTGGCTGTAGCCGTCATCATAGGCATTCCTCTGGGCTGCATCGCAGCCTATAACAGAGGCACGTGGCTGGACGGTTTTCTGCGGGTCATGACCACCGTAGGCGTCGCCATCCCCGGCTTCGTCCTCGCGACGCTGCTGCTGGCGAGCCTTGCGGTCAAACTGCACGTCCTGCCCACGAACTCCGGGCAGCTGACGGACTTCAAGAGCTATATCATGCCCATCCTCAGCATGTCGTTCTATTACGTCTGCTACGTGGCGAAGCTCACCCGCACGTCCATGCTCGACGCCATCAACCAGGATTACATCCGCACGGCGAGAGCGAAGGGCGTCAAGACGAAGATGATCGTCTTGAAGCACGCGCTGCGCAACAGCCTCATTCCCGTTATCACCTATCTCGGACCCGTTACGGCCGGCATCATCACCGGCAGTTTCGTCGTGGAATCCACGTTCCAGATCCCGGGCCTGGGCAAGTATTACGTACAGTGCGTCATGTCCAGAGACTATCCGGTCATCATGGCGACCACCGTCGTTCTGTCCGCCCTGGTCATCTTCATGAACCTGGTCGTGGATATCGCGTACAAGATCGTGGATCCGCGGATCACGCTCACCAACAAGGAGGACTAAGATGGCAGATTTCAGCAAGATCAGTCCTTTCCAGGTGGACCCCTCCGCGATCGAGGAGGCGATGGGCCTGACGGCGGAAGATTTCGCTCCCGCCAGCGAAGGCGAAAAGGAAAATATGGTAGAGAAGCGCAAGAGCGTTTCCTACTGGAGAGACGCGGCCAGAAGATTCAAGGCGAACACCGTTTCCATGGTGGCGCTGTTCATCTTCATCTGCTGCCTCATCTTCGCGTTTATCGGCCCGAAGCTGATCCCCTACAGTTACGGCGACCAATACAGAAGCTCCCTGAAGCTGGGCCCCAGAGAGTATTCGGAAGGGGAGGCTCTCATTCAGAGCGCGTCTTCCTATTTCGACGGCTTCTACGCCAGCGGCCTGCAGGCGGGCAGCATCACGGCCGTCATGAAGGGCGACCATTACATCACTTATAAAGGAAACCAGTACGGCTTCACCCAGGAACAGAACGAGGAAGGCGTCATCATCGGCATCGAGAAGAGCACCGGAAACCTGGTGAAAGTCTATGAAAAGGACGTGGATCCCGCGACCGGAGCGGTCAATAAGGTCACCGTCCTCTCGGAAGGCCCCTCCGAACCTGCGGAAAGCGCGGACGAACTCAAGATCGTCAAGAGCGTATTCCCGCATATCTTCGGCACAGACTCCGTGGGCAGAGACCTGATGGCCCGTACGATGTACGGCGCCCGCGTCTCTATCCTGATCGGCATCATGGCAGCTCTGATCGTTCTGATCATCGGTTCCATCTACGGCGCCATCTCCGGCCTGGCCGGCGGCACGCTGGACTTCATCATGATGCGTATCGTCGAACTGATCTACTCCATTCCGGAGGTTCTGATCGTCCTGCTGCTGCAGGTCGTTCTCCGCGAACCGCTGCAGGAATGGATCGACCACAGCGGCAGCTCCCTTGCACAGGCGGCCGGCGCTCTCGGTTCTGGCATCATCTGCATCTTCATCACGTTCGCGCTGCTGTACTGGGTCACCATGGCCCGTATCGTGCGCGGCCAGGTGCTGCAGCTCAGAAAGCAGGAGTACGTGACCGCAGCCATCGCCCTCGGCGCAGGCAACAAGCGCATCATCAAGCGCCATCTGCTGCCGAACTGCGTCGGCGCGCTGGTCATCACGACCTGCCTGCAGATCCCCAGCGCCATCTTCCTGGAAAGCTTCCTGAGCTTCCTGGGCCTGGGCGTATCCGCCCCGATGGCGAGCCTCGGTTCCCTGTGTTCCGACGCGCTGCAGACCATCACCCTGTATCCGTACCGTCTGGTCTATCCGGCTGTCATCCTGACCATCATCGTGCTCACCCTCAACCTGGTGGGCGACGGTCTGAGAGACGCGTTAGACCCGCGTCTGAAGAAGTAGGAGGGAAGAGCAATGGACGAAAACAAGAAGAACTTGCTCGAGGTCAAGGACCTGAAGGTCTCCTTCTTCACCCCCGCGGGCGAAGTCAAGGCCGTGGACGGCATCAGCTACAATCTGGGATATAACGAAGTCATGGGCATCGTGGGCGAGTCCGGTTCGGGCAAGTCCGTGGAAGCCTATTCCATCATCGGCCTGCTGCAGAAGCCCGGCAAAGTCGTGGGCGGCAGCATCACGTTCGACGGGCAGGACCTGCTCTCCTACGACGAGGAGCAGATGCGCAACGTCCGGGGCAAGGATATCTCCATGATCTTCCAGAACCCGATGACCTGCCTCAACCCGGTCTACACCATCGGCAACCAGCTGATGGAGGCGCTGCAGTGCCACGATGACAAGATCACGAAGGAAGAGGCCTGGAAACGGGCGGTGCACATGCTGGAGCTGGTCGGCATCAACAACGCCGAAAAGCGCATGACCCAGTATCCCCACGAACATTCCGGCGGCATGCGCCAGCGCGCCATGATCGCCATGGCTCTGATCAGCGAGCCCAAACTGCTGATCGCGGACGAACCGACGACGGCGCTGGACGTTACGATCCAGGCCCAGATCCTGGACGTCATGAAGGACATCCAGAAGCGCGTCAACACGTCCATCATCTTCATCACGCACAACCTGGGCGTCGTCGCGGAAGTCTGCGACAAGGTGTCCGTCATGTACGCGGGCAAGATCGTGGAGCAGGGCGACGTGAACGATATCTTTTACGACCCGCAGCATCCGTACACGAAGGCGCTGCTGGCTTCCATGCCGCGTCTGGACGAGGACGGCCACGAGAGGCTCATCCCGATCGAGGGTACGCCCATCGACCTGCTGGACCCGCCCCAGGGCTGCAATTTCGGTCCCCGCTGCAAGGAGTGCCGCAAGATCTGCCTGACGAAGAAACCGCCTTACGCGGATCTCGGAAACGGCCATATCTCCGCCTGCTGGCTCCATTTCATGGACGGCGCGGTGAAGAAAGAGGAGGCATAACCCATGGAAGAACGCAAGAAACTCCTCGAGATCGAAAACTTAAAGAAGTATTTCCCGGTCAAGGCGGGCTTCGGCAAGAAGCAGTACGTCCAGGCCGTGGAATCCGTGAATTACTTCATCTATGAAGGCGAGACGCTGGGCCTGGTCGGCGAATCCGGCTGCGGCAAGACGACGCTGGGCCGTACGACGATCCGTCTGTACGAACCCACGAGCGGCCGCATCGTGTTCGACGGCGAACCCATCTACGATTCCGAAAAGAAGATCGCCGTTCCCATGCTGCCGTACCGCCGCAAGATGCAGATCATCTTCCAGGATCCGAGCGCGTCTCTGGACCCGAGAATGACGGTCGGCGAGATCGTCGGCGAAGCGCTGGACATCCACGGACTGTTCCAGGGCAAGGCGGAACGCCGGGAGCGCATCAACCAGCTGCTGGACGAAGTCGGTCTGAACACCGAACACTCCAACCGTTTCCCGCACGAATTCTCCGGCGGTCAGCAGCAGCGTATCGGCATCGCGAGAGCGCTTGCCGTGGAGCCGCAGTTCATCGTATGCGACGAACCGATCTCCGCGCTGGACGTATCCATCCAGTCCCAGGTCATCAACATGCTGGAAGACCTGCAGGCGGAGAAGGGACTGACGTACCTGTTCATCGCCCACGATATCTCGGTCGTCCGGCACATTTCCAACCGCATCGGCGTCATGTACCTGGGAAGCATGGTGGAACTGGGCGAGAGCTACGAGCTCTGCAACCACCCCATCCATCCGTATACGAAGACGCTGCTGTCGGCAGTGCCTATCCCGGACCCCGTCAAGACCAGGAGCCGTCAGAGACAGCTGCTGGAAGGCGAGATCCCCAGCCCCATCAATCCGCCCAGCGGATGCCGCTTCCATACGCGGTGCCCGTACGCGATGGAGCGCTGCAAGCAGGAATTCCCGAAACTGAAGGAATATGGCCCCGGACACTATGCCGCGTGCCACCTACTTGAACAAGGCGGGATTTAGGTCTATAATAGACAGGTCTGTTACATTCGATACCAGCCTGCTCCGGCAGGATGCGTATAAATAAAAAGGTTTTTTCATGAAAAAAGTTTTTTAAAACAGGAGGAAAACATGAAGAAAATCATTGCTTTGCTTCTGGCGCTTGCCATGGTGTTCTCCCTGGCAGCCTGCACTTCTTCCAACGAGCCCGCTCCCGCTGAAGAGCCGACTCCGAGCGAAGAACCGGCAACCTCGGACGCTTTCGTCCTGAACGCCTGCATCGCGTCAGAACCCGAGACCATCGACGTCAGCACCATCAGCTCCGTCGACGGCTCCACCTACGTGCAGCACATGTTCGAAAATCTGATGAAGTATCAGCAGACTTCCGAGCACCCCGCCGACGACCCCAACATGTTCATGACGGAAGTCGTCCCCGGCCAGGCTGCATCCTACACCGTTTCCGATGACGAAATGGTCTACACCTTCACCCTGCGCGACGACATCTTCTGGTCCGACGGCCAGCCTGTCACCGCCAACGACTGGGTCTATTCCTGGAGAAGACTGGTCAACCCCGAGACCGCGGCTGACTACGGCTACTTCCTGGACGGCATCGTCAAGAACGCTTATGCCATCTACGAAGAAGGCTCCATGGATCCGTCCGAACTGGGCATCAAGGCTCTGGACGACAAGACCCTGGAGATCACTCTGGAATCTCCCTGCCCCTACTTCATCGAAATGTGCGCATTCGCATCCCTGATGCCGCTGCGTGAAGACGTCGTAGAAGGCAACGACAACTGGACCGATCCCGAGAACATCGTCGTGAACGGCCCCTACATCATCTCCGAGTGGGTACACGACTCCTACATCAAGATGGTTCCCAACGATCAGTACTATGATGCTGCCAACCTGGGACCGGACGAGATCGTATGGCACCTGTCCGACTCCGAGACCGCTATCCTGTCCTCTTATCAGAACGGCGAGTATGACTTCATCGAGTCCTTCCCGACCGACATGATCGAGAGCCTGACAGCTTCCGGCGACTGCTTCATCAACCCGTACGTCGGTACTTACTATCTGTACCTGAACTGCGACAAGATCCCCAGCTGGAAAGTACGTGCTGCGATGACCATCTCTGTTGACAGAGATCACATCGTCAAGAACGTCACCCAGGGAGGACAGGTCCCCGCTACCGGCTTTGTTGCCAGCGGTATCCTCGACTCCGAAGGCAAGGACTTCGCTTACGGCGTATCCGAGCTCGGCGCGATCTACAACTGGCTGTCTCAGCAGTATCCCGACGCAGACCTGACCACCTATGCAGGCAAGTGCGAACTGGCCAAGCAGCTGTATGACGAAGCTGTTGCAGACGGCGAATGGGATCCGAACACCACCATCGTCTACAACTTCAACACTTCCGATACCCACAAGGCTATCGCAGAAGCTTGCGGCCACGACTGGCAGACGGTTCTGGGCATGAACATCACCCTGGAGAACCAGGAATGGGCTACCTACACCAACGGTCTGGGCGAACACGCATTCGGCGTAGCAAGACTGGGCTGGATCGCTGACTACAACGACCCGATCACCTACCTCGAACTGCTCGTCACCGGCAACGCTTACAACTACGGTCTGTACAGCGATCCCGATTACGATGCGGCTATCGCAGGCGCTAAGGCGATCGCAGCGGGTCCGGAAAGAGACGCTATGCTGTACTCCGCAGAGGAAACTCTGTTCGGCGAAGGCGGCTTCCCCGTTATGCCCGTTTACTACTACACCAATATGTACTGCGCGAACGGCATCAAGAACATGGGCTACACCCCCATGGGCTACTTCTTCATGCAGTATGCACAGCCCGCAGAATAATCTGATCACAGGCTGAACCGTAAGGTGCGATCGAGTGACCCGTCCATTGGACGGGTCACTTTTTTATGGACAAAGGGGTGCTTCGCGTCTACAATTGAGGTGGTAATTGCATCGAAATACCGGATGAGGAGGCAAAGATGGACAGGATCTTCTACAACGGCGTCATCAAGACGGTGGACGACGCGCAGCCGCTCGTCAGCGCCGTCTGCGTGCAGAACGGCATCGTCATGCGCACAGGAAGCGATGAGGAAATGCTGCGGTACAGGACCGAAAACACGGAACTGATCGATCTGGGCGGCAAGTTCATGATGCCGGGCTTTATCGATTCCCACATGCATATGCTCGCGACGTACGCGACGTCTCTGGAGCTGGACCTGGGCGGCTGCAAGAGCAAGAAAGAGGTGCTGCGGCTGCTGGCGGACGAGGCGGATCGGATCCGCAGGGAAGGCAAGCCCGGCGAATGGGTGCACGCCTGCAATTTCAATCAGGATTACTGGAGCGACGATAAGACCGTGCCCAGCCGTCTGGAACTGGACGAAGCCTGCGGGGACGTTCCCTGCTACATGCAGCGCTGCTGCGGCCATACGGCTTCGCACAACACGAAGGCCCTGGAGATCATGGGTCTGATGGGAGAACGGGCGGAAACGACGACGCATAATATGAAGTTCTTCCCGGACGGCACGCCCCAGGGTCAGCTGTTCGAAGGCGACGCGGAACTGATCCTGGATTTCGCGGAAGTTCCCTCTGTAGAAGAACTCGTTCACTGGATCGAGGAGGAAACCGCCAGATGCGCGGCGCTCGGTCTGGTGGGCATCCACTCCGACGACCTGAACATGGTAGCGCCGGGACGAGACCTGGAGAACGTCATGGCTGCTTTCAAGATCGCAGGCGAGACGAACCGCATGTCCGTCAAGGTATACGAACAGTGCCGCGTGGAGGAAGCGGATGCACTCCGGGAGTTTGTCAGGAAATATCCGAAGGGAACCGCATACGGAACGCGCTTCGTAACGAATTCCATCAAGGAAATGGGCGACGGGTCTTTAGGAGCCCACTCCGCAGTACTGCGGGGCTCCTACGCCAACGATCCGGAAGCGAAGGGCATACGCATCCACGACGACGGGGAAATGTTCGAGCTGTTCCAGATCGCCCACGACGCAGGGTATCCGGTCGTGGTGCACTGCATCGGAGACGGTACGGTCGACCAGGTTCTGAACGGTTTCGAACTCGTTCAGAATAACAATCCGCTGCCCGACATCCGCAACGGCATCGTCCACTGCCAGATCATGGGCACAGACCAGCTCTACCGCATGCAGAGAAACAACGTGCTCGCCTACGTGCAGCCGGTGTTCTGCCGGGCGGACGCAGGCATCGTGGACGACTGCGTAGGCCCGGAACTGGCGAAACAGAGCTATAACTGGAGGCTGTTCTGCGACCTTGGCGTTCACCAGAGCGGCGGATCCGACTGCCCGGTCGAACCCTGCGACCCCATCCCCAACATCTATTACGCGGTCACGCGCGACAACGGGAAGGGCGGCAGCTGGTACCCGGAGAACGCGGTGACGATGGAAGAAGCCATCCGCATGTTCACGATCGAAGGCGCTTACGCCGGCTATGCGGAAGCGACGAGAGGCTCCATCACGCCGGGCAAATACGCGGATTTCGTCGTGCTCAGCCAGGATCTGACGAAGATCGACCCGAAGGATATTTTAAAGACCAAGGTACTGATGACGGTCCTCGAAGGAGAGACCGTTTTCGAAGCATAGATCATTCGATAATAGGAGGAAAGAATGAAGTACGAAGTCAAGGGCGAACCTATGCCCGTCGTCATCTGCACGCTGGATGCAGGTGAGAAAATGATCACCGAGAGCGGCTCCATGGTATGGATGAGTCCGAACATGCAGATGGAAACGTCCGCCGGCGGCCTGGGCAAGGCGTTCGGCCGCATGTTCTCCGGCGAGAACATCTTCCAGCATATCTACACCGCCCAGCGCGG
>JAEEGI010021947.1_pt1 | contig 12653 bp, 9 predicted proteins | sample 8958751 | NCBI WGS metagenome assembly JAEEGI01 (sample SAMN16246545, study PRJNA631951) | gut metagenome | biome: gut microbiome; feature: rumen; material: KS-attached | host: Bos | place: Iran: Karaj | collected 2018-10 | reverse complement strand
TTCGTGCGATGTTCATCGACGCTACCCTCCATTGGTGATCCCTTGAGTCCATCGAATTTATCGAGCAGCAGATTGAAGCTCTTCTTGTCTGCATCGAACAGATTGCTGAGCCTCTTTGCCAACGATGCGAACGATTGAGGATCCAAAGTGAGGAACAGATCCATCAGGGCTTCGTTCCCCGAGCTTCGTTCACTTTTCAGTTTTTGTTTTTGTGCCATAAATATTTTAATTTGGTTAGATATTTTGCTGTGACAAATTTAGGCACAAAAAAATCCCCGACAAAATTAATTGCCGGAGATTTTTAAAAGTTCGGGAAAGTTCAAGAAAGTTCAAAAAAGTTCAAATTTTTTGAATGAAAATTGAGGCAAAAATGCAGGAATCGAAGCAATCAGAATGGTAAATGCTCAACAATATTATCAATAGTTCCTCTGTCATATTTCACTTTTTTGCCCATCCCTGTATTGTAATTCGACTTTGAGATATTGCCAAATTCTTTGATGTAATCCTTTCTTGGAATAAGCTTCGTAAAATATCCAGCTTCACACAATGCCCTTAGATATATCAGTTTCTCTTTCGATGATTTCGAATCAATAGGATCCATGTTTGTATGCAACCATTTCAAGATTTGCGGAGCCTTACTTTTATCGACGATATATTGAAAGAGCGATGAATTGATAACTTTCTCACTCAAGTTGCTAAGCTGTATGGCTGATGCTTCATTTGCAGGAACAGGCTGCACTTCGATAACGTCCGGATGGTCATCTTCATCTGAGTCTTCGTTATCCTCTTCCTCTTCCTCTTCTTCCTGCTTTTCCTCTGAGCAATTAGTGCTGATGAACTTGTCGATATAACAATCTTTGATGCTAATGTAGCTAATTGATTTCATTTATTAGTCTTCATTATTAAAGTTTTAATTTTCGAGTCCTCAATAAGTATATTACCACCGCAATTAACGACGATAACATAAGAATCTTTTCTATTACAGAATTTGAAGACCCTTTGGAAATATCTCTTCAACTTGCCATGAGGCTCGCCCTGTTCCAACATTTGTTGTTCCAGGACTATATGCTTCCCCGGTGGGGAAATGGTAATTGATGGTGAAATATTGATGGGAGAAGAAGATGCACCCGACTGGGCAAAGGTTAGTGAACTCGGGCAAGAATGCAAAAGATCCTTGCCCTCGAAATGATGGATTGGCTCATCATTGTCTGAGATTTCTGTTTCCATAAAGAATGAGTTGAAAGATTATTGGGATTAGTGAATATGAAAAAGCAGATCGGGTAGTATAACACCTCCCATCGAAGGACAAAAAGCAGCAAACTTTACCTATATCGAAAGATGACATGGACTACCTCGACCTGCAGAATAACTACAGGAGAAGTATCCACGCTTCTTATTCGATTAGTAAAGTTTGCTGCTTTTTACGATGGTTTCGAAGCGAAGATGGATCTGCTCTGCCCGAAGGCAGCTATGTATTGCTAGTTTCAATTATCTTGAAAAAAGCGTTGCAAATATAATCAATAATTCAATACGAACAAAATATCAAAAGCAAAAATATAGCAAAATATGAATTTTGCTGCGAATTTATATGAGTAATGTAATCATTTTGCTATACTTTTTGCTATAAGATGTAATTTTTCACTACTGTTTCCCTTGAAAAAAAGCAAGCCGACTGCATTGTGGCTTGCTTTTTTTATTCCTATGCTGACAGGTTTTGTTGCCTTTTTCTATTGGGTAATGTTCTTTCTCGTATTCGATGACTCTTTTTCGCTATCAAATGGACATTTGGTCTCTCTTCGATAAATTATTGTCGTGGTTTCACGCTACAAAGATAATGATGATTCCTGAATAACGATCTTGAGGTGGCCACTGAAGGTGGCACATTTGTTTCCGCTACGGGTGGCGTATTCGAAACTGTTATGCCCGGTACATTTCATTCCGCTACAGGTGGTACATTTGAAACCGTTTTGGGTGGTACAATTAAACCGCTGCCATCATAGATAACTCCGGATCGTGTTTTAACTCCATTAATTTGTCAAATCTGTTTATTATGTATCCCATAGTTTAATAAGATTACGTTTTTATTATTGCTACAAGAGGTAAATTTGGAAATGTTTTATCTGGCCCATTTCAAACTGTTGCAAATGGCCCATTTTATTCTTTATAATCAGGTATGTAATAATGTTTATATACATTATTAATCTTCAATAACATTTGACCCATTTATTGGTGCATGTGTTGATAAATATATTTCCCTATGTATTCTGCCATTTTTACAGGTACCGCATTTCCAATTGCCTGCTCTATAGCTGAAGTTGTTCCTACAAACTCAAAAGATTCAGGGAAGGTCTGAATGTAGCTACGTTCTTTGGTAGTAAGGACATGTACCTTAGTTAAATCACCAGTTTTGTCTGCAGGATGAATAACATAATTTGAAGGTATCGGTCTGTTAACACTTCTTATCGTTGAAAGAGGTTCGTCAACAGAGAAGATGGCCCTACGTTTGTAAGTGCGCGGATGTTGATAGATGTATTCTGCATCAAGTGGTTCTCCCTCGAAATATTTTCTCACTGTCATTCGCTCTTTAGATAATCCTGACAACATTCTTTCTAAAAGGAAATCATCTTTCTCGCCAAGTTTTCCTATGACAAAGTACCTTCGACGCATCTGCGGAACGCCCATATAACTTGCATCCCACACATGTTTGGTTATTCCATAGCCAGCCGATCTGAAGATTGCAATCACTTCATCAAAGACTGGCGACTTTTCAATATTATAGACGTTCTCCATCACAAACCATTGAGGACGAACATCTGACACAATTTGTCCGAATTTCAGAGTAAGATTAGCACGTCTACCCCTAAACTCTCTCTTTCCTGCTATAGAGAAATCTTGGCAAGGAGGCCCGCCGATTATCATGTCAGGGGAAAAGCCTTTGATTTCTGGTACAACATTCTCAATCGACAAGTCTTTGTTAAAAATCGGATGCAGAAAATTCCGTTTATAGATATCAATGGCAGGCTGCCAATTGTCATAGGCCGCCACAATCTGGAAACCTGCTTTCTGAAAACCCAGGCTCATTCCACCACATCCAGAAAACAAATCAATTACCCTCATTCACAATTATATATTTCTTAATACAATTAGCGATATATTCAGCCAACTTAACGGGAACAGCATTACCAATAATCTGATTGATATTGGTTTTACTTCCTTCCCAAACGAAATCTTTGGGGAATGTTTGAACCCAGCTTCTTTCCTGAAAAGTAAGTGTTCTAATGTCTGGGGTCAGTGGAGCAGAGTCAGCAGGATGTCCCTTATAGCCTTTGGGAACAGGTCGGTCTACGCCACGGATAGTCATCGAGGGTTCATCTATGCTATAAATGCCTCTGCGTGAATAGTTCGTTGGGACACGGAAGTAATGCTGAAAACCGAGACTATCACCGAAGTAATCTCTCATAGTCATGCTATTCTCACTTTGTCCCTCTTTAAAGATTTCCTCTGCGTCGCCGTCTTTACCACCTAATACGCCAAAAGTAATAAAGCGCAATCGTTTTTGTGGAACACCACACTTACTAGCATCCAACACAAGCTGAGTTAGTCCATAACCGGCATTCTTGAAGATGTTGTTTACGACCTTCAATGTCTTGCTTTTTTCAAAGACAGCTACATTCTCCATCAAGAAATACTTGGGTTTGAGGTGCTCTACAATTTTTGCAAATGACACTGTTAGTGCAGCCCTTCCCCGGTTTTCATCCATATGTCCTGCCGTAGAATAATCCTGACAAGGAGGCCCCCCAATGATGATGTCCGGATGCAGAACCTCCAAGTCAGATAAGTCATCAGTATTACTAAGATCTCTTTTGACTACTGGATGATTGAAATTTTTTCGATAGATGTTAAGAGCCGCATCCCACCAGTCGAAGGCAGAAGCAATGTGATAACCAGCATTTTGGAAACCTAATGAAAGGCCTCCACAACCGCAAAACAAATCTATTATCTTATACTGTTCTGTCTTCATATCATTCATCTTTTGTCAGTTTCTTGTAAAGTTGGAATAGGGCCTTTGTGACTTCTTCATCATTCTTTCCTGTAAAGCCGTATGCTGCCATCACAGCCTTATCATTATCGAGATGAGCTTTTTTCAAATCATCAGGCATAGTGCCTGTGTCATAGAGATCAGCAAGACTACTATCTGGATATTTGGTTCTGACCTCCAATATCTTCTTCGCCGATTTCTCAATGTTTCCTTTGTCCTTTTCTGTGACAGGGGGCCAAGGGAAGTTATTGAAAACGACATCCGTACTATAACGAGGGCGAAAATCTTTATAGCCACAGATGGCTTTTGTCCATATCATGTGCACCTTACTTTGAAGCACTCCAAAATGATATAGTGTTGCACCTGGCATCAGTTTTACCAGATTACTAAAAAGCTTCTTTGTCGTATTCTTTACCTCCACATATTCCATCGGAATGTAGTCTCGATTTTCAGATGTGACCTCAGGAATTACTATAAAATCCTTTGTTGGAATATTGGTTACATGGAACTTTGTTGGGAAGTCGGCAAGCTTTCGTGTGCCTGCGTCAGGACTTTTGCTTCTTGCTTCTTTCACTTTCTCTCTTCGTTCTTTACAAAGAGGCATCTTTTTCAGCTCTGAAGGAGGGCAGTTAGCGAGCCACAAGAAATATCTGTGATGGCCTTTAATGAGTTCGTCGGCACCATACCATTCGTAAAAGTATTTCTCTGCAAGTGGCTCTTTCTTAATAAAGTCTGTCATTTCGTTTGGCTTGAAAAGGAAGTAGCCACCATCTATAGGCTTATTACCTATTCCCGTAGCTGGAACACCACATAAAGGTTCACTTGGACGAGATGATACAAGAATGTTTTCTTCGTCCCTTAGATAAGGGCTGATATTCTTTGCAACTCTTGGTGCTTCATCTTCAGTACCAGAATAAATAACCTTTGGCTCATCATTCATAGTACATCCAAATCCAATGATAGTACAATGTACTTGTGCATTCTTTTTTGCCTCACTATACCATTCGAATGGAAGGTATGCGTAGTTTATTGTGATATTATACTTTTCCAATAGAGACTTCCACAACAATGAAACTTGCTCACCTCGAGTAATATTGATTGTTGACACAAAAGACACTTTGATTTTTGTACCTTGAATGAATCTTGCTGCCTTAAAGAACCAACCAGAAACATAGTCAAGATTACCGGGCTGAGTGCTGTCACTTCCGATAAGCTTTTCCAACTCCTCCTTCTGCTCCTTCTTTCTTGTCTTTTTCCCTTTGAATGGTGGATTGCCTATGATATATGACAAACAATCGGAAGCAATTATTTGATTCCAATCCGTAGTCAATGCATTTGCCTGCTGTACATGGGAATAACTTTTCAGAGGCAGAAATTCCAATTCCCTCTGAACAATGTTTTCAGTTTCCTTCATCATTTGAGCCTCTGCTATCCATAGTGCTGCTTTCGCGACGGTAACAGCAAAGTCATTCACCTCCATTCCATAAAAGTTCTCTATTTTAACCTTTATGGGACTATAATCGCCATTCATTGATATAATTCCGTCACTAAGCATCTTCAACACCTCATTTTCCAGCTTACGCAGAGACAGGTATGATTCTGTTAAGAAATTGCCGGAACCAAATGCGGGATCAAGAAATTTCAGTCCACCAATCTTCTCTTGGAATGCCAATAATGCTTGCTTACGTTTTTTGTCTGTTTTGATTTGCAAAATATCCTTGAACTCTCTATAGAGGACATTCATAAAAAGTGGATCAATTACCTTATGGATGTTCTCAACAGAAGTATAGTGCATACCTCCTATTTCTCGAGTCTCAGGATTCATTGTATCCTCAAACAGCGCGCCAAAGATGGTGGGTGAGATGCCACTCCAATCGAAACCTGCGCTACATTCGTTAAGAAGAAGATTTGCTATAGACTCTGTAAACTGTGGAATTTCAAGTTTGTCTTCCTTGTTAAACAACCCGCCATTTACATAGGGGAACTTACTTAGAGGCTCCTCCAAATAAGGGTCGCGCTCATGTTCCTCTGTATCCAACACATCAAACAAGTCCTGAATCGCCTTGCGCATTTGTGAAGGCTTATAGGCTTTAAGATAATCGTAAAAAGCACTTCGATTATCGCCAAACAATAAGCTTTTCTCAGCAAATAAGCAAAATACTATGCGTATGCATAGCACATTCAGAGAGTGCAGGGCTTGAGGTGTGTCTGGGTTATGATACTGCAGATGGAGTTCTTTGTACAGCTTACCAATCAATTCACCAGCCTTAATGGATATTTCCTTTTCTCTCCTCAATGACGTTGTATTATCATCTACAAGAAATTTTAGCAAATAATACTCTCGTTCAAAGTTTTCAAGGAGTATTTCCATTGGCTCAGCCTGAGGTTGCTCCATATCATACACCTTGAAAGACTTGAAATTGCAAGTTACGATCCATCGGGGATATTGTGAGTATGATAACCCACCTACATAACGTTGTGCTTGTTCGTATGGAGTCAATTTGTCACCATCGCTTTGTTTTCCTACTGATTCCAAATCTTTATTAAGTTCCTTCTGCTCTATTATTACCTTGGTAGAAGGAATGTAGGCATCAATGAACTTAGTACTTTTCAGGTGCACAGGTAGTTCAAATTGCACAAAGTTAGCAGGAACTTCAATTCCGAATATATCATGCAGCAATTGATACCAGAAAGATTGTGTCTCACCTTTCTCGTACCCGCGTCCTTTCCATGTTTCCACGAATAGACGTGCTGCCGCTTGTTTATTATTTGATATCATTCTGTTCTTCTCATTAAAATAGTTTATATCAAGGCCTTTTACTTCAACACATCCTTGAGCTTACTCCCACATCGTATTTCCAAGTGTTCCGTAAGCTTCAGATCTTCTTAACATACTCTAGCGAAAAAAAATTAGAAGAAATGGCCACATAGGATAAACCTATGCATTCAAAACGAAGGAATCCTATATCTCATTAGTCTTTCGGTATATAGGGTCATTATTCGTAGAAGTGGCACTAATTTGCACAGCTCACATTGAATGGGTCCAAAGTTACTTAAATTATATCAAACTTTCAGCATTTTAAGTATTAAATTAGGTAAAGAAGACAATTTTTTGCCTATTTTTGTATTAAAACGTCACCTCCACCTTTCCTTTTCCCTGCATTTAAGAATAAACATCGTTTTAGAGATTTACCATCAAAACTTAATACTTTGAAAAAATTATTTTTCAATTTCTTCTTGGAGATTGAGGAAATAGTTCAAGGGTTAGTTGTCTTCTTCTTTCATCCAGCTGTTTTCGAGTGCAGTTAGTATAGTATCTTCTATTTTGTAGAAGACATAGCGATATATTTTGAGAATTTCTTTAAAGTTTCTACTTGGTATCACCTTGAATGTTTCATCTTCATCGAATTCATAGGTGGTTGAGCCAATCGATTTTGTTAACGAATATTCATTGATTTCACGTTGTTCTGTTTCAAATACAAGATCTGACATTAGATTCTTAACTAGATAAAGGTCCGTTGAAAAATCATCACAATCAAATCTGAACACCATTCCCGGAGTAGGAGGTTCTTTCGTCTCTTGGTAATTCTCTATCAATTGCTTTGCTTTGCTAATGCCTTCTTGAAAGAGAGATTGCACTTCGAAAAAAACTCTGCTATCTATAGGATAAAACTGATCGTGATCAACAGGTCCATAGATTGTTATAGTTCTCACAGTTCTGTTGATGTAATTAGGAGAAAATGTAAATAAATCGAGAAACAAACTTTTTTTCAGTATTGATTTGATATATGCTAATTCAATAGCACCATCTTCAATTATAACAAATGTTTGTCCGGGTTCAAAAATCATAATGATAGAATTTGTTATTATGGGTTAATACTTATTTCTCTGCCTCTACTTTGGCAAAATGAGTATAAAATGGATGATGCTGATAATCAACAATGGAACCAATTGGAACAGTCAACTTAATTTTTGAAAGTTCGAGACCATCAAATGCCGAAGTGAAGTCTATAGGTTGTTTATGCCTGATATGAATTTCTGTTACGTTGGTACAATTTTCGAAGGCATAATCTCCAATTGTTGCCACGCTGCTTGGAATATCAATCGATTTTAGGCTTGTACAGTCTGAGAATGCCCATTCTCCAATCACTTTCAACCCTTCGGCAAACTTGACTGAATTGAGGCTAATACAGTAAGAGAATGCACTATCTTCTATTTCAGTCACGCTGCAAGGAATGTCGATAGAAGCAAGTCGGAAACAATAGGCGAAGGTGTATCGGCTGATCTTTTCGATACTTTTTGGCAGATGGATTGAAGTAAGATTGTTGCAAGCAAAGAAAACGTAAGCACCTATCTTGACCACGCTATCGGGTATCTCTATAGTCGCGAGGCTAGTGCAACCTTTGAAAACACCATCGCCGAATCCTATTGTGCCTTGAGGAATCACTAAGGATTTGAGGCTTCGGCATCCATTGAACGCATTACTGCCAATCCAGGCTAAAGTACTTGGGAGCTTAATTGAGGTGAGTTCGAGACATTTCTCGAAAGTGCCAGATCGAATCACATCGATAGAGCCTTGAATATCCACAGAGGTGAGACTACTGCAGCCAGAAAATACCCTTTCGCCGAGTTTTTTCACGCTGGCAGGGATTTGTATTGTGGTTAGGCTGCTGCAACCATAGAAAGCATAGCTATCTATCTCATTTACTCTGTTAGGGATCTTTATTGATGTTAGACTTCGACACCCTTCGAACGCACTCATTTCTATCTCCATCACACTGCTTGGAATCTTGATGGATGTGAGACTGCTGCATCCCTTAAAGGTCTCATATTCGACTTTGGCAACAATATAAGGAATTTCTATTGACTCGAGGCTGCTACAGCCTTTGAAGGCACGCCATTTGATCTTGGTTATTCTATCGTGAGTCTCTATAGAAGTGATGTAACTACACCCCTCGAATGCTTCGGAACTAATCCTGGTCACTTCTTCCGGGATGGTCAATTTGCCAACAAAACTCCTGTCGCATTTGATGATCGTTCTGTCACTTTGGGTTATTTTTTGATAATCGGATTGTTCCATATGTGTAATTTTGGCCGCAAAGATAACCATATTTCCCGACATCACCAAATAATTACTTGAAATTTGTCCTTTTTTCAATTTCTCTTTGGAGATTGAGCAAATAATCACTATCTTTGCGGCCCATTTTTATTAATGAAGGCAAAATGGAAATACATTTGTGTGTGATAAAATTAAGCAGGCTAATCCGTGAGGACCAGCCTGCCTTTTTGAATTTGGTACGCGTGAGTGCCCAATCTAACTAATAAAATAAGCCCCCGAAACAGCCTTACGCAAATCTTACAATAAGGGAGCCATATAAAGAGGAAGATAGGTGATTCCATCCTCTACCTTATAGTCGGCTGCATGCAAAATAGTTGGAGTGCCCATATACTCTCCAAACTTCTTCATACACTTCGTTAATGAAGATAACGTGTAGTTCTTGCCGCTCTTGACTTCTATTGGACAGATATTATGGCGGCTGGTCACCTTCCCCTTTTGGAGCAGGAAGTCGATTTCCATACGTTCTTCGGCTTCTTCTGATGACTTACTATAGAAAAAGAGATTATTACCGCTGGCTGTCAGCATTTGAGCCACGATATTCTCAATGATCATTCCCTCGTTCACCTCCAGCTTCCCAAAGAGCAGCTTCTGGTAAATTTCAGACGAGACAATGCCCTTTTCATCGAAAGCATGGCTGATCAACAAGCCCGTATCGTTCATATAACACTTCAATGTCGTGCGGTCTTCGTTCATCTTTAGTCCGATGTTCGGCTCTGTCGAATTGTAGCAGATGTTGACAACTCTCGCATCCTTCAGCCAGAAGAAGGCATCGTCCCAATCGCGATATTTCGCACCTGGTTTTAGGGCAGACAGGCGGAATTTCTTTTCGTGCTTGGACAACTGAGAAGGAATCTGATCAAAGATTGACACCACCTTATCGGCTATCTCACCCGCATAATTGAAGATGTCGTTACGATAGATGGTCAGCACATCGCGCTTGGCTGCATCTACGGCATCAAAATCCTTAGTCTCAATATACTTTTTGACGGCTTGCGGCATTCCTCCAACTATCATATAGAGACGGAAAGCATCCATGGCTTGACGATGGAAAGCCTGCCCCATCGGTTTCCGCTCTGCATACATCTTCCGTATGAAGTCCATCAGCATGTCGTTACCAGTAGCCCAAAGGAACTCTTCAAAGTCCATCGGGTACATCCGTATAGGACGTTCTTCCGAAGGGAGTACGATGCCTTGTGTATTTTTCCTGATGCTTACCAAGGATCCTGTCTCAATATAGTCATACCTTCTGTCGGCCACCAGAAACTTGATGGCAGCTCTCGCTCTTGGACATAACTGTATCTCGTCGAGAATGATGAGCGACTTGCGCTCATGGAGTCTCACTTTGTAGTGCTGACTCAGATAGAGAAACAGCGTGTCAAGGTCTTCCAGATAGAGGTCGAACCAGTCTCTGACCATCTGGGGAGCCTTATTGAAGTCGATGAGGATATATGACTCATACTCATTCCTGGCGAACTCCTCTACGATATAGCTTTTTCCGATGCGTCGTGCTCCCTCTACGAGCAGTGCCACCTCACCGTTCCTTTTCTCCTTCCAATCAAGGAGTTGTTGATATATTTTGCGCTTCATAATGATGTCATTTGCACCTTTTTGAGATTTTTGTTCTGCCATATTCTACACCTTTTTGAGATTTTTGACGCTGCAAATATACACCTTTTTGAGATTTCTTGCAAGAGTTTTGTTGAAAAAAATTAAAAAATGATTGTATTACCTACTCCAATTTGCAAATTTAACCAATTTATCCAAATAGATAACAAAAACATACAATTTTGCAATAAAAAAATAAGTTTGCAAAGATAACCATATTCTCTAACATATCCAAACAATTGATTGAAATAAGTGCTTTTTTTCATTTTCTTTTTGGAGATTGAACAAAAAAACGGTATCTTTGCACGCGAAAAACGGCTTATAATTTTAAATAGTTACTTATATGTATTTGAAAGACGCATTGACATTTAGCGCAGATGGCAAGACACTGGTTAAATGTGACGAGAGTTATGAAGGTAAGGTGGTAGTCCCCAGCAGTATGAGCGAACTCGGACAGAGTTCCGGTGGTGGCTTGTCAAGATTCTTCTCAGCGATTGTCTCCAACAAGGTGACGACCATCGCCGAGGATGCATTCAGGAACTGCACAAAAATCACCTCCATCGTATTGCCTGACAGCATCACTCTGATCGAGAAGAATGCCTTTTGGGGCTGCAGTAGCCTTAGCTCAATCAGGATTCCAGATAAGGTACAGAAGATTGATAGTTTTGCCTTCCATAGTTGCCCGAAACTTGAATCAATCGATATCCCTTCGAGTGTAATGGAGATTGGGATGTTTGCTTTCAGCGATTGCCCCGGAATCAGGAGAATTAACGTGGATCGCGACAATAGTAATTATAGAAGCGAAGATGGCGTCCTGTATTCCAAAGACAAGAGTATTCTGTATAAGGTGCCGCCGTGTTTTGAAAGGTTCATCATCCCCAGTTCTGTATCAAGGATTGATTATGATGCTTTCTCTGGTTGTAGCAGGCTTACCACGATAGAGATTCCCGCGAATGTGTTGGACATTGAGTCGGGAAGCGTCTTCTGGGGATACAAAGGCTTCAGGGGATTTGTCGTTGACAGGAGCAATCCGGTCTATTGTGATATTGATGGTGCGTTGTGTTCGAAGGATGGCAAAGACCTTATTCGTGTGCCCGAAGGATTCCCGTCATTCAAGACGCCGGACTGCATCCTTACCATCAAGGAGGGCGCCTTCTGGGGATGTGAAAAACTCACGGAGATCGAGATTTCAAGAAGTGTGATGAAAATTGAACTTGTTGCTTTTTCCGAAACCTACGGTAACAGGTGCTACGTTGTCGCTGAGGACAATCCATGCTTTAGCGAAAAGAATGGAGCCATCTGCTCAAAGGATGGCAAGACGCTGCTGCATGTCCCGGTTGGGTTGGAGACGTTCACAGTGCCCGACGGTATCGTCTATATCAATGCCGTATGCAACGACAATGAATCGATCGCTTTCGAAAACAACGATAAGCTCACTTCGTTGACAATCCCGAGTAGCGTCATGCTGATAGGAGAATACACATTCATGGGTTGTAAAAACCTGGTGGAACTGCACATGAAGCACCAGACTCCTTTGGAGGCTTTCGATGAGAAATCGGACATTGACGTCACCAAGGTCACCCTCTTTGTGCCACGCGAATCTGAAATGGCTTATCGTGCACATCCGTTCTATCGCAGGTTTGCCAGGATTGTTGGAGAATAAGATACGAATCAAGCAAAAAAAGACAGCCCGGGATGTGGGGTTGTCTTTTTTTAGTTGTACGCTCGGGGAAAGAGCAACGGGTCTTATAATCCTGCTTCGCTGCGGGTCAGGGTTTGTGGGGTGACTTTCGTTTGAAGGATGGTAAGGCCGGCATCAGGATCCCAAGAGAACTTCACGATACCAACGGAGTTGCTCTCTGTTATCCCCTCGTTTAGAATGAAGCGATA
>JAEEGI010021944.1_pt1 | contig 12655 bp, 11 predicted proteins | sample 8958751 | NCBI WGS metagenome assembly JAEEGI01 (sample SAMN16246545, study PRJNA631951) | gut metagenome | biome: gut microbiome; feature: rumen; material: KS-attached | host: Bos | place: Iran: Karaj | collected 2018-10 | reverse complement strand
GATCAGTGATGCTCCGATGAACATCAGCATTCCCACCTTGATGCCCTTTGAGGTGTCCTCGCGCAGGAACCTGAGGTGCCTCAGCGCCAGGGCATCGTTGATTCCCTCAAGCACTTTGCCGGGTGCTATTCCCTCATAGTCGTCGATTGTAATGGAGAATTCGGCCTTCGTTCCGTCAGGTATGTCCTGGAGAAGATCGACCATGTTGTCTGTTGTCTCGTCGGAGATGTTGGGTTTTTCCTTGAAGTCGACATTGGGACAGTAGAGGTCGCTTGCCTTCTCATAGTGAAGGGGAATCTCAAAGACCTTCTTCTTCTCATCGTAGTCGTAATACTCGGAGAGTTTGCTGCCCACTCCGGAGAGCTCGATCTCATAGGAGCTGAGATAGCGCCTGTTCTTCTTTTTCTTCTCTTTTGTCTTTCTCATGTGACAGGGAACTCCATGTTCTTGGCCTTGAGCATCGGATCTCCTGAGAGAGAGCTCTCAAGCCAGTCATCACGCTTTGCCTGGAGGAACTTCTCAAAGAGCACCTGCGGGATCATCGTGGTCACGAACTCTGACTTCTCCGCACGCTTGATGGCGTCATTGAGTGTGTCAGGAAGCTCTGAGCCGGTGCAGTAGTCATCCGGGTTGACCTTGTCGCGTATACCCTCCATGGCGGCTCCCGCAAGAAGCAGGCAGGCAAGATAGGGGTTGCAGGACGGGTCCGTGCTTCTGACCTTGACCCTTGCGGCCTCAGGATGGGTCTTGATCAGGTAGTTTCCGTTGCCAAGTCCGTAGTTGACTGCAAAAGGCGCTTCGAACGTACCGATTCTCTCATATGAGTTTGCGATGGGATTTAAGAAGAGTGTGATCTCCTCTATTCGTCTGAGGATTCCGCCTGTCATCTGCCTTGCAAGGGCACCTCTGTCAGCTGCCTTTGCCTTGTCAAGTGAGAGGCTGATGGCTAAACCCGATCCGTTCTCGTTGAAAAGCGGCTTCGGTAAAAATGACGCGAAAAGACCCATCCGGTCCGCAGTGATCTTCACTATGTCCTTGAAGGTTACCAGATGATCTGCGGCATCCAGAAGCGGGGCAGGGCTGAAGCGGATCTCATTCTGGCCAGGGCCTTTCTCATGGTGGCTTGCCACATAGGTTATCCCCATCTGCTCCATGTTCAGGCATATCTCACGCCTGATGTTCTCCCCTTTGTCTATAGGGGCTGCCTCAAAGTAGGAGGCACGGTCCATCGGGATGTCGGTCGGATTTCCGTCAGCATCCTTCTTGAAGAGATAGAACTCAATCTCTGTTCTGGCATGAAGGTCTGTATTGGCTTTAATGAGTGATTTTTCATAAGTTTTAAGGATTGAGCGGACATCGCCGTCAAACGGGCTTCCGTCTGACTGACGGATCTCACAGAAGAAGCGGGCAACCTTTCCGTCTGCCGGCCTCCATGGCAGGATGGTCATTGTGTCCGGATCGGGGAAGAGCAGAAGGTCCGAGTCATCTATGTTCAGGAACCCTCTGATGAAGGCGGCATTCAGGCCTACTCCTCTCTCCATTGCCTTGGGCAGTGACTTGGCGCTGATAGAGATGTTCTTCAGCTGTCCGAAAATGTCGCAGAATGCGAGCTTGACGAACCTGACGTCCTGCTCCTCGATGAAAGCCATGATCCTGTCACGGGTTTTGCTGTCCATGCTGTCCTCCAGAACAGTGCCTATTATACTTTATTTCCAGTTTTTATTTCAAATAAGTTGACGGTTTGGCTGAAATAAAGTAGAAGAAGTCATAACTATATACAGAAACATGAGGTTTTTCATGGAGACAGTGGCTGATTATTTCGGAAGTCTGGTTTTCAACGACAACGTCATGAGGGAGAAGCTCCCGAAGGACATCTACAAGACTCTGCGCCGTACAATCGCCGAGGGCAAGGACATTGATCTTGCCGTGGCGAACAGCGTTGCCAATGCCATGAAGACATGGGCGCTGGAGCACGGTTGCACCCATTACACCCACTGGTTCCAGCCCATGACCGGAATAACAGCCGAGAAGCATGACTCCTTTGTCAATCCTGCGGAGGGCGGCCGCGTGCTCCTGGAGTTCTCTGGAAAATGCCTGATCAAAGGTGAGGCTGACGGTTCATCCTTCCCGTCAGGAGGCCTGCGCGCCACGTTCGAGGCCCGCGGCTACACAGCATGGGACCCTACAAGTTATGCCTTCATCCGTGATGATGTCCTGTATATACCCACAGTCTTCTGCTCTTACACGGGAGAGGTCCTGGACAAGAAGACCCCGCTGCTCAGAAGCATGGAGGCCATCAGCTCAGAGGCGGTGAAGATCCTCAGCCTTTTCGGAGATGACGTGAAGCGTGTCATAACCACAGTCGGACCCGAGCAGGAGTACTTTCTGATCAACAAGAGCGACTTTGTCAGAAGACGGGATCTGATCTTCACCGGGCGCACGCTTTTCGGGGCAAGGGCACCCAAGGGCCAGGAGATGGATGACCACTACTACGGAGCCATCAAGACCCGTGTGGCCGAGTTCATGAGGGACCTGGACAAGGAGCTGTGGAAGCTCGGTGTCAGTGCCAAGACCCGCCACAACGAGGTTGCTCCGTGCCAGCATGAGCTTGCACCCGTCTTTGCAACAACCAATGTTGCCGTTGACCACAACCAGATTACCATGGACATGATGAAGAAGGTCGCAGAGCGTCACGGCTTTGTGTGTCTTCTGCATGAGAAGCCGTTCGCAGGTGTGAACGGAAGCGGCAAACACAACAACTGGTCCATCTCCACTGATACCGGAATGAACCTCCTTGATCCTGGAAAGGACCCGAAGCACAATCTCAGGTTCCTGCTCTTCCTCTCTGCAGTAATCAAGGCCGTTGACGAGTATCAGGACCTTCTCAGGGTCTCTGTGGCAAGTGCCGGAAACGACCACAGGCTCGGGGCCAACGAGGCACCTCCTGCGATTGTCTCCATGTTCCTCGGAAGCGACCTGACTGAGATCCTTGAGTCAATTGCCGCTGGAAAGAGCGCAAAGGGCGCCCAGAAGATAAGCATGGAGCTCGGAGTCCATGTCCTTCCGTCCTTCTCAAAGGACACCACCGACCGCAACAGGACATCCCCGTTCGCTTTCACCGGAAACAAGTTCGAGTTCAGGATGCTTGGCTCTTCATTCTCCGTCTCAGGTCCGAACATCGTGATGAACACAATCGTGGCCAAGGAGCTCAGGTCCTTCTATGAGAAGCTTAAGGGAGCCAAGGACTTTGAGCAGGCCGTGACAGACCTGATCCGCGACACATACAACGCGCACAAGAGGATTGTGTTCAACGGAAACAACTACTCACCTGAGTGGCTTGATGAGGCAGCCAGAAGAGGACTTGCGAACCTCCGCTCCACACCTGAGGCCCTTGATGCTTTTGTGGCCCAGAAGAACATTGACCTCTTTGCGGAGTTCGGTGTCTTCAGCCCGCTTGAGATGCATTCCCGCTTTGAGATCCTGACTGACGAGTACTGCAAGACCATCAATATCGAGGCACTGACGATGCGCGATATGATAGTCCAGGAGATCATACCAGCTGTAAGTTATTACACTAGTATCATGGCTCAGAGCATCAATGCCAAGAAGACTGCCAACCCGGCACTCTCATGTAAGGTTGAGCAGTCTCTTCTGGAAAAGATCAGCTCTCTGATGGATGTGCTTTCCGAAAGATGTGATGTTCTCTCATCCCTGATCGAGAAGAGCAAGTCTCACGGAGGCTCGGAGCTCTCCCATTTCTGCCGTCAGTGCATAGTCCCGGCAATGGAGGATGCGAGAAAGGTGGCCGATGAGCTTGAGCTTCTGGTAGGACGCGTGTACTGGCCGTTCCCGACCTACGGGGACATCCTGCATTACGTTGATTAAGACTCAAAGATTGCCTTGATGCTGCTGTAGTGGAGGAACTTTCCTTCCTCGGCAATGTCCTTGATCTCATCAAGGGTGGCGAACTTGCCGTCAATGTCCTCATCTGTCTGGAGCCTGACGTCATTGTCCGTGATATTCATCTCGAAGCGGTAGATGTCCACGATGTAGTTCTGGCCCTTGTTCTCTCTGTGATAGCAGAAGCGGTAGCCGCCTTCCGCCTTTGAGACATCTACTCCTGTCTCCTCAAGAACCTCACGGCAGACTGCCTCAAATGATGTCTCTCCGGCTTTGACACCGCCTCCGGGAATCTCCCACCAGCCCGGAGCCCAGGCCTTGTCCATGGCCCTTCTGGTGATGAGGAACCTGCCGTCAGGCCTGTGGATCACACCGAGGACAGAGAGATAATAGTCTCCTTCCTTCATGGTCCAGTCGTTTCTGACCATGGTGCGGCCTGTTTTGTTCTTGTTGATGTCGTAGATATCCCAGAGTTCCATCGTGCTTATTTATAAATAAAGTAGCGGTTCTTGTAAAGTGATTTGATGTTGTCAGCCCATGGCTCGTCTGTTAATATTCTCATGATGAAACGGTACAAGATTGGTGAGATCGCAAAGCTCTCCGGGCTGACGCTCAGGACCATAAGATATTATGGTGAGCTCGGTCTGCTCTCCGAGGGAAGGACCGGAGGCAACCAGCGTTATTACTCAGACCAGGACCTTGTCTATCTCAAGCGCATCATGGAGCTCAAGTCTCTGGGGTTTTCCCTGGATGAGATCTCCAGGATAATCAAGCTGAAGGAAGAGGACCAGAGCGGAAACAAGAGAAGGACTGAGCTTCTCTCCCAGTACCGCAGCAAGCTGTCCCAGAGCATGGAGCGCATGAGCGTGATTCAGAGCCACATTGACGAGCTCAAATGGCACATAGACCAGCTTGAGAGCGCCGAGGACGGCTTCACTGAGTGCCCCGGATCTGCCTGCGCAGGCTGCGAGCACAAGACAAAATGCGTTTTCTTCAAGCAAATCTGAAAATTTTCAAAAAAACTATTGCATCTTTTTCCCGCTGATGGTATGTTTCTATTGACAGTAACGTTACTGTACACAGAAACAACAGCCACAGGAGGAACAGAACATGGCAACAAAAGCAATCAAAGACATCCCTTACAAGATTTATCTCTCAGAGAGTGAGATTCCTTCCTCCTGGTATAACCTTCGTGCGGACATGAAGAACAAGCCGGCACCGCTTCTCAACCCGGGCACACTCAAGCCCATGACAGCTGAGGAGCTGGAGGGCGTCTTCTGCAAGGAGCTGGTAAAGCAGGAGCTGGACAACGACACAAGATTCGTCGAGATCCCCAAGGAGATCCGTGATTTCTACAAGATGTACAGGCCGTCTCCGGTCGTACGCGCATATTGTCTTGAGGAGGCTCTGGGAACACCGGCGCACATCTACTACAAGTTCGAGGGAAACAACACCTCAGGAAGCCACAAGCTCAACTCAGCCATCGCCCAGGCCTATTATGCCAAGCAGCAGGGCCTGAAGGGTGTGACCACAGAGACCGGAGCAGGGCAGTGGGGCACTGCTCTCTCGATGAGCTGCGCATATCTTGGACTTGACCTCAAGGTCTACATGGTCAAGATCAGCTACGAGCAGAAGCCTGGCCGCCGTGAGGTCATGAGGACCTACGGAGCCGAGGTCACTCCTTCACCGTCCAACACCACAGAGGCAGGAAGAAGGATCCTTGAGGCCTTCCCGGGAACAAACGGATCTCTCGGATGCGCCATCAGTGAGGCAGTCGAATATGCCGTCACACATGAGGGTTACAGGTATGTCCTGGGCTCGGTGCTGAACCAGGTGCTCCTGCACCAGTCTGTCATCGGCCTTGAGGCAAAGGCGGCTTTGGACAAGTACGGAGTCAAGCCTGACATCATCATCGGATGCGCCGGCGGCGGATCGAACCTCGGAGGCCTGATCGCCCCGTTCATGGGTGAGAAGCTCAGAGGTGAGGCGGACTACCGCATCATCGCTGTCGAGCCTGCATCATGTCCGTCATTCACACGCGGAAAATACGCATACGACTTCTGCGACACAGGTTATGTCTGCCCGCTCGCAAAGATGTACACTCTCGGAAGCCAGTTCATGCCGTCCCCGAACCACGCAGGCGGCCTGAGATTCCACGGAATGTCGAGCATCCTCTCACAGCTGTACGATGACGGCTACATGGAGGCAACAAGCGTGGAGCAGACCAGGGTCTTCGAGGCTGCGGAGCAGTTCGCAAGGACAGAGGGAATCCTGCCTGCACCTGAGAGCAGCCATGCCATCAGGGTCGCGATTGATGAGGCCCTCAAGTGCAAGGAGACAGGAGAGGCCAAGGACATACTGTTCGGCCTTACAGGAACCGGTTACTTCGACCTGTCAGCCTACAAGAGCTTCAACGACGGGACAATGAGTGATTCAATCCCGACCGACGCGGATATCGCCGCATCCCTTGCAAAGCTCCCGAAGGTGGATTGATCAGAATCAGCACTAAAGAAAAAAGGGGGTCGCCGCATAACGGTGACCCCTTTCTTCATGTCCATGGGTTCAATTGTTCTGTGCCGAGTAGGAGGCTATGGCTCCCTCGACAATGGCCACCATGTCGGAGACGGCGGCATCTATGTCCTTGCCGTTGAGAACATCGGCGATGTTTGACTGAAAGGAATAGTAGACAGAATATGCGGAGGGGACCCAGACATTGGCAAGACCGGGGTTGGAGTCAAGCAATGACTCGATGGCCACCTTGTACTGCGGGTTCTTCTCCAAGAATGCCTTGTAAGCCTCTGTCTCATAAGCCTTTGTGCTAACAGGGACATAGCCTGTGGCCTCTGACCACTTGGCCTGGACATCCGGAGAGATCATGTACTCCAGGACTGTCTTGACCGCAGGGCTGTCAGTGAAGCTGAAAAGCGCTCCGCCTGAGATGACCGTGCCGCCTGTGGCCTTCTCATTGACCATCGGGACCTTCGCGACTCCTACCTCAAACTCTCCTGAGACGGAGTTGATCACTGATGCAAGGTTACTGGATGATGCGAGCATGGCGGCGCAGCGTCCGCTTGTGAACTCGGCTGTGACTCCGCTTGTGATTGGGCTGTAGAAGCCTGTGTCATAGACTGCCTTCCACTTCTCGAGGAATGTCTTGTATGTCCCTTCCTTTCCGAAGAGGACCTCTGTGGCAGCTTCGTCGTGGCCGTTTCTGTTGTTCAGCATGTAAGAGAGGCCGTTCTGAGCGCCGATCAATGTGGTGAGCTCAAATGTGGCGGGAACGCCTGCGAATGCCGCGCGGTCCTTGGTTCCGGTCTTCTTCATTACTTCTACCATGTCATCAAGTGTCTTAGGCGGATTTACCCCAAGAGAGTCATAAAGTGTCTTGTTATAGTAGTAAAGAAGGGCTGATGCATTGAACGGCAAGGCTAGAAGTCCGTTTTCGGATGTGTAGGAGCTTATGCCGCAGGCAAGGATGTCGCTTGTATCAATCCCGAGCTTATCAACTGTGACAAGATACTGTGAGTGATTCATGTCTGTGGCGGCTGTCGCGTCCATCATGGCTATGTCAGGCAGGTTTCCTGTGCCTGATGCGGCATTGACGCTGGTCAGCACATCATTGGCCTTTCCCTGATAGATCGCCTCTATCTCAATTCCCTTATCCTTTCCGATTGTGTCATTGAAGGTCTGGGCTATCTCCTCAAAGACGGTGGCGTTGGCTCCCTGTGTCGAGTGCCAGATCGTGACCTTGGCGGTCTCTGCCTTCTCTTTGCCGCCGGCTGCGAAAAGCGGTGCTGCGACAGCCATTGCGATGATGATGAAGATCAATGTTAGTTTTCTCATTTATTTCCTCCGAAATCATTTGCTTATAAGTGCGGTCTCTATCCTCTTTTTAGCCAGTGCCATTATGACCAGGAACGGCACTGTGACCATCACAAGGGCTGCCATCTGGGCACCGGTCTCACCGGACTCGGAGAAACCGAGCATGGTGATTCCGACCTGTATGGTCCTGCTTCTGGGCCTGTTCGTGACAAGAAGAGGCCACAGGTAATTGTTGAATGTCGTGATCAGCGTCTGGATCATCACTGTCAGGACGGCAGGTCCAGAAAGTGGAAGAAGCACATCCCATATGTATCTGATGTCGCTTGCCCCGTCGATCCTGGCAGCGTCATATGCCTGCATGCCGTGGGACACGAAGGAGCCCATCAGAAGAAGCATCTGTGCAGCGGAGAAGAGGCTTGTTGCTATTATTCCCGCCCATGTGTTGAGCATCCCGAGCGTGGCCACTGTCTTGTAGTTCTGGTACAGGATCGCCTCCTGCGGTACGAACAGCGTCAGGACAAGTGCCCCCAGGATCAGGTTCTTTCCCCTGAACCTCAGATGCGTGAAGGCAAATGCCGCCAGCACCACGACACAGGTCCTGATGAGGGCCGCAAGGACTGATGTCCCTATGGAGTTGAAGATGAATGAGCCGAAATACCCGTGACCCAGGGCCTTGGCATAGTTGCTCCATCTTGGAGTGACTGTGAAGAGCCTGAGGTTGTTGAAGTCCTTAGGCGAGAAAAACGAGGAGCTGAACATGTAGAGGAGGGGGAAGGCCACAATGACTGCGAGTAGCAGGAGGATCACCTTCCTCAGGATGTACTTGAATGTGTCAAACGGCCTGCGCTGGACTCTCTTTCTCATGGTTGCCTCCTCCTGCGGATGTTGTAGACAGCCATGGCGCATGCGGCCAAGGTCAGCACAAGGGAGGCCAGGGAGTTCTGTACGGCACGGTTCCCGCTCTTGAAGGCCTCGACATAATAATAGAACATGATGGTCTCTGTGCTTCTGAAGGGGCCTCCCTCAGTGAGGATGATTATGGGGGCGGAGATCAGGATTGCGTCCTTCAGTGCCAGGAACACGGTGACAAGCACTGTCTCACGGATCAGCGGAAGCTCCATGTCGAAGAAGAGCCTCCATCCGCCGGCACCGTCCATCCGCGCCGCCTCGATGACGTTCCTGTCAGTGCTTCTGAATGCGCACATAAGGAGGATGTAGTCAATTCCGAAATCCAGGAACACTCCCAGGATCACCAGCGTCACCATTGCCCCTGCTGGCTCGGTGATCCAGCCTGAGTTAAGACCCAGGATCCTGTTTATGACTGATGACTTTCCGCGGAACAGCTCCTTGAAGAGGAGGCTGTATGCGGAGAGAGATATCGCGACAGGGGAGAAGAAGAGGTACTCCGGGACATGGGAGTGCCTGCTCTTACGTCTAGTGAGCGAGGCGGCCAGAAGCGTGAGGAATGTGTTTGCCGGGACAAAAAGCACTATGAATAACCCGGTGATCTTCAGGCTGCTCAGGAACGCCTTGTCTGAAAAAAGAATCCTGTAGTTCCCCAATCCTGCGAAGCCGAGCACCTTGCCTGCCTGGTTTACTGTGAGAAACGACTCCACAAAGCCTTTGAGTGCCGGGAACCAGCAGAAAAGGGCTGCCAGAAGCACTGCAGGAGCGACAAAGAGGTATGGTTTTGTCCTGTGGATAAGGTTGGAAGCGTTTTTCACATCAGGTAATTTAGCTTTTTTGCTGATGATGGTCAAGTTGATTCGAGGATGTAAGTCTTTATTTTAAAATAAAATATGTTACACCATAAAACCTTACGTTAGGTTTTGGATGTTATGTTTTTCTTTTATTTTCTTTGTTTATTGGCCCTTATGTTTCAACTAATTGTCGCAGACCTATTTACTTTAATGCGTTAAAGTGATAATGTGATGATGCGTACAGCAATGATTATTCTATATAGGGAGCATCAGATGGAGAAGATAGACACCAAAGCGGCTGAGCAGTTCTATTCTGCGGTCCTCAAGCTCAGGACCATGGATGAATGCCGATCATTCTTTGATGATGTATGCACGATCAAGGAGCTTCAGGACCTGGTGCAGAGATTCCAGGTCGCGCTTCTGCTGGATGAGGGGAAGAATTACATGGAGATCTCAAGGCAGACCAGCGTATCATCTGCCACCATCTCCAGGGTCAACCGCTGCCTTGTCTACGGGGACGGCGGATACAGGACCGTCATAAAGCGCATGAAGGACGGAGGCTCCGATGACTGAGAAACTAAACCTCAAGGGAGAGGAGAGGGTGATAATGGCCCTGAGGTCCCTCTACGGGTCATACGGCTACAGGCCTTATAAGATGAGCAGGTTCGAGGAATATGACCTCTATGCCGGATACAAGGACTTCCTTGTCTCAGGCAACATGATCACGTTCACCGATACTGACGGAAAGCTCATGGCCCTGAAGCCTGATGTGACGCTGTCCATTGTAAGAAGCCTGAAGGACAGCTCGTCTGTGGTCTCCAGGATCTGCTATGACGAGAATGTCTACCGTGTGTCAGACAAGTCTGGAACCTTCCGGGAGATCATGCAGGCCGGGCTTGAGTGCATAGGCGATATCGGTATCCTTGAGCTGTCAGAGGTGGCCGTCCTTGCTCAGAAAAGCCTTAAGGAGATATCAGACAGCTCAATGCTTACGATTTCCCACATGGGAATCATAGAACAGTTTTTAAAAGGTATAACCTCAGAAGAGGTCACTGAAATGGCAGTTGAGGCTCTATCTGCAAGAAACACACCGCAGCTGGCAAAGCTTTCCGGTGATTATCCTCAGTTCGCTTCTGAGCTTGAGAGCCTTGCACGTCTGAGCTCAATGACAGGATCCAATGAGGCTGTTGTCTCCGAACTCAGGAAGATGGGGGCGGATGAGGATCTGGTGTCCGTTCTGGAGTCAGTTGTCTCTGCCCTTGAGCAGGATTCGGTGAGAATCGATTTCTCCGTTCTCGGCGGCATGAAATACTACAACGGCATCACACTCCGCGGCTATGTGGAGGGCATTCCTGCAGCGGTTCTCTCCGGCGGACAGTATGACAGGCTGATGAAGAGGATGGGCAAGAAGAGCAGGGCAATCGGTTTTGCCGTTTACATGGATCCCCTTGAGCGGATGCTTCAGGTCAAGTCTGAATATGATGTGGACATTGTGCTCCTTTACAAGGATGATGAGGATCCGGCTGCAGTTCTGAGGAAGGCAAGATCACTTCGGGAGAACGGGATGTCCGTTGTTGTTCTCAGAAATGTTCCAGCCGGTCTGAGATACAGGGACATATTAGGAGGTGAGAATGCTTAATATCGCGCTTCCGAAGGGCAGGCTGGGAGAGAAGGTCTATGAGATCTTCGCACGCTCAGGTTTTGAGTGTCCTGAGGTTCTCGGGGATTCCAGGAAACTTGTGTTTGAGAATCCGGCAAACGGTGTGAGGTATTTCTGGGCAAAGCCCAGCGATGTGGCCGTCTACGTCGAGCGCGGAGCAGCTGACATCGGCGTTGCCGGAAAGGACATAATCGACGAATACCGTCCTGATGTCTATGAGATGCTGGACCTGGGAATGGGTAAATGCAGGATGTGTGTTGCCGCAAGGAAGGATTTCCGTGACAATCCTGATCTGACACTGAGGGTGGCCACGAAATTCTCCCATATCGCCAGACGCTATTATGCGTCTGTGGGAAGGGAGATAGATGTCATTCACCTGAACGGCTCGATTGAGCTGGCTCCGGTTCTCGGCATGTCCGATGTGATTGTGGACATTGTCGAGACAGGAACGACTCTCAGGGAGAACGGACTTGAGGTGATTGAGACGATAATGCCGATTTCAGCCAGGCTGATTGTCAACAAGTCATCGTTCGAGTTCAAGAAGGACCAGGTGCTGAAGGTGATGCAGGCACTGGCGACGGCTGTGGAGGAATAAGATGATCAAGATATATGAGTACGGGACAGTATCAGACAAGGAGGTGTTTGCCCGCACATCCTCATCCCAGGATGTGTCAGGCATAGTCTCTCCCATTATACAGGATGTCAGAGAGCGCGGGGACCAGGCCCTCAGGGATTATACGAGGAAGTTCGACGGCGTTGACATAGACTGCGTCGAGGTTTCCGAATCAGAGATCCAGGAGGCATATGACTCAGTGGACGAGGCCTTCATAAGCGTGCTGTACAAGGCCGCAGGCAACATCCGCTCCTATCACCTCAGACAGAAGCGAGAGAGCTTTGTCATATCGGAGAAAGAGGGAATAGTCCTTGGGCAGAAGATCGTGCCGGTGGCGGTTGCGGGAATCTATGTTCCGGGAGGCACCGCGGCTTATCCCTCAACGGTGCTGATGGACACAATCCCCGCAAAGATAGCAGGGGTCGGACAGGTCGTGATGGTCACTCCTCCGGGAAAAGACGGGAAGATCAGCCAGGCGGTCCTTGCGGCGGCAAAGGTGGCGGGAGTGGACAGGGTCTTCCGCGTAGGCGGCGCACAGGCGATTGCCGCACTGGCCTACGGCACAGAGAGCATCCCGAAGGCTGACAAGATCGTGGGACCCGGAAACATCTTCGTGGCCGAGGCAAAGAAGCAGGTCTCAGGAGTTGTCTCGATCGACATGATCGCAGGACCCTCGGAGATACTGATCATAGCGGACGGAAAGTCGGATCCTGCAGTGGTTGCGGCCGACATGCTAAGTCAGGCGGAGCACGACAGAAACGCCTCTGCCGTGCTTGTCACCGAGAGCAGGGACCTTGCCTCAAAGGTCGCGTCCGAGGTTGAGAGACAGCTATCAATCTTGCCTCGTGAGCAGATAGCAAGGGCCTCAATTGAGACAAATGGTAAGATTATCATAGCTTCTTCCATTAAACAGGCCATTGAAATCAGTGACAGGATTGCTCCTGAGCACCTTGAGGTGTG
>JAEEGI010021943.1_pt1 | contig 12655 bp, 7 predicted proteins | sample 8958751 | NCBI WGS metagenome assembly JAEEGI01 (sample SAMN16246545, study PRJNA631951) | gut metagenome | biome: gut microbiome; feature: rumen; material: KS-attached | host: Bos | place: Iran: Karaj | collected 2018-10 | reverse complement strand
TTGTAATCTCTTCAAAAATTTATCATAGTCTATTTAATTTTATATAATTATTTTTTCGTTATAAAAAAAACATTAATTTTAATTCAAAATATAATTTTTAATAAGAAATATAAACTAATATTATTATATATTGTTTTTCACAAAAACAATTTATTTAAAATTGAATACCATCGAGAATTTTAACAAGATTTTTAGCTAATTCAGCATAAATTGATTTTTTAATTGAGAAAATAAAGTTCTTGAGATCATTCAAATTATTAAACTTTAGAGGGTTTTTAATAATAGATTGGTATTTCTTTGAATATTCTTTACAATCTTTCATACAATCTTCATCAAATAAACAATCAATATTTTTATATTCTTTTCCGTTTTGATAAAAACAGTAACCATGATATAAATTTGCAGTTCCTTTTCCTTTAGCATAAGAAATTAAAAATTGATTATTAATATTATAAGCAATTCCAATGAGAAAATTAATTTCTTTAATTTCTTTTGTATCTGAAATTTTGAAAAATTGATAAGTTTGACCTTTTTTATTTGAATAAGATATTATTCCATTGCAAATGTCTTGAGGGAAAATATTACCAAACATTTTTTTAACATCTTGATAATTAACTTTAGATGTTCTAAAGTCTAAATTAGTAAAAGAGTTAACAATATATTGTCTATTATAATTGGTTATAGGATATTGTCTTTGAATTTCTCTAGAATACATTTTAAATTTATTTAACATTTTTTGTTGGTCTAAATCTAAAACAGAATTTAACATTTGACCATATTTAGCTTTTAAAGCTTCTTTTATTTTATTTAATTCTAATTCTGTTAATCCTCTTCTAACTTTTTTATATTTAGTCTCACAATTTTTGATAAATAAAAATTGCCAACAATCTTCATATTTAACTTGTTTATATTGTGGAATTTCTTTTCCACTAGCAAGTCCTTTAACATAAGTAACATATAAATAAGTTTCATCTAATCTTGCACCAATACCAAAAACAATATCAATTGAAGTTTTTGATCTTTTTTTTGAGAAAGTAAATGAATCATAAACTACATTATTTTTTAGGTATTTTAACTTTTTAAATTTGGAAATAACATCAATTGGGAAATTATGAGTATTTTTTAATGAGTCAATTTGATTATATGTTATTTTATCCATTTTAATTTGAGTAGTACTTGCTAAATCTGTAATCAAAGATGATATTCCTGTTGGAAAAGAAAATCTATATTTATTTGCTTCTTTACGTAATTCATTTAATATTTTTGCTTTTACTTGATCTGGATTTGATAATAAATTTGGAATTATTTTTGAATCTATATATAATGTTCTAAATGAAATAGTAGTAGATATAAATAAAAGAATTGATAATAATTTTAGATTTAACATTTTTATATTTTTTTATATAGTTTTTTTAAATATTGTTTGAAAGAATTATATTTTATTTATAAAGATTTTTTGAAACATTTTTATTATTGTTATATTTACAATAATTATATACCAACAATTATTTATTTCAGTTTTTTTCTTTTTAAATTATAATTTAATAAAAATAATTAAAAAAAGAATCAATAATCTAATTTAAAAACTTAAATAAATAAATTAAAATTCTATTTTCACTTGTAATATTTTTTTCTAAATAATTTATACAAAAAAAATATTTTGATTTTCCTTAAAATTCTTATTCATAATATAATAAATGAATATGGAATATTGTAATTACATAATTTTTATTAGTTTTTAACATTTTTTTGGGTTGTTCACAATAATTTTAAAATAAATTTAAAAGAAAAATAATAGTTTATCAACAAAAATTTATTAGATAATGAAATTAAAAAAGAAATAACATCAATTTTTTCTTATAAAATCTCATTTCATTTAACAATAAAAATTTGTTTTTAGTAAAAATAAATTATATAGTGTTAAGTTCTAATCTAATTATTCTTTTGAAATCAGATAATGCTGTAATCAAATTTTATTGTTTGCTTGCCTCTATTAGTTATAAAAATCTCCTTTTTTATTTGGATTATTTTTTTAAAATTTAAAAAATAAGGAATTCAACTTGAAAACTTTATTTTTTTAAAATATTATAGACTTAATATAATGGTTCTTCATTACCTGATAATTATTAATTTTTAAGAACTTTTTATTTTTATTTTTTCATATTCTTTTTATTTTTTTAAAATAAAAATGGAAAAATTTGATTTAGAAACAGAGAATACTAAATTAATAGATAATTCTAATATGAATTTAATTGAAATTAAAAGGTTAATAGCATTTATGAAAATATTTGTTGAAAATTTTAATTTAATAATAAGTAATTTTCAAAAGCAATTGGCAAATCCTCAACAAATATTATATGAATCAATTTTGATAACAAATATGAATGGAATGTATAATTATTTTCTTTCTATAATGGAAAATTCAGGGAATTTAATGAATAGAATAGTTAATGATATAATATCTCCTTTAGAACAATTTCTAGAGACACAAACGAGTATATATAAAGATAATTTATCAAGATTAGGAAATCTTATTGGAAATTATAATAAATGTAAAACTTTACTTAATTATTCTAAAATTAATTATTATTATTCATCTAATGAATATTATAAGTTCAAAAACAAAAACCAAGGATTAATTCATTTAAATAAAGACTTAATTGATAAATCAATACAAATGAAATCAAAAGTAAATGCTAATGAATTATTATATAAATATGAAGTTGAAAAATATAATATTATTATTTCTAAATTTAATGTTTTATATAAACAACTTAATGATGATGTCAAAAGTAATGAAGAAAGTAGAATTTCCTTTTTAAAAGCAACAATTGATAGGTTTAAATTAATTTATGAAGAATTTACTAATGGTTTCTTAAATTATAAAAATATAATTGAGAATTATTCTTCTGATGATATATGTGAAAAAGATAAAAAATATTTTAATCATGAAATAACTAAATATTATAGAGGAAAAACTGATAGATTACAAAATGAAAAATTTATTTCATTTAATGAATATATATCTCAAAATCCAAATCTGAATGATATAGTTTTTGAAAATGTTTATAATGAAATTAAATTATTTCCATTATTAAAAGAAGAAGAAGAAAATAAATTTATCAATACAATCATCAATGAATTACTAAAAGAAAATGAAATTCAAATTTCAAATATAACTAAAGCTTTAGAACAAATGAAAAATCAAGAAAGCTCTTTTGCAAAAAAATTATTAGATAATTTTCTAGACAAAAAAAAAGTAAGTTCCTCTTTAAAATTTACTAATTTAAAAAATATGGAACATTTTTCAAATATTTTATGTTTTATATCTACTTTGAATGACAATATAAACGATCCAAATTTCCCAATTAATTTTAAAATAATATTTTTAGCAGAAAGAATTTTTTATCAAAATAAAACAACGGGTGATAAAATATATTTATGTGCTCAATTAAGTAAAAATAAATATTTTAGAACAAAAAGATTTTGGGAAAATGTAATAGAATTAAAATTAGCAAGTAAATTAGAAGATCATATTGAAAGATTAAAAAATTTAATATTACCAGAAGAAAAGAATTCAAAAGGAGGTTTATTTGGAAAATTTTTAGGAGGAAAAAATGATATTCATAAAACAAGTATTGTAGGAGTCAATAAAATTAGTAAATTATTAAAAAATTATAATACAATTGAAGATTCAAAAGTTCCTATTATAGATAGAATGGCAACAAATGAATTAATATCAATTATTAGAGAAAATATTCCTAGCTTTTGTAATTTTAATTTTTATCCTGATGAATGTCTTGAAATGATTACTGATTTTGCTAGGAAGTATAATATTAATAAAGAATATATTACTTTTTTCTTTTCTTATTTTAGTGTTTCTAATTTTACTGTTAGAAAATTACTTCCAAATGAAGATACTTATACATTTAAAAAAAATAAATTTAAAAAAAATTATTCTCAAGAACAAAAATATCTAGTTTTAATAAGTGAGTCTTTGAAATATCTTAATAAAAGTGATTATTTGAATTTATTATTATTATCTAAGAAATCTAATAAAAAGTTAAGTAAAAAAATATATAAAATAATATTAACAAAAAAAGATACTTCAATTAAAACACGTTTAAATATTTGGAATAATATTTTAGGAATAAGTGAATTAAAAAAAAAATATAATTATCAAGAAATATTAAACTCTCCTTGTGATGAAAAAGTAAGTTTAGATATAAAATTAGATGTTTTAAGAACAAATTTTAAAAATGAACAAAATGAAGAAGCTCAAAATAAAATATCAAATGTATTAAATTCAGTAGCAAAATTAAATGGAGAAATTAAATATTGTCAAGGAATGAATTATATAGTCTCTTTTCTTTTAGAAATTTTATCAGAAGAAGAGGCTTTTTATATATTTTTATCATTTTTTCAATCAACAGAATATCCATTAATCTTTGAAAAAGATTTAGAAAAATTACAAGCTTTCTTTTATATTTTCCAAAGATTAATTTCATTATTTGAACCTGAATTATCAATATTATTTAATGCTAATGGTGTTAATGCAAATATTTTTCTTCCTCCTTGGTTTATAACTTTATTTTTAAGTTCTAGACAATATATGAATCAAAGTGATACTCCAATTGCTTTAATTAGAATTCTTGATAATTTTATTGTTGGAGGATGGAAATCTCTTATGAAAGTTGGTATATTCGTTCTTCATTTTTGTGAAGAAGAAATTAAAAATTTAAAATATGAAAATATGCTGAGTTATTTAAATAATGATATTAAAAAATATAATCTGTTTATTGATGATAAAATTCCTGAACTAGAAAAATGCTTTGATGATAAAAGAATTACTAAAAATTTAATTAAGTTTATTGAAGATGAATACAAGCAAGAAAACAAAATAAAGGAATTAAAATTATAATTAATTTAGAATAATAGTATCATAATAAAAAATTAAAATTAATTTATAATAATTTAAATGAAAAATCATAATATAAAAATATATAATATTTTTTTTTCATAATATAAATTAAACATTAATAAACAATGACTGAATCTCAATATTTAAAAACAGAAGAATTTATTTCAAAGTATGAAACAAAAGAAACAATAGGAAAAGGGAGTTTCAGTACAGTTATATTAGGAATAAACAAAGCAACAAAAGAAAAAGTAGCAATTAAAATTTTGGAAAAAAACAAAATCATAAACAAAGATGATTTAGAAAGAGTAGAAAAAGAAATAAAAATATTAAAAAATTTAAATAATTTAAACATAGTGAATTCAATAGAAATATTTGAAACAGAAGATAAATATTACTTCATAATGGAATATTGTGAAAATGGAGAATTATTTAATTACATAGTAGAAAAGCAAAAATTAAATGAGAAAGAAGCCTCATATTTTTATTATCAATTAATAAATGGTTTAGAATATATTCATTCAAAAGGAGTAGTTCATAGAGATTTAAAGCCAGAAAATTTATTATTAGGAAAAGGGAATATATTAAAAATAGTAGATTTTGGTTTATCTAATTTTTTTGATGGAGTACATTATTTAAGTACTCCTTGTGGAAGTCCTTGTTATGCTTCTCCTGAAATGGTTTGTGGAAATGATTATAATGGGTTTTATATTGATGTTTGGAGTACTGGTATTATTTTATATGCTATGATTTATGGTTATTTACCTTTTGAAGACCCTGATAATGAAATTTTATTTAAAAAAATAGCTGAATGTGATATTGAATATCCTGGTATTATTTCTAAAGATGTAAAAAGCTTGTTAACTAAAATTATTGTTTCTGATCCTGAAGAAAGAATTAAAATTGAAGAAATAAAAGTTCATCCTTTTTATTTACAAGGAAAAAAAGTTTTTAAATATAAACATCCTGAACTTGTTGATGATAAAAATGAAGAGAAAAAAGATAATGAGAGAAATCTTAATAATATGATTAATGAGAATGAGAAAAACGATAATAATGATTTTGAAATTGAATCTAATGATAATAATAATGAAGAAGAAGATAATAAATATGAAAATGATTATAAAGAAGTAGAAGATAATAAATATGAAGATGATAATAAAGAACAAGTTGAAGATAAAAATGACGAATTACCTTTAAATAAAGGGGATTTATTATATGAACAAGATTTAAATACTTTGTCTAATTCTAATGAAAAAAACAATCAAAATATTAATCAATACGAAAATGTTGAAAAAAATAAAACAGAAAAAATCCCAGATAATAATCCATATATTATTAATAATAAAAAAGATGAAAAAATCCCAGATAATAATCCTTATATTATTAATGAAAAAAAATATGAAAAAATCCCAGATAATAACCCCTATAAAATTAATGAAAAAAAAGATGAAATTAAAAATGAAAATGAAAATAAAATAAATAAAAAAGAAATAAATGAAAAAAAACCATATGTTAAACCACAGATAAATAGGAAAAAACAAGAAGAAAAAGAAAATCCAAAACCAATAAAAAAAAGATATATTAACATTGAATTGAATTCAAATTATTCTAAAAAGCCACAGAGTGATAAAAATAAAAGAGGAATTAGTCTTCAAAATGATACAATAAATATAAATAAAAATTTAATGTCTTATCAAAAAAAACTTCAAGAAATTAAAAAGAGTTTAGATGAATTAGTTTCAACTAATTTTCAATCAACCAGAAATAAAAATAAACAAAGAGAAATTTCTCTTTTTTCAAATAATAAAACCTATGATAAAAATAAAAATAAAAAAAAATATATTTCAAATATTTTTAATAAAGATAATAGAAATACATATAAAAAAATTAGGATTACAACAGAAGAAGACTTAATTAATAAAGAACATGATAATTATAAAAAAAACAATATAAAAAAAAAACTAGATTATAATAGTATTTATAATACAACAAGAGGAAAAAGTGCCAATAATAACGATAAGAAAAAAATAGATACTAATTTCACAAAAAGTTATAGAACTAATTATATGAATACATTAACAAATAAATTTTATCATCCTGTAACTTTTTTAAATACTAATAATAAAAAAGAAAATAATTATATTAAATCTTTTAATCCTTCTATTGGAAATACCAATAATAAATTAAATATGAATTATCATGATATCTTTAGTTTTCATTCAAATAATTATAAAAATAAAAATACATTTAATCTACCTTCTTCAAAGATAGTAAATAATAAAACTTCAAACAGAAAAAAATATGATTTTGAGCTATTTAAAGAACCATTAAATTATAAATATTTAACAACTTCTATAAATTCAGAAAAATTTAATTCTAAGAAAACATATGATGGATTATTAAATATATTATCAAAAAAAAATGATTTATTAAATGATAAAATTATTCCAAATTCGAATTATTATACAAAAAATACTTATACAAGTAGTCTTTCAAATCTTCCAAATTATTTAAATACTGATAATAATAGAATTCAATCTTTATTTTCAACTAATAAAAATAAAAGATATAATAAATTAACATCAAGTTTAGATTCTTTACAGTCCAGTCCTAATAACCATAAATATTATTTTGGTAAAACATTTAATTTTTAAAAATATATTTTGTGATATTTTTAATTTTATAATTTTTTTAACTAAACAATATTATAAAAATAAATAGAATTATAAAACTTAATGAATATTTTTTTTAAATATATATTCATTTAAATATGGAATCAAATCCAGATACAAACACAAATGTCAATAATCCAGTTAATCCAGAAACAGAAAAAAAAGTAGAAACAAGTAGAAATGATTTAAATACAAAATCTGATATCAATCTTAATATAAATAATTCATTTGAAGATTTTGAACAAAAATTTCAAGAATTAAAATTAAAAATAAATCAAGATAGGGCAAAAGATCCAAGAATTGCATCTAAATTTGTTTCAACAGTAGGAGATTTAAATTTAAAAGTATTAAATGATAATTCACTTGCAAAAAGTAGATTTAATGAATTATATACAATAATTGGAGGAAATTCTTATGGAAAAATAGGATTAATTACTAATAAACCTCCAGTTGAATTCAATGTGAATTCATCGATTAATACTTACAATAAAAAAAATGATAATTTTTACATTAAAGATAATAATAATAAAAAAAATACGACAAATGTAAATTTCAAAAATTTAAATTATAAATCACCTATTAAATCAAATAATTTAGTAAATAGTAAATCTTATAGTCATAATTCTTTTAGTTCTGAAAGAACGATATTTTTGAATAAAAATGAAAAAAAAGAATATGCTGATTTATTTAAACCTGTTGTTCTTAATTCAATTAAATTATCATCTAATAATAAAACTTCAAATGATAATAATAATAATAGTAAAAAAATTGAAATTCAAATACCAAAAAGAGGAAATATATTTAATAAAAATTATTTTAAAAATGAATTAGATAATTTAAATTCTTTATTATTTGGAACACCAAATGATAATTCATTTAGAAAAAACGAAGAAGAAGTTTATGATCCTTTTTTTTCCTCACTAAATGATAATTCTAAAAAAACCAAATTTACGATTGAAAGCGGTAATAAATTTATGAATAAGTATTCAAAAAATAATAATTCTAAATTCCTAAAAAACTAATATAGTTGTTTAGAATATTTTATTAAAAAATATGAAAACTTAATTTTTATTTATTTTAATTTTTTTTCTTAAGAATTAAAATTAATTTTAAAATTCGAAAATATTTTAATAATATTTCAGAAATGAAGAAATTACAACAAAACTCAAGAAATCAAACTTATAGAGAGGAAATTAAAATTAATTTATCTAAAATAAATAATAAATCATCAAATAATCAATTGAATAATTCTTATACTTCAAGAAAAATGCTTTCTGATGATAATTTAAAAATTAATTGTTATAATACAAACAATCCTTTTAATCAAAGTGATGTAGAAATTCTTATAAATTTAAATAAAAAATCTATCCTTTATCCTTTAAATAAAACAAAATTTAATAATAACAAAAATATATCATTTGATGAAAAAAGAATAGGAAATAATATTAATACAGTAAATCAATTAAAACAAACAAATAAAATAAATAATTATACAAAAATTGTTCCTCTACCAAATTATCAGAAAATAATAATTAATTGTATATTAATTCAAAGATTTATTAGAGGATTTCTTTTTAGAAAAGCATTTAAAAAGCTTTTAAAAAAAAAAAATTATAAAAAATTTTCTCCAACTAATTATGGAAAAATAAGTAATATAAAACCAATTCAACCAATATATACTTTAAGAATAGATTTTAACAATAAAAAAAGTTATATAATAAGACAGATTTTAAAACCTAAAATTAGTTTAGCAACCAAATCAATAAGAATAAATCATTATAAAGACATAAAATTATTAAAAAAACTTCAAAAATATATAAAACAATATTTAAAACAAAAAGCATTTACTGATTTTTTAAATAGTACTTTCCAAACATATTCAGCAAATAGTAATAATCAAAGTGGAGTTAATACTCCAATGAGAACTAATTGGAGTAAAATAATAAATTTAAGTTGGTTAAGTAATACATCTTTCCAAAAACTTAGTGATAAATCAATTAATAACAGTAGATTTTTCCAAAACAAAAAAAAACAAAATTTAAATGTAAGTAATAGAAATGATGAAAAAGAAATTAAACAAATTAAAAAATATATTCCTAAACCAATTATGAGAAAAGGTGTATTTATTTCAAAGAGTCCAACATTAAGACAAAAAATAATTAATACCTCAAATTCACCTATAAATAATACTACATTAATATATAAAAAACCCAAAGATAATTCTTTTAATATATCAGAAAAGCAAATCAATAAAAAAGGTAAAATAAATATTCCAAAATTAATAATACCAAAAAATAAAAAAATTTATTTTGAAGAAAATTCATCAGAAATAAATTATACTCAAAAAAAAGAATCTCCGAATAAATTTAGAAATTCTGAGAAATTAGAAAGTGGAATTAAATCACCTTATTATAGAAAAACTATAAGTACACAAAATACTTCTGCTTTAAGTATGAGAGATAAACATTTAATTGAGGAATGTAAGGTTTCAAAATTTAAAAATGAAAATGAAATTTCAATTTTTACTTTAAATTATAAAGGAAATGAAATTGAAGATCCAAAAATGTTATTCCAATTTATTTATATTTTATATTTACAATATAATAATTATTTAAAGAGTTTAAATGATAATATTGGAAATAATGATAAACAAGTTGCTTTATTTAATAAGAAAAAAATAAAAGAACATGATGATAATTTTTCAATTCATAAGGTTTTAAATTTATTAAACTCAAAAGAACAAAAAAAGTTATTTTATGAAAGCTTTAATCAATTCATTCAATTGAATAATAATAATAATAAAGAAAAACAAATATTAAAAAATATTAATGAATTAAAAATTAATGAAGAAAAAGAAACTACTACAGACCAACATTTAAAACAAATTTATAATAAAAGTTCAAAAGATGAATCATATAAGTTAACTCCTATAAAACTAAATGAAAAAAAATATCATTCTTCAAAAAAACAATATTCAAAAAGTTTAGATGAAATAAATATAAATGAATTAAATTTTATGAATGAAAATAAAGAAAGAATTCATGAATCTGAAATTTCAAATAATTCAAATATGAACGACAACAACGAAAAGAAAAAAGAAGAAGATAAATTAAAAGAACATATAATTAATGTAAACACTTCTAAAAATATTATTTCTATTAACACTAATAATTTTTCAGATAAACCTAATAAATTAAACAATTCAATAATAATACATGATAATAATAATTCTAAAAGAAATAGTATTGATAATTCATTTAAAAATAATTTATCAACTGCTATTGAATTCCAAAATAAAATTATATATCCTTTAAGTTTCACAAAACTATTTTATTTTTCCATTCCTCATTCTAATAATATAAAACTATTTAATATTTCAGGTTTTTATAAAATTAAATCAAAATATTTCTATATTGAAAAAATCAATGAAGAATCACAAAAAATTAAATTAATTACTACATCTCAAAAACCTCCAAAAAAAAAAATAATTAAAATTAGAAATAATAATATATCATTATCTATTAAAAAAATATACCCGATGACAAAAAATTTATTTTTGAATAATAATATTTTTCATGTATCAAAATTAATAAAAAATTTTTTTGTTGAAGAAAAATCTAGAGAAATTTCATGTATTGAACAAAATAAAATTAGAATTTTTAAACCTTCAAAACTGAAAAAAAGAATAAACAATAAAAATAAATTAAATAAAGGAGAAACGAAAATTAATTTTTTAAATTTGAATGGTTTAAAAATAAATACGAACTTGGATTTAAATTATATAACAGAAAAAAAAGTTTTAAAAGAATTTAACATATCACAGAATTTAAATGAAGATTTAATAAATAATAATAGAAATTTACTTATGTGTAGACCTTTAAAAGGGATGAAAAAAATATTTAATACAATATTTCTTGATATTATACCAAAAAATAAACAAATAATAAATAATTCTATAAATAATACAAACAATCAAAATAATAAAAAACTATCTGAATATAATAAATATATAAATAACAAAGAAGAAATATTAGAAAAAACATTATTAAATTCTCTAGATTATATACAACAAAAGCCTATAAAAAATAAGAAAATTATAAATAAATAATTCTTTTATTTTGAAAATAAATTTATGATTAATATTTTATCAAAATTTCTTTAATTACATAAATTACATCCATTATTATCATTACTTCCTTCTTTTAAATCATTTAAATTAACTCCTCTATTAGTATTAAAGTTTTCTTCCATATTATTTCTAATTTTATTTTGAATTAATTTCCTAGTTAACATTTCAATAGCTTCATTAATTTTAATTGAATTTTTAGCTGAAGTTTCAATAACATTTAATCCAGTTTGTTGACTCATTATTTTAATATCATTTTCATCAACTTGTCTTTCATTTTTTAAATCACATTTATTTCCAACAATAATTTGAATAGGTTTTGAATCAGTATATTTAACAACATCATCCATCCAATCTTTAATATGATTAAATGATTTTTTATCACTTATATCATATACTATAATTACTCCATCAGCTCCTCTATAATATGCACTTGTTATTGTTTTGAATCTTTCTTGTCCTGCTGTGTCCCACTATATTTATTATATATTTTTAATTTATTTTTATTTTACAATTTGAAGTTTTACACTTTTGTTATCTACTATTATGTTTTTAAAACGAAAATCAACTCCTATTGTTGCGTAAAAATTTTCGTTGAATTTATCATCAGCAAATCTTAATAATATACATGATTTTCCTACTCCTGAATCTCCTATCATTACTATTTTAAATGTATAGTCAAATTGTTTTATTCTATTTGGAATTTTTTTTTTATTTTGATTTTTTTCTGAGTCGTTTAGATTTTCATTATTTTTCATTGGGGTATTCATTTTTTATATTTTTTAAAATTTAAATATTAAATAAAAATATTATCATTATTATCTTATTCATATTTTGGTAATAAAATAATTGAAAATAAAGTAGATAATATTGGGGATTGGGGATTGGGGAGTGGGGGTTGGGGATAGGGCTCTGTGCCCAATCGTGAATCCCCCC
>JAEEGI010021929.1_pt1 | contig 12660 bp, 7 predicted proteins | sample 8958751 | NCBI WGS metagenome assembly JAEEGI01 (sample SAMN16246545, study PRJNA631951) | gut metagenome | biome: gut microbiome; feature: rumen; material: KS-attached | host: Bos | place: Iran: Karaj | collected 2018-10 | reverse complement strand
TGAGCTTTGGCAGACTCTCCCACAGAGTATTTGAGGAGACAGGCCATGGCTCTTTTTCTGTGCTTGATGACGTGGGTAAGAGCCTGGTGCTCAGGCATGTTTCGGATATGCTTGGGGATGAACTACCGATTATAGGAAGGAATATGCACAAACCCGGATATCTGGATGAGGTTAAGTCCACAATTTCTGAGTTTATGATGTACGGGATTGAAGACAAGGACCTTTGTCTTCTCGAGGAAAAGAGCTCTAAGAAGGGCGCGCTCAGAGCCAAGCTAGGGGATCTTAGACTTCTCTATGGCAAGTTCCTTGAATACATAGAGGGTAAATTCATCACCACAGAGGAAACTCTGGATATTTTGTGCAAAGCACTTCCAAAGTCGGTGCTCATCAGAGACAGCGTTATTGTTTTTGACGGATTTACAGGCTTTACACCAATCCAGTACAGGGTTATCAAAGAGCTTTTGTCACTTTGCAGAGAAGTCGTGTTCTCTGTGACCATCAGCCCTCATGAGGATCCTTACGCAGATGCTTTCCAGGAGCAGGAGCTTTTTATGCTCAGCAAGAAGACGGTAAGAGACCTTGAGAAGCTGGAGTTTGAAGTTCAGAAGGAAAACGGATCCAATGTACCTGATTTTGAGACATATAGGAAGCTAAGACACAGTGAGATGGCGGGGAAAGGCGATCTTGGGGATGTGTTTTACACAGAAGAGCCTGTTGCCAGGCTCAAAGACAATGAGCCACTGGCATTTCTGGAGAAAGCTCTTTTCCGATATACCCCTGAGAAGTTTACCGGAGATAACAATTCAATATTCATATATCGTACGACTACGCCTGCCGAAGAAATTCGCCAGACCATGATCAAGATTGCAAATCTGGTAAGGGATGAGGGCTATGCATACAGGGATATTGCGCTTGTATGCGGATCTCTTGATACTTACGGAGATATGATCACCAGAGCAGCGAATAAGTTTGGTATTCCCGTATATGTGGATCAGAATGTTTCTCTTATGCTCAATCCGTTTATTGAATACATAACAAGTGCTCTTAATATTGTGATCTCGGGATACAGGTATGAGGATGTCTTCCACTACATGAGAAGCGGAATGACAGGGTTTGATCCGGGTGATACGGACCTGCTTGAGAACTATGTGAGAGCTTTGGGAATAAGTGGCCGAAAACAGTGGGAAGACAGATTTCTGCGCAGAATGCCAAGGAAGTTTACTTCAAGGAAGCAGGAAATAGAGGAAAAAGAACAGCAGCTGCTTGAGAAGCTGGATGCTATGAGAGCGCAGATCAGTTCGGATCTTAAACCGCTCTTTGATACAAAGGGAGGATCTGTAAAGGAGATCACGGATGCCCTTATTTGCGTCATAGAGGCTGCAAATTCAAAAGAAAAACTTGAAGCCTATACTCAGATGTTCGAATCGAAGGGAGACCTTAAAAAGGCCAGAGAATACGATCAGATATATACAAGAGTAATGGAACTTCTGAACCAGATGAATGGTCTTATTGGTGATGAGAAGCTTGATATGGCTGAATACAGGGATGTACTGAGCGCAGGCTTTGGCGAGATTTCTGTCGGTACGATACCACAGGACGTCGACAGGATAATTGTGGGTGATATAGAGAGGACGAGACTTAAAGAGGTCAGAGTCCTGTTCTTCGTTGGTGTTAATGACGGTAATATTCCTTCATCTGCCGGAAGCGGAGGCATTCTGTCGGATATTGACAGGCAGTTTTTGCAGGACCTGGGCACGGATATTGAGTTTGCACCATCTCCCAGACAGCAGATGTATATACAGAGGCTCTATCTGTACATGAATCTTACAAAACCTACGGACAAACTGTTTTTGTCATATGCTGAACTGGGCAATGACGGCAAGAGTCTAAGGTGTGCGTATCTTATCCCCAAGCTCAGACAGATGTTTGAGGGGCTTGAAGTTGAAAGACCCATGGAAAGTGGATTTGAACCTCAGATGGTGAGTCTTGAAGACGGAATGGAAGCATATTCCGATCTTGTAAGAGAGTATGCGGGAGGAAGGCTCTCCGAGCAGGAAGAGACAGAAATGTTCACCCTTAAAAAGGTACTCGCTGAAAGCGATGACAATGAGCTTGTTAAGAGACTTACTGAGGCAGCTTTCGTGCATTATGAATCTGTTCCGATTGCCAAAGCGGTTGCTCTTGCACTTTACGGAGCAACACTGGAGAACAGCGTCAGCAGGCTTGAGCAGTATGCAAGCTGTGCCTACGCGCATTTTATCAAGTATGGCCTCTCACTCAATGAGAGAGAGGAATATAATTTTGATGCATCAGACCTTGGAAACGTGTTCCATCAGGTGCTTGAGAAGTATACCGGAGAAATAATAACAAAAGGTATTGATTGGAGAGATCTCTCCAAGGAAAAATCTGATGAAATATTAAATCGAGCTTTAACAGAATGCGCTGATGCGTACGGTGACACTATTTTGAGAAGCAGTGCACAGAATCAGCACATGATAGAACGCATAAAAAGAATACTTACAAGAACCGTAGACACTCTGAAATACCAGATTTCAAGCAGCTCTTTCAATCCTGCCTATGTGGAAATGAGTTTTCAGGAGGCAGGGAACCTTGATGAGATCAATGTGGCTCTCTCAGAGGATGAAAAGAAAAACATAACAGAGAAGATGAAACTTAAAGGCAAGATTGACCGAGTTGATCTATGCTCTGAAGAGGATCGGATATATGTCAAGGTAATGGACTTCAAGTCCAGTGAGCACAGATTTAATCTGGCATATCTGTATTACGGTCTTCAGCTTCAGCTTGTGATGTATATGAATGTTGCCGTTGCATGTGAAAAGAAAAAGCACAGCGACAAGGAGATAATTCCGGCAGCAATTCTCTACTATCATGTGGAAGACCCCATGATTGAAGGAAATGCGGATACGGTAACAGATGATATCAATAAAGAGATAATTTCACAACTTAAAATGACCGGACTGGTTAATGAAAATATGGATGTGATCAGGAAGCTTGACGCAGGTTTTAGCGGAAGATCAGACATCATTCCTGTTGAAATCAAAAAGGACGGGACACCTTCTGCAAGATCACAGACGGCAAAGCCCGAGGAGTATGAGGCAATATCAAGCTTTGTTAACAAGAAGGTCAGGGAGTTCGGACGGAATATCCTGAATGGGGATATTTCAGTCAATCCGTACGAAGACGGCAAGATGAATGCCTGTACATACTGTGACTATAAGCACATATGCGGATTTGACGAGAGAATAAGAGGATATAAAAAGAGAAAGCTGGATATTTCCGCAGATGAAGCAAAAATGCGGATTATGAATGGAAATTAAAATATGGGAGTAGAATTTACAAAAGAACAACAGGCAGTCATTGATGCCAGAGACTGCAATATACTCGTGTCTGCAGCAGCCGGATCAGGTAAGACGGCTGTCCTTGTCGAGCGCATTATCAGGATGGTCTGCGCAGGACTTGATGTGGATCATCTTCTGGTTGTTACTTTCACCAAGGCAGCAGCTGCCCAGATGAAAGAAAAGATAACAGAGGCTATACAGGATAAGCTTATTCAGGATCCGGATAACGCTCATCTTCAGAGACAGGAGACACTGATCCACAATGCTCAGATCACAACAATTGACGCGTTTTGTCAGTATGTTATCAGGAACAATTTCAATTCTATAGGTCTTGATCCGTCTTTCAGAGTGGGAGATGAGGGAGAGCTCAGACTCATACAGGAAGAAGTGATCAAGGAGCTTATAGAAGAGGAATATGAAGCGGCGAAATCTGTGGAGGACAGTGATTTCTTATTCTTCATGGATTATTTCAATCAAGGCAGCAGAGATGACAGGTCTATCGAATTTATTAATGATCTCTTTAAGTTTTCCGACAGTATGCCATGGCCGGAGGAATGGATAAGAGAGCGCGCGTTGGATTACGCACCGTCAGATACTCCGTTTGATGAACTACCATGGGTCAGGGAGTGTGTGGATCATGCCATAAGTGTCCTTAGGGAGTGCTCAGCCGGAATGGACAGAGCATACAGGATGAGTCTTGAACCCGATGGGCCATATATGTACGGAGACCTTCTGGAAAGTGAAAAAGACAGTATTGATGCGGCTTTGCGATATAATACCTACGATGCCCTGTTTGACGGACTTCGCGCGATTACCTTCGACAGACTTTCGATAAAAAGGGACCCTTCAGTTAATGCGGATAAGAGAGAAACTGCCAAAAATCTGAGGGGTGATGTTAAGGATAAAATCGCAGATCTGATCAAGAAGTACTTTGCTCTTCCTTCAGAGGCCGTCATAGCCAATATGGAGCTTTGTGACCGCGCGGTCAGAGAACTTTGCAGACTTACACTGGAATTTAAATCAAGATTTGATGAACTTAAGAAACAGAAGCAGATCATTGATTTCTCCGATATGGAGCACTATGCACTTCAGATACTTGTGGATCCCGATACCAAAGAGCCCACTCAGGTGGCCCTGGAATACAGGGATTATTACAAGGAGGTTCTTATTGATGAGTATCAGGACTCCAACAATGTCCAGGAGATGATACTTAAGGCTATATCCGGGGAAACAGCCGGTATTTCAGAGAGATTCATGGTTGGAGATGTCAAGCAGAGCATTTATAAGTTCAGACTTGCAAGACCTGAAATCTTTATGGAGAAGTTCCACAGTTATGACAGGGATGAGAAGGCGCCTGACAGGCGAATAGATCTTCACAGGAACTTCAGAAGCAGGAGAGAAGTTCTTGATCTGACCAATTATATCTTTAAGAGGATCATGGGAGACGATCTCGGTGGAGTTGAGTATGATACCGATGCAATGCTGGTTCTTGGCGGAACTTTTGAAGAGCCGGTTTATGATATCACACCGGAGATACTGTTTCTCGATGGGGCAGATGCTCTTGAGGAAGATATAGAGGATGATGAGGGCATCAGAGATATGTCCGACAAGGAAAAAGAGGCCCTCCTGATAGCTGAGAGGATAAACAGCCTCAGGGAGGAAAACCCTGAGCTCATGTTTAAGGACATAGTAATTCTTCTAAGAGCGCCCTCCGGCTGGGATGAGACATTTAAGGATGTCCTTGAGGGACAGGGGATTCCCACATATATCGAATCCAAGAGCGGATATCTGGATGCATCGGAAGTTGCTATTTTGCTGGATTTTCTGACTGTGATCGACAATCCCAGGCAGGATGTGCCGTTGACTGCTGTCATGCATTCTTCCGTGGGCGGATTCTCAGATGAGGAGCTTGCCCTTATCCGCATTGCAATAAATAAAAACGAAGAGCTTTCCGGAAGGAACTGCCTGTATGACGGCCTTATAAGTGAACTGCAGCTGGAGGAAGCGCTCTCAGCCAAGGTCAGAGACTTTGTGGCGATGCTTGAAGAGTATAGGAGCATGTCAACCTACACTCCTGTTCATGAGCTTTTACAGACCATCATAGACAGAACAGATTATGAGGCTGTAGTTACAGCGATGCCCGGCGGCAATCAGAGGAAAGCCAATGTGGAGATGCTGCTTCGCAAGGCTGCCGATTTCGAGAAGACCAGCTTTAGAGGTCTTTTCCACTTCGTCCGCTACATTGAGCATATTAAGGTTGTTCAGGTGGATTACGGCGAAGCCGGAACAATAGACGAGAACTCGGATGTGGTGCGCATCATGAGTATACACAAGAGTAAAGGTCTGGAGTTTCCTGTAGTGTTTGTGGCGGGGCTCAGCAAGGACTTTGACAAAAGAGATACCAGAGGTGATCTTATCATCGACATGGATCTTGGCATAGGTGTAAAGAGCATAAATACTGATCTTCGCGTCAAATACGACACCTTAAAACGCCAGATCATAGCAGGCAAGATAGGCACTGATAATCTGGGTGAGGAGATAAGGGTTCTGTATGTTGCTCTTACAAGAGCCAAGGAGAAGCTGATAATTACTTCCTGCGTCAAAGATATGGCAGAGGCGCTGAATAGTCAGTTAAAAGAACTTTCACAGCTGGGAAATGTCGGAGATGTCCTTCCGTACTCAAAGAGGGTGAGCGCTGCCAACTATCTTTCCATGCTGCTTCCCTCGTTAATGCTTCATCCTGCTATGGGAGAGCTTATTGATAAGTATGAACTCCCACGTGGAGAATATGATGCTCTTCTGGCAGATGCCACATCAGCTCCGGCTCTTAAGATAAGCTCAGTCGGAGATAAGGACCTGCTTGACAGAATAAGATCAGGTGCCTTTAAGGCTACAATGCGAAGAGAAGAGCTTGAGATGGGCGGTAATATTGACGAGGATCTGCTTGAGAGATTAAAGACCAAGTTCTTTGCTAAGTACCCTCACGCGGATCTGAAAGGTCTTTTCACCAAGACCACAGTATCCGAGCTCAAGAAAAAAGCTATGGTGGATGAGGGTGAGTTTGGAACTGTGTCAGCCGATTACGCACAGGATCAGGGACCTCTTACCGGAGCGGAGAGAGGAAGCGCATATCACAGGGTGATGGAATTGCTTGATGGTGACGCTTTTGCAGATGTATCGGTGGATAACCTTTCAGCCTGGATCAATAAGGCCGCTGAGGACGGGCGTATCCCTGATGAGTACAGGGAGGTTGTAAGACCTGAGGACATCAGAACTTATCTTTTGACTGATCTTGGAAGGCGTATGGCCGATGCTTTCGGAAGGGACGAACTGATGCGTGAGAAGCCCTTTATGATGGGAGTTTCCGCCGGAGAGCTTGATCCGGGATTTCCCAAAGAGGAGATGGTCCTTGTTCAGGGAATTGTGGATGCCTGGTTTCTGGAAGATGGGGAGATAGTCCTTCTGGACTACAAGACTGACAAGGTAAGAGATGATAAGACACTGGTCGACAGATATGCTGTCCAGTTGGAACTCTACAAGAGAGCGTTGGAAGCTGCCACAGGAAAAAAGGTAAAGGAAGTATATATCTACTCCTTTACCCTTGAAAGTGTCATAAAACTGGACTGAGCATGGTATACGCCAGTGCCACGGCGTTGGCCGCCAGATGCACTATAAACGGTATGCTAAGGACTCTGTGCCTGTAATAGCTGTATGTAATGATAAGCCCCATCAGGAAGCCGTATAGGGCCTGAACGGGATGAATATGATAAATGCCAAACAGGGCTGCTGTTACCACAATTGTGACGGCAGCTCTTTTTATGTGCCTGTTCAGGAAGTTGAAGATAAAGTATCTGAAGATAATCTCCTCAACCAGAGGCGTTGCAAAGCAGTACACCATGATCAGTATGGCTAAGGAATCGGAAATCAGATACATACTGCTTTCGGAGCTCTGAAAGGATTCAAGCTGTGTAAGTCCCGACTCATTGAAAATAAATGTCAGCAAAAGAGCTGACAGAGCGCCGATAAGAGCCCACAGGGCATGTATTTTGATTTGTTTTAAGTCAAAAGCATTATTCAAAGAAATTCTCCAGATCTTTTACGGTTTCAAGTATGTAGTCAGCCTTGGCCTGTTCCATCTCATCGCGGCTTCCGTAGCCGTAGAGAATGCCTATACAGGGAAGTCCCAGCGCATGTGCTCCTTCAGCATCGTAGCATCTGTCACCGATCATTATTGCGTGTTGCTTTACAAGTTCTGTGGCGTCTGTCTGCGACTTATCTTCGCCGGCGAAAAGACCCTGTTCCCGGGCCAAGTCAGTAAGCTGAGAGAGTACTTCCTGAACAACCTCGGACTTGGTGGATCTTGTGCCGTCGAGCTCACATCCCACGATGACATCAAAGTATTTGGCGATATCAAAGTGATCGAGTACCTTGTGGATCATGACCTGTGGTTTGCTGGATGCAATAGCTACGGTATAACCTTTGTCTCTAAGATCTGAGAGCAGTTCTTTCATTCCGGGATATACACTGTTCTCGAAAACTCCTTTGTCGTTGTAGTATTCTCTGAAGTATCCGATCGCCTTCCAGGCATCTTCCTCCGAAAAGCCGTATCTTTCCATAAAACTCTTATCGAGAGGAGGACCTACAAAGAGCCGAAGCCGCTCTGTGTCTGCTTCTTCGATATTATATCGAAGTAGCGCTCTGCGAGCGGCATTCATGATTCCGGGACCGGAATCCGTAACAGTTCCGTCCAGGTCAAATAAAAGAAATTGATATTTGTGCATGTTTCCTCCAAAATCTATTGACAATCCAAATGCAGAATAGTTTAATTGATGTGAAATAAAAATAAACCGCTAGGGGAGCTATGCTGAGATTGTACGTGCCACGCACGACTAACCCTTACTACCTGACCCGGATAATACCGGCGTAGGGAAGCAACGATAACTCTTATTCATCAGGGTACATTATACTGTGCTTTTGGTGATTATGGAATATCAAGGTCAGGAACCCTCCCATTTTAACGGTCATATAAAGGGAGGATTTTTTTATGAGTTTATTTCTTGAAAAGGTAGTCGAGGACGGCTACACATCTTACAACATCACAAAGGGCGGTTATGTCCTGGTCGTTGTTCTTGCAATACTTGCATTTCTTGCAATAAGCTACTTTATCAATGCAGACGGAAAGGGAAGACTAAGCGTTAAGCAGCTCACAGTTTCAGCCCTTTGCCTTGCTCTTGCATTCGTTCTTTCAAACGTTAAGCTTTTTAAGCTTCCTATGGGCGGATCGGTAACAGTATTCAGCATGTTCTTTGTGACATATATCGGATACCTGTACGGCCCGAGAGTAAGTCTTTCAGCTGCATTTGCTTACGGCCTTCTTCAAATGATTGTAGATCCGTATATCATCAGTGTTCCGCAGATGCTTTGCGACTACGTACTTGCTTTCACAGCTCTTGGCGTTGCCGGATTTTTCCACAACACCAAATATGGAATGTTCAAGGGTTATGTTGCAGGAGTTCTCGGAAGATTCATATTTGCAGTGCTTTCCGGTGTAGTATTCTTCGCGGATTATACTCCTGAGGGAATGTCACCTCTTGGATATTCAGCAGCATACAACGGAAGCTATCTTGGAGCAGAAGCGTTTCTGACTGTTGTAGTTCTTCTGATCCCTGCAGTTCGCGCAGCGCTCAACAGGATCAAGAATGAGGCTCTTGAGAAAAGCGTAGTAAAGCAGGCACAGACAGTATAAGATAAGCGAAAAGCCCGGCACTTTGTCAGTGTCGGGCTATTTTTTACAGTATCTGTATTCCGTTCTTGGTAGCTTCTTCTACCATATCTTCAGGCCAGATAGAGCACTGAACCTCTCCGATATGAGCTTTTCTGAGGAAGAACATGCAGATTCTTGACTGACCGATTCCGCCTCCGATTGTATATGGCAGTTCCTTGTTGAGAATAGCCTTCTGGAAAGGAAGCTCGGCTCTCTCTGTGCAGCCTGCCTTCTCGAGCTGGGTCTTAAGTGATTCCTCATCAACCCTGATTCCCATACTTGAAAGCTCAAGTGCGATGTCAAGAACAGGGTAGTATACGATGATATCGGCATTGAGTTCCCAATCGTCATAGTCAGGAGCTCTTCCGTCATGCTTATCGCCTGAAGCGAGCTCGTCACCGATCTGCATTATGCAGACAGCACCCTTAGCCTTGGAAATGAAGTATTCACGCTCCTTGGGAGTATTGTCAGGGAACATATCCTCAAGTTCCTGGGTTGTGATAAAGAAGATCTCCTCAGGCAGGATCTCCTCGATATAATCGTACTGAATGGACAGGAATTTCTCGGTTTTTCTGAGAACCTTGTATACGTTTCTTACGGTTTCCTTGAGGAAATCGATATTTCTGTCCTCTTTATTTATAACCTTTTCCCAGTCCCACTGGTCCACGAAGATTGAGTGGATATTATCAGGAATCTCATCTCGTCTTACGGCGTTCATATCTGTGTAAAGGCCCTCGCCTACGTTAAATCCGTATTTCTTAAGGGCATATCTCTTCCACTTTGCAAGAGAGTGTACGATCTCAGCCGGACGCTCGTTTTCATTGAGAATGTCAAAAGCTACAGGACGCTCAACACCGTTGAGGTTATCATTAAGTCCTGACTCGGGAGTTACAAACAAGGGAGCGGTTACACGCAGAAGATTGAGCCTTGTTGCAAGCATCCCCTGGAAAAAGTCTTTGACGGTCTTGATTCCAACCTGTGTGTCGTGAAGATCAAGAGCTGATTTCTAGTTCTTTGGGATCTTAAGGTTTTCCATCTTATTATTCCTCTTTATATTTTAATTTCTTCCTACAATTTAATAACTTTTAGCGCAATATTGCAAGAAAAAATTGTTTTCTTCTATCAGTTAGGGAGGGGGGATTCAAATGATATATATTGACAAAAAAATGTCAAACAATTTTTTCAAAAACAATTCACAGATTCGTCACAGACTCCTATTTACAAACCGTTTGAAAAAATTTATCATATGTGAAAGTTCGAAAGCGAAAACGATTTCGCAACTGATTTTTTGTTTTATGGTAGTAAGGAGTGATTATTATGTTAGGAGAAATGATTAAAAAGCACATCATGCTTAAACCTGCTCAGGTCAAGGATTTTGTAGATGCTGCAACAAAGTGTGATTTCGATGTAGACATTTACTACAACAGATATGTTGTTGATGCGAAGTCAATCCTTGGTGTTTTTGGTCTTGATCTTACACAGCCTCTTACAGTAGAGTACAGAGGATACAACAAGAATTTCGAGACATTTCTTAACGCAATGGCAGTTTGATAATTGATGCTGAGTTAAATAGGAAAATAGGAGGAGGCTCTCTATGGTATAATCTTTGAGTGAATACCGTAGGGAGCTTTTTTATGGATATAAGAGTATCAGTCAGAGGGCTTGTGGAGTTTATCTTAAGGTCCGGAGACATAGACAACAGAATACACCAGGCAAGTCCCGATGCCATGCAGGAAGGCGGCAGGATACACCGTATGATCCAGAAGAGTATGGGGCCTGACTACCACGCCGAGGTATCTCTTTCTTATGAAAAGAGTTTTGATAAGTATAACCTTATCATTGAAGGCCGCGCAGACGGAATACTGGACAGATATATGGATGAGCCTCTCAGCAGCCTGGAAATCGGCCAGAGCTCTTTTCTCCCTACTGAGCGCTATGCGCCGATGATCGATGAGATTAAAGGAACTTACAGAGAACTGGCCAAGATGAAAGAACCTGTACCTGTGCATCTTGCGCAGGCCAAGTGCTATGCAGCCATGTATCTCTATGAGCGCCGGTATCCGGAAATCGATGTGCGGATGACCTACTGCAACATGGATACTGAAGAGAAGAAGTTCTTTGACTCTACGTTTACTTACTCAGAGATAACCGGGTGGTTTGAAGATCTTATAGAGAAATACAAAAAGTGGGCGGATTTCGAGTGCGATTGGGCTATTGAGAGGACCTTATCAATAAAGTCAGTGAATTTCCCATTTGCCTATAGAGATGGTCAGAAAGACCTCGCAGCCGCTGTCTACAGGACAATTGTCCATAAGAAGAAGCTGTTCCTGGAAGCTCCTACAGGTACAGGTAAGACGATATCCACTGTGTTTCCTACTGTTAAGGCCATGGGAGAGGGCAAGGTGTCCAAGATCTTTTACCTTACTGCCAAGACCATAACCAGGACTGTGGCAGAGGAGACCTTTGGAATCATGCGTTCTGCGCAGAACCTGAGGTTTAAGACTGTCACCATAACAGCCAGGGACAAGATCTGCTTTGTTGATGAGACAACGAGAAACTGTAATCCGGTGGCCTGTCCCTACGCCAAGGGACATTATGACCGCATCAACGATGCCATATTCGATATGCTTACCCATGAAGACAATTTTGACAGGGATACCATTGTAAGCTACGCCAGGAAGCATGAGGTATGTCCTTTTGAGATGTCGCTTGATATGAGCCTTTGGAGTGATGGTGTGATCTGCGACTACAACTATGTCTTTGATCCTTTTGTATATCTGAGACGTTTTTTTGCCGATGGCATAAGGCATGACTACGTCTTTCTGGTTGATGAGACCCATAATCTCCTTGAGAGGGGCAGAGAGATGTATAGTGCTGTCCTCAGGAAAGAGAGCTTTTTAGATATCAAGAGAACTATAAAAGACTTTCACCCACGTATTGTCACAGCTCTTGGCAAGTGCAACAATGCGCTTCTTGAGCTTAAGAGAGAGTGCGATGAGATGGTGGTCTATAACTCTATTGAGAGATTTATCCAGCCTCTGGACAGGCTCTCCGCAATCATGAGCGAGTACCTTGAAGACCACTCCGAAGGGCCGTTCAGGGATGAGATACTCCAGTTCTATTTTGAAATATCAAGATTCCTCACAATATATGACCTTTTGGATGATCACTATGTGATGTACGGAGAATATGCCGAGGACGGCAGTTTTCTGCTCAGACTTGCGTGTGTAGACCCATCCAGAAACCTTTCGGCCTGCATGAGCAGGGGAGTATCTTCAATACTCTTCTCTGCAACGCTGCTTCCGATTCAATACTATAAGAGCCTATTGGGAGGAGATGACAAGGATTTTGAGATTTATGCCAAATCTATATTCGATCCTGCCAGACTGGGGATATTTATAGGCTCCGATGTGACAAGCAGATATTCCAAGAGAAATGACGATATGTATTATAAAGTTGCGCATTACATACATAGTGTTGTGAGCGCAAGAAGTGGTAATTATCTTATTTTCTTCCCGTCACACCAGTTCCTTGAGG
>JAEEGI010021924.1_pt1 | contig 12660 bp, 8 predicted proteins | sample 8958751 | NCBI WGS metagenome assembly JAEEGI01 (sample SAMN16246545, study PRJNA631951) | gut metagenome | biome: gut microbiome; feature: rumen; material: KS-attached | host: Bos | place: Iran: Karaj | collected 2018-10 | reverse complement strand
CCGTCAAAAGAGAGATACGCATCGGCCGTCAGAACCCGCAGTATTACGAGGTACTGGAAGGCCTTGAACCCGGCGAGAGGGTGATTACCTCCGGGTATGATACGTATGGTGATAGTGATGTATTGGTGTTCTAAGTTATGAAGAGTTTTTGGAACTTTCTGAAGAAGAACAAGTTATACGGGGCCATCAACCTCGTGGGCCTGACGGTGTCGATGGCCTTCGTGCTCCTGCTGGCGGTATATGTGCAGCGACAGCTATCCACGGATACTTTCCAGGAGAACGCCGACCGGATCTACGTGATTGCCAATGAGGATAACGTTACGATGGGCTATTGGCTGGATAAGCACCTGAAAAACAATTTTCCTGAAATCGAAAAGGGTTGCTGCGTGGCCAATATGTCCTCCTCCGCCGCCTTTTCCATTGACGGGGAAAGGGTATATGGTAGCACCATGGCGGCAGACAGCACTTTTTTTGAGATATTCAGTTATGACCTGGTGAAGGGTAACAAGGCTGACTGGCGCGTTTCCTGGGACCGCTGTATGGTTAGCGAAGAGTTTGCTAACGCCAATTTCGGAGAAAAGGATCCCATCGGCCAGATTATCCAATTCAATTATGAGGGTACTTTTCCCCTTACGGTCTGTGGCATCTACAAGGAATTCGGCAATTCCATCTTGAAGGCGCCCGACGTGTTGGTGCGCGGCGAGATGATGCCCAAGACCAATTCTTCCCACGATGAATATATGTCGAACGCCGGAGGCGGAATATGCTTTGTGATGGCATACCCGGGCGCCGACCTTCTGGCCCGGCAGGACGACATTCTGAGCTGGTGTGAAGAGCATTTCTGGGTCTACAAAAGCCAGTACGACAAGGTTCGGATTATTCCTCTCAGAGACATGTACTTTCTGAATGAAGGGATTAGATACGGGTCAGATACTATCCAGTTCGGCAACCGCAGCTTCGTAAACCTGCTTCTGGCTATGTGCCTGCTTCTGCTGGCCTTTGCTGTGTTGAACTATATCAATATGACCACGGCGCTGACCGGTTTCCGAGCCAAGGAAATGGCCACCCGGCGTCTGGTAGGAGCTGAGAAACGGAGCATTTTCCTCAAAGTTATCTCGGAAAGCACCATTATCTGTGCCATCTCGATGCTGCTGGCCATCCTGCTGGCCGAAGCGCTTGCGCCTACGGCTTCCCGAATTCTGGAGTATCAGGTGTCTGTTTTCAAGGCCGTTACACCAGTCAATATCCTGTTGGTGCTGGGATTTATCTTGGTGCTGGGTATCCTTGCCGGTATTGTCCCGGCGCTGCTCATCCAGAAAGCGCAGCCTATTGAGATTGTCCGGGGAACGCTTCGGCTCAAGACCAAGACGGTTTACAGCAAGGTCATTATCGTGGTTCAGAATGTCGTGGCCGTGGTGATGCTGGTGAGCGCCCTGACGATTGGCCTCCAGATTCGGCACATGGTATCGGCGGACCTGGGTTACAATACCAAGGACATCCTGGTAGTAGACAATGCCTTTGGCCAGACCGGGCAGATCCGTCCGCTGCTGGATAAGTGGCGGGAGGAGCCCTGCGTGGAGGAAGTCGGCCAGGGTGACGGCATTCCGCTGGGAGGAACGAACAACTGGACCATGGAAATGCCTGACGGACATTGGGTGTCCTTCCAACAAATCCAAGGGGATGACAAATATTTTGACATCCTGGGCTTGAAGGTGAAGCAAGATAACCATCAACCAAACAAATGGTGGCTCAATGAATATGCTTTCAAACAAATCGGCATCGAGGAAACGGCAACGGAATTCCAGACGGCCCAGAACGGCACAAGAAGCATCGGCGGCATTTACTATGATTTCAAAATCCGCCCGCTGGAGCAGGACCAGAGCGCCGCGATGATTTATAATCGCGGGGAGAATCCGGATGACGATTATCCTTGGGTGCTCCTGGTGAAAACGACCGGCGACCAGGCCGCTGCCAAGAAGCGGGTGGAAGCCGTGGCCGGAGAAGTGTTCCCGGGCAGGCTCTTTGAGGGTCAGTACATCGAGGAGATGATTGCGGACGGTTTCAAGGACGAAAGCCGGGTGCTCAAGATTGTCCTCATCTTCACACTGCTGTCCGTGCTGGTATCGGCCCTCGGCCTCTTTGCGATGAGCTCCTACTATATGCAGCAGGAGATTCGCAGCGTGTCGGTGAAAAAAGTCTTTGGGGCCGATTATTCCGGCGTGCTGAAAGAACTGGTGCTGTCATTCATGAAGATGGTGGGCATCGCGTTTGTCATCGGTGTTCCCATTGCCTGGTTCATCATGAATCGCTGGCTCTCCGGATACGGCCACCGTATTGACCTCTACTGGTGGATATTTGCTCTTGCCGGACTGACGGTTGCCTTTATCGCAGCGATAAGCGTGCTCTACCAAAGCATCAAGACCGCCCGGACAAACCCGGCCGAGGCGTTGAAGAAAGAATAGAATAAATAAATAATTAAATTACAACTCATTATGATTAAAGTTTCCAATCTTTCCAAGATCTTCCGCACGGAAGAGATCGAGACCACTGCTCTCAATGGTGTTTCCTTCGAAATCAAGGACGGCGAGTTCGTCGCCATCATGGGCCCTTCCGGCTGCGGCAAATCAACGCTTCTGAACATCCTCGGCCTGCTGGACAATCCTACCGGCGGCAGTTACGAACTCCTCGGCACCGAGGTGGCAAACCTCAAGGAGAAGGAGCGCACCAAGTTCCGCAAAGGGAACATCGGTTTCGTGTTCCAGAGCTTCAACCTGATTGATGAGCTGAATGTATATGAAAATATTGAACTCCCGCTGCGCTACTTGAATATATCGGCCTCCGAGCGTAAGGCCAAAGTGACGGAAATCATGAAGCGCATGGCCATCAGCCACCGCGCCCAGCATTTCCCGCAGCAGCTTTCCGGCGGTCAGCAGCAGCGCGTCGCCATCGCTCGCGCCGTCGTGGCAGGCCCGAAACTGATTCTGGCCGATGAGCCCACTGGTAACCTCGACTCCAAGAATGGCAAGGAGGTGATGGACCTGCTGAAAGAGCTCAACGCCGAAGGCACCACCATTGTGATGGTGACTCACTCCCAGAAGGATGCGGCACAGGCCCAGAGGACAATTGACCTGTTTGACGGTCAGATTGTGTCAGACGTGAAGAATGAACTTTAAGACACGGGAATGCCCCTTGCAGATCCTTTTCATTAGTGTGAAATAGGAATTGGGTACCGACAAATTATTTATGAAGAAAAACTCAGATATTCTGATCAAGGTCCTCTCCCTGGGCATCGGGTTGGCTGTGGGCATCGTGCTCATTGCCAAGGTGTTCTTTGAGCTGAGTTACGACAGCTTCTACAAGGACATCGACAGGGTGTATTGTATTCGCACCTGGTACTCTCAGCACGGGGATGAGCAGGATTACGGACAGGTCAGTGGCGGCGTGGCCGTGGGCTTCATGGAAGAAGTCCCCGGTGTTGAGGTCGGTACGCGTACCACTTTCGTTTTCAACGGTGATACGTACCTGGATGAGAACGGAAATAAACTGAAGGCCACCCTGGTCTGTGCCGATACCTGCTTCTTCAAGGTCTTCGACCGGCCGATCCTTGCCGGTGATCCTGTGAAGGTGTTGAGCAAGTGGGGCAGCGTGATGGTGAGCCGGAGCTTTGCCGAGAAGTTGGGAGGCATCCAAGAATGTATCGGCAAGCAGATAGCCAATGCCGATGCGGAAGATTTGAAGCTGACTATAGAGGGTGTCTTTGAGGACTTCCCGAAGAACGGCAGCCTGGACTACGACATCCTCCTTTCCATGACAACCTACAACAAGGAGAGTACCGACAACTGGTTGGGGAATGACCGCTACAAGGGCTATGTGAAACTGGCCCCCGGGGTAGATCCCAATACGCTCTCGGACGCCATACGTAAGATGCAGGAGGCGCATCAGCCGATGGAACAGATCGAGGCCCAGGGTATCGGCCTGCGGTATTTCCTCAGTCCGTTCAGCACGATGCATACTTCCTCCAAGGATGTAAAGACGCAGGTAATCCTGTTGTCGATTGTTTCGGCGCTCCTGATTATCATCAGCTTGCTGAACTATATCCTGATTGTCATCTCCTCGATGGTGAAGCGATCCAAGGAAGTGGGTGTGCGGAAGTGCTACGGTGCCGAGAGCAAGCACATTTACTGGATGCTGACGAAGGAGGCCCTCTTGCACATCATCCTGTCTCTGGGCTTGGCAGCGATTATCATCTTTGCCGGCCGGGGTATCATTGAGAACCTCCTGGGCGTACCGTTCCAGACGCTGCTGGTGCCGCAGAGCATCGTGGCCATCGCTGCCGTTCTGGTGTTGGTTCTGGTCATCTCCATTGTTGTTCCGGCAGAGTTGTATCAGCGGATTCCGGTGTACGCGGCGCTGAAGAATTATACGGAGAATTCCCGCCGTTGGAAACTTGGCCTGCTGGGCGTCCAGGTGCTTATCAATGTGTTCCTGGTTGTGATGATGATCATCATCGGCCGGCAGTACCAGATGGTATCTCACGCTGATACCGGCTACGACTACAAGAACCTGTACTATTTCGATATGTTCGACGGAGACCGTCAGGCGCAGGTCCGTGCCGTGGAAACCCTTCGGGGAATCCCTGAAGTGAGCGGCGTCGCGGCTGCATATAACCTGCCGTACTGGGGTTCAAACGGAGATAACGTCTCCCTGCCGAATGAAGAGCGCGAGCTTTTCAATGTCGCCGATCAGTATGAGTGCTCTCCTGAATTCTATGAGCTCTTGGACATCCAGTTCCTGGAAGGTCGGGCGCCCCGGGATTCCAGCGAAGCGGTTGTTGATGAGAAGTTCGTGAAAAAGATGGCCGATTTTACCGACTGGAGTGACGGTGCCGTGGGCAAGCAGTTCTTCATCACGGGCCATGGAGGAGGAGGCTTGTTGGCAAAGGGTTATTACACCATTTCCGGTGTGTATAAGAGCTATCTTATCGGCAATCTGCAGGGTGTGGATGAGCGTCCGAGTGTTCTGTTCTACGGTGAAATTGGTTCTGAGAAGGTCTATATGCCGCATACCTTCTTCAAGGTTCGACCGGATGCGCTGGATAAAGTCCGTGGTGCTTTGAAGGAAGCGCTGCCCGACAAAGACATCAACATAGTCTCTTATACCGAGGAGATGCGCGCCGCCTATGCCGACAGCAAGAAGATGCGCAATACGATGGCGCTGGGAGCGGTGTTCTCCCTGCTGATTGCACTGCTGGGCCTCATCGGCTTCATTCGTGACGAGTCCCTGCGCCGCAGCAAGGAAATGGCCGTGCGCAAGATCAACGGAGCAACCACCCGGGACATCCTGAGCGTATTCGCTAAGGACATCATGAAACTGTCCGCCGTGATGGCCGTGATTGCCTGCGTGGCAGCCTTCTTTGTGGCCCACAAGTGGCTGGAGCAGTTTGCCGAAAAGGTATCGCTGAATCCGCTGTATTTCATCGGCGGTGCGCTCTTGGTATTGCTGATTGTGCTGGGCGTAGTAGTGCTGAACTGCCTGAGGATTGCCCGAGCCAATCCGGTGGAATCGTTAAAGAACGAGTAGTATGAAGAGTTTTCTGAAGTTCCTGTCCCGCAACAAGCTATACACCGCCATCGAAGCGGTGGGACTGGCGGTGAGTTTGGCGTTCGTGATTCTGATTGGCAGCTATGTGGTACAACAGTATGATGTGGCGCACGAGTCACAGGAGTGGAAGCGCACGTTTGTACTGGGAACCAACGAGTTTCTGGGCCTGACCTATTGGGACAAGGAGGAGCTGGAGATGAACATCCCGGAGGTCCAGGCAGCGACCCATGTTGCCATGCTGTGGCAGCCGCTCATCCGCGAAGGCGATCAGCTGCTCCAATGCGCCGGTATGGAGGCCGATGCCGACTTCTTCAAGGTGTTCCCACAATATCGGATAATCGAAGGGAGCGCCGATAGCTTTGTCGGGAAGGACGATGTCCTTATCAGTGAGTCCCTGGCGAGGAAACTTTCCGTGGATGGTGATAACCTCATTGGGAGAGTCATCAACGTCGACCAATCGGAGCGAACCATCAAAGGCGTTTTTGCCGATTTTGACGGTACATACTTCATGCCCTACGACATCATTACGCATATCTCGGCAACTTGGGCCGCTGAGCAGGAGCGTAACTTCGGCAGTATAGGCAACTATACTACCTGGTTCCGCGCCCGCGAAGATGCGGATCCTGCCGATGTGAGGGCCAAAGTGAAAGCATTGCTGCACAAGAACTACGACGCTATCTGGAGTGAAGAGAAGGTGGATTCCTGGAGGGCTTACCGGATGGACGAGGCCTTCTTTTCCACAGGGAACAGCAACGGACTGACACGGCAGGGCAACGCCCAGATGCTCAAACTACTGACAATCGTCGTACTTCTGCTCCTGCTCAGTGCTGTTTTCAACTATGTCAACCTGAGCCTCGCGCTGACCGGCAAGCGGTCCAAGGAAATGGCCACCCGGAGACTTCTTGGAGCCGAAAAAACCGGTATCCTGTGGAAGTACATCGGCGAATCCGTCGCCTTCACCGCCGTCTGCTTCGCCGCTGCACTTCTGCTGGCCGATTTGCTGGCGCCCATGATGAACAGCCTGGTTTCCACCGGCGACCCGGATGAACTGATGCTGGGCATCGGAGACACCAGCGTAAGGCTCTCCTTTATGATGACGCCGGGGTATATCCTGGCCTACATTGCCGGCATTGTGGTTCTGGGCGTGGTCAACGGGCTGCTCCCTGCCTTTGCCGCTTCCCGTTATCAGCCCATCGACGTCATTAAAGGCACGCTCCGGCGCCGCAACAAGATGGTTCTGAGTAAGGTGTTCATCGTGGTGCAGAACGTCTTGTCGGTATTCCTGATTGCCCTGGCGCTGGTGATGGAGGTCCAGATGCGTCACATGCTCACCCGGCCGATGCACGCCGCCACGGAGAATCTCTACTACATCGAGTACTCCGCCCAGAACTATGACGCGATGAAGCTCTTCAAGGACAAGGTGGAACAGCTGCCTTTCGTGACAAAGTCGGGCGTGGGACGCGGTATCCCGGGGCTCATCAATATGACCATGGGTGTCAAGGTGGACGAGGAGCATCGCGTAGATATGCCCACCATCATTTGCGATTCCACCTATTTCAAGCTGCTGGGACTGGAGGTGGAGGAAGATTTCGGCCATCCGCTGACACATTCGCTCTGGATGAGCCGCAGTGCCTTCAATGCCGCCGCGGTATCGGACACCTCTACCGTATTCCCCAAGAGAATCAACATGAACGGCGCCCAGCCGGAGTTCATCGGCGGCGTGGTGACGGATTTCCCCACCAGGCCCGCCTCAGAGGGCGAAAGCAATCCCAATGGCGGAGTAATCGTGACCCGGGCCGAGGAGCTTAGGTATGCCAACTGCATGCTTATCGGCACCACGGGAGAAGACGAATCTTACGACAATGCCATCCGGCAGGCATACCGGGAATATCGGCTGGAAACCTCCGGTGTGGAAGAACCCGCCTGGCGATATGGCTTTGTGCGTGACATCAACAAGAAAATGCTGGCTCCAGTCCGGAGGACCCTTCGCCTGGTGGAACTCTTTGCTGTATTGGCAGTACTCATCTCTCTCCTGGGACTGTTAGCCATGAGCACCTACTTTGCCGATGAGAACACCAAGCAGATTGCAGTGCGCAAGGTATTTGGGGCAGATGTCAATGGCGAGACTTGGAGGAATGTCAAAAGCTATATGATCCTTACTGGTATCGCCTGTATAATTGGTATTCCTCTGGCTATTTGGGCTGCAAGAGTATATCTGGAGCGTTTCGCCTATCGCGCCGAGGGCTACGAATGGGTGTTCATAGTGGCAGCAATCATTTCGCTGGCCATCGCCTCCGGCACCGTCCTCTGGCAGACCTTGAAGGCGGCAAGGACGAATCCTGCAATCGAGCTAAAGAAGGAATAAAGAGAAGTATGAAGAGTTATCTGAAGTTCCTGTCCCGCAACAAGCTATACACCGCCATCGAGGCGGTGGGGCTCATTGTAAGTCTGGCTTTCGTTCTGCTTACCGGGCATTATGTCTGGAAGCAGCGGCAGATGACGAGAAATGTCCCGGACTATCAAGATGTCTATTCTTTCTACAGGTCCACGAACGGAAATTCCGGCATCGGCCAGTCCTGGGGCTTGGCTTATCAGGCCAGGGAAAGTATTCCGGAGGTCGAAAAGGCGGCCATGTTCTGGCGGGCCATGGCGCCGGAGGAGAACACGGTTGAAATTGGTGGTAGCAAACACCATGTCAAGGAGTTTATGGTGGGCGGAGACTTTTTCGACATTTTCCCGGCCGTGTTCGAAAGCGGGAACGCCAGCGTCATGGTGGACATCTCGAATGTGATTGTCAGCCGTTCGTTCGCCAATCGCCTGGGCGGTGAGGATAAAGCCATCGGCAGTATCATCGACGGCCGGTATACGATTGCCGCGATTATCCGGGAAACACCCAACCCGATTTTCGGGGATGTCGATGTCATCTATAACATCGAGAATCTGGCCAGCCGGAAGAACGCGCCTTTCCGGCTGGATGTCATCCCGTTCGTCAAGGTCCGGAAGGGGACCGACAGGGGAATGCTCGAGGTGAAGGCCGATACTTTGGTTGCCAAGGGCTTCGATGCCTTTGGCGGCAGGAGTTTTCTGGAAGACAGCGGACTGGTCCGCTACGACGAGATCTGGTTCTCGCCCGCCAACAATCAGTCCCTGAAGAAGGGAAGCCGGATGTTCACCGACATCATCCTGCTGGTGACGATTATCCTGCTTCTGTCGGCGATATTCAATTACATTAACCTGAGCGTGGCCCTTTCCGGGAAACGCACGAAGGAGATGGCTACCCGGAAGATTCTCGGGGCGGAGAACAATTCCCTGGTTTTCAGCCGGCTTTTGGAGTCATTGGCCTTCACGGCGGTTTGCTTCCTACTGGCCGTCGTCCTTGCCGAGGCGCTTACCCCTTGGTTCAACCGGCTCATCGGCGGAAACGGTGTTCCTGTCCAGGTGTTGTACACACCGGGATGGATCGGCGTATACGTTTTGTTCATCGTCTTGGTATCTTTGATCCAGGGATATCTTCCGGCCTGGATTGGTACGCGCCTACCGGCCATTTCGGTCGTCAAGGGGGAATTCCGCACCAAGAGCAAGCATGTTTTCAGCAAGGTGTTCATCGTCCTGCAGCAGATGTTCTCTATCGTGCTGCTGGCACTGGCCATCGTGATGGGCCTGCAGGTGTCCCACATGGCGGACAGGCCGCTGGGGGCCGATGTCGACGGCGATTTCTATGTCCAGATGAACGATGGGGGACTCCAGCAACTCTTTGCCGAGAAGGTCGTGTCATTGCCCTGCGTCAATCGGGTCGGGCATAGCATCTATTTCCCGGGGCTGGTCGAAGAGATGATTACGGAGGATAAGGACAAGGGAATCATCCGATTAGCCGTGCTGAGCTGCGACCGGACCGCCTTTGACATCTTCGGATTCAAGGTTCAGGAAAGGTATGAGGAACCGGAAATCGGCACCATCTGGATCTCCAGGCAGGAGATGGACCGTTTCGGGGTTGACAGGGACACGGAGGACCTGCGGTATCATCATGTCCTGGGGAGGTCGATTGGGGGGATCATTGATGACTTTGCTCCCAATGATGTCCTCTATTACGATCAAGGTATCGGCAGCTATGTGCTGATCGGCCCGTCCGAACAGCAGTACGGGCTCCTGATCGAGACGACGGGCGACCGGGCGCAGGCCCGGAAAGATCTGGCCGCGTTATACACCGAACTCAGCCTGGAAAAGAACGGGATTGAAGACAAGCCCTATATGTTCGGGTTCATCACGGATATCCTTTCCGAACGTCTGGCGCAAGTCAAAAGGCAGTTGTCCCTCGTCCGACTGTTCATGCTGCTGAGCCTCCTGCTCTCCATCCTGGGGCTGATTGCCATGAGCCGGTTTTACGCCGACGAACATTCCAAAGACATCGCCATCCGGAAGGTATTCGGAAGCACGATGGAGACCGAAATCCGGAAGACCGTCCTGGAATACCTCCTGCTGCTGGGGGTGGCCGCCCTCATTGCTGTTCCCATCGCCGTCTGGCTCGCCTCCCGGCTTCTGGAACAGTACTCCTACCGGATCTCCGGCTACGGCTGGGTCTTCGTGGCCGCCGTCCTCCTCGCTATGGTGGTGGCATTCCTCTCCATCCTCTGGCAGACGCTGAAGGCTGCGAAGACGAATCCGGCAACGGAACTCAAAAAAGAGTAGGCTTTTCATAAGCAAGGTTAAACATAAACACTTTTTTCCTGATGCCGGGCGGGGCTCTGGAAGGTTCCGCCCGGCGGATGGAGAAAAAATGAAATTTTACAGGCAAGATTTAGCACATTTGTGCGTTTAATAAGAAAACGAAAGCAATGAAGATTTTGAAGATTGTGATTTGTGCGGCGCTGCTGGTGGCAGGACTGAGCGGGTGTGAGAAATTGGTTCCTGAGATTGACTTGGCTAACAATCTGGAGGGTAGCTGGGAGAAGGTATATCCGGAAGGGGTACAGGATGCAGGGCTGGTGATATGGACTTTCTCGAGCATCAACAAGGAGAGTCAGAGTCCGTTCATCCTGACCATCTACGCTTCTGATGTGTTCTCCGGAGACTCGGAGGCCAAGTATATCTACGAGCAGCATCAGAACGGCTATCCAGGCGTGGGCGGTTCCACTCCGGCGCTTTATCTCTTTGAACTGGATCATGACTTCAAGCAAGAGGACCGGAAAGCTGCGTATACGCCTACTGTGGGTTACTGGGTCAAGGAGTGCAGTAAGGACAAGCTGGTGCTTGAGCGCTTTGAGGTAAATACGGACGGGCCGAATCTGCTGGAGGGCGATGTGACGTTCCGGAGGATGGGGCTATATACGAAGTAGATCCTTCGGCTGAGCCTCAGGAAGACAGATACCCGGTCTGGCCGGGTATGACAGAAAAACTGCCGCTATCTCAGGTTGAGGTGGCGGCAGTTGATTATATTTGGATAGCAGGCTAAAAAGGTGGGGAAAAGGAGGGTTTTAGCCCGTTATACGAAGAGATCTTTGAGGAATACAAAGCTACTGTTAGTGTCGGTTCAGGCGTTTTCTATGACAGGTTTGACGGTGATGAGTGTTTAGAGGATGTTCTTGTCCGCGCCGGCAAGTACATCAAAGCATTAAAAGACTGGAAGAATGACTTGTCTGGCGAGAACGGCAATTCTTCCACCAATGGATAATTACAGCCATTCGAAGTTCTCTTTTCCGGCTCCCAGCTCAAAGTGGTACTTTACGATTCCAAGGTCCATCTTGCTGTAGCCGACCATGGAGAAGATGGGCTTTGCCGCGACCTTGGGGACTTTGCTGTAGTCCCGAAAGCCGAGGTACTCCAGATAGAACTTCTGCTGGTTGACTGCCGTAGGAGCCAGTATGGCCGCATTGACGCCCTTGTTGAACCACCTCGGGGTGACGTCGCTGGCGTTGCTGATCTCCTTGATGCCTTTCACCTTGTGGCCATTTCCATGCGTCTCTCCATAGCCCAGGGCGATATAGCATCCGATCTTCTCCCCGTCTGCAAGCTCATAGGTTCCGGCGACCTTCCTGTAGCTGAGTCCCGCCCAGCAGGAATTCAGCCCCAGGGTCTGGGCCAGCAGGACAAGCTGCTCGCCGTAGTAACCGATTTTCTCGTCCAGATCCTCTCCCTTCTTTCCGGCCATCACCAGGTAGTTCTTCACGCCGGAGAAGGACCCGTAGGCCATCGGGCCGCTGAAGGCCTTGGGCTCGCCGGTCACAAGCTGGATGTGCAGTCCGGCCTGCCTGTTAATCTCCCAGACCTTATTCCTTAGGACCGCAAGGACCTCCTCGGGGATGGGCTCGTCCTTGTACTTGCGCACGGAATGCCGTGCCTGTATCGCTTCAAGCAATGTCATCTCGGCCATCTCAATTGGTCTTTTTGTTCTTCCTCGGAAGCGGTCCCTGGTGGCGGCCCCTGTTGAGCTGGACGCCATTCCTGTTAAGGACACGGAACACGCTGGTACGGCTGCGGTAACCACTGACCTTCCAGATATCGTCGATAGAGTGACCAGCGTTGTACATGCTCACGACTGTCTTCTCTTTCTTCATCCTGATCCCTTCCTTCTCCGTCTTGGGCTTCATATCCTTGCGCCTCTGGAGCATGCGGGCCTCGGACCGGCGAATCAGCGTCGCCTCATGGGAGAGGCGGCCGATGACTTCCAGCACGGAAGCTACCGTAGTATCAGGGAAGAGTTCCCCCTTTGAATCGATTTCGTCATGGATGCTGACGATACGGATTTCGTAGTCCTTGCAAAGTCCCAGGAATACGCCGAGTTCGCGTATGCCACGGAGGGCGTTGCTGAGCCTGCTGACTACGATCTCGTCACCGCGCTGGATATGCGCGAGCATCCGCCGCCACTCGGGGCGGAATTTTTCCTGAATGCCTTCTTCCTCAATGATGTCCTTGCACCCGAATGTCTTCATCCAGGCACGGTCTTCATCACGGGTAACCAGGTTCCTCGAAAGGAACAGATAACCGATTTTTGCCATGTGTCGCGTGGTATTGTGCCGCTAAATTACGCAAAAATGTTGACACGTCAAATGGTACTTAACAAGA
>JAEEGI010021920.1_pt1 | contig 12663 bp, 15 predicted proteins | sample 8958751 | NCBI WGS metagenome assembly JAEEGI01 (sample SAMN16246545, study PRJNA631951) | gut metagenome | biome: gut microbiome; feature: rumen; material: KS-attached | host: Bos | place: Iran: Karaj | collected 2018-10 | reverse complement strand
TTCGTCATTCGCGGGCTTTGGAAATACATGTTCCTGCAACAGCCCTTCTTCTTCTTTGATGCGGAACGTGGCTACGCTCTCTTTTTCGTGGACTATGTCGCCATCATTGTGCTGTTTGCCGTCGTGGTGCGCCTCTTTAATGCAATAATTTCAAGCCGACAATCCCGGATAAAATAAGCAAAACGCAAATGGCTTTCGGGATAGAGAAATGCTCCTGAAATAGATAAACGCCCAAGACACATGTTCCCACCGTGCCTAGTCCTGTCCATATCGCATAGGCGGTGCCGAGCGGCAGTTTCTTTACGGCGAGCGACAAGAAGACGGCGCTCAAAAGGAAACCGATTACCGTGATGACTGAAGGGACTATTTTAGAAAAGCCCTCCGAATATTTCATGGCGCAGGCCCAAACCACTTCGAGAACGCCCGCCACGGCAAGCATAAACCATTCCATTTCTTTACCTCCAGGAATCTTTATCTTCAAAGACCTAACGATAAAGAATGCGTGTTCCCCTGTTACCCGGTGGCAATAGGGCGCGGTTCAAATTCTTGAGATAAAGATAGTTATTCTCACTCAAAAATTCTTCTTCTAGGATCTGGAACGCGGCTATTTGCTGTTCGCGCTAGACTACATCGCCACCATGGCGCTGTTCGCGATGGTGATGCACCTTTTTAATGCAATAATTTTAATCCGACAGACGAGAACTTAGCTCCACAAGCGTACACAGCGTTCCATTTGGCGAAAAAATGGCTACCGCCGATTTGCGATTAATCGTTTTTTGTTTGCATATGGCGATATTCTCATTCGTAAGGGCATTCTTATAGACTATGCGAATATTTCTGAAACTTGCAGATTCATACAATTCCATTGGTAACGATTCAAGAGCGAAATCGAGATAACATAAATTGTGTACATGATTGTTGAAGTCGATGTCGCTTCGGCGTATTGCAATTTCTGTCTCCGAATCAAAAACTTCAGGAATCGTTATTTTTTCAAGTTTTATTCCACCGAATACAGTTTTGTCCTCTGGCTCATAAGATGCGATTAATTCGGGGCGCAATCTCGCAAGTCTATTCGCCTTCACGTCAAAAAGAACCCATTTTGCGGTAGCCTCGGCACAGAGTTTTTCGTCTGAAAATAATTCGTAGTTTCGCGAGCACCCGAAAGAAGAAGAAGGTTTCTCAATCCATGTTTTTACTTGTAGTTTATTTTCGTATCTCGGATACGATTTGATTCTAACGTCCCATTCAGCAAGAACCCAAGTAACGCCACTTGCACTTCTTGCGATTACCGCATCTCCAGCTAAATCGGAATGACGATTGCCAGCATTTTCGAACATTTTAAGCATCGCTTGGGCAGTAAGGCATCCTTTAAAGTCGTAGTTTTCTAGAATTCTTTCAAACGAAGTCTCAAAAAACATTCGCCTATTCCTCACGAAAAACAATGTTGCACTTGGGAATAAACCGGAATCCGCCACGACGGTAACGATCTATTTCAAAAAAATTTTTTAAGCCATTGTTTGTTATTTCGCCATTTACTTTTCTACCTTCGATATGCGCAACGACGCGATTCAATCGGCTTTCGAAGTTTGGGCGCAAGGGATCCATGCAAATGGATGTATCGCGTTTAAATTCTCGGTTTTCAAATTCTTCTCGACCTGTTGTTGTATATTCACTGAGAATATTACGAAGAATCTTTGCGGGAACATTACGCATCACGTGCTTGCCATTTACCGAAATAGAATCGGAATCCGTATAATAGACAACTTCGACAGCGTCGCTCATGGTATAGTCCAAACTCATAGGCAATCCTTGAACAAAAGACATTTTACACAAACAGATAAAACAGTTGTTTTTCCTGTTCGAAATATATAAATTGTAATAGAACAATACAAAGATTTTCATCAGAACGGACAAAACGGAGAAATTTGTTATGCCTGTAAGGAATATGGAAGGCGTCGCACTTTACAACGAAAAGCAGAATGAAATTGTTCGGCAATGCCTTAGGGATGCTCTTGTGATTTTGATGAAACAAAAAAAATACGACACTATATCGATTAGCGAATTATGCCGAAAGGCGGGAGTATCAAGGTCAGGATTCTATAACAATTTTTCAGCTCTAGCCGATGTATTTAAGGAAATTGCGCGAACATTCATTCAGGAAATTACGGAAAAAAATGCTCCGTTTCAAAACCACAACAGTCTCAAATGGTATGAACGCTTCTTTGAACTTGTCGAACTGCATGCAAACGATTATCGTGTAATCGTTTCGAGCGCAGGATTGCGAGAAAAATATCTTGATGTTTCAAACGAGATAATGCTCGACCACGATTGGATTGACGAAAAAGAGGCTTGTCGCCGGCTTGCATTCAATGGCGCAATCCAGAATGTTGCCTTCCAATGGATTAAGGACGGCATGAAATTAAGCCGGAAGAAAATGGCTACATGGTGCTATCATTTTCTAGAGCGGAATGGGACACAAATAAAAAAAAACAAAATTTTTTTCCTCAAAAATTCTATTTTAAACTTTGATGAAAACCATTAAACAAAATTTCCTTTTGATGATTGCGGCGGCATTTTTTGCAATTCTCGCCGCGGTTGTCGAAGGGTCTTTTGTTTATGACTACGATGTTGAATTAAACTCAAGCGTCGAATTAAGCGATGCCGAATTCAACCAAGGCTCAACTCCCGAAAAATCACATTACCTATCGCGGGAAGTTTCGTCCGAAGCCGTTCTGCTCACTCGCAGAGCTGGGCAACAATCGCTTTCGCGCACTTTACGGAACGCAGGTTTCCACGGAGTCGGCGGGCGCAGTTCGGCAACGTCCAAACAGGCTACACCGTTTGCGACTAAAATCGCGCGGTCAACTATTTGCATCCATTGCGGCTTCCCTTTACCGCTAGTTTATCAAAAACCTAAAGAATATTACGTTTACACGCTAGAGCGAATGCTCTGTTAGCAAGTTCTTTCTCCAAGCCTAAACACTAGTAAATGGCCGCGGCCCTTACCGGGTGCGCGACATCATTCATTTTAAAAAAGAGAAAGAACATGGAAAACATTTCCAAGATGGAGATGGCTAACGCCCTCTTCAATAAGCCCTATATCAAGACCGAAAAGAAGTTTTTCGGTTTCAAGACAAACGTCACCTACACTAGGACGAATTCGCCCGTTGTGGGAATATGCCTGGAGTTTAGCCCCACTGAAGGGCAAAAAGTCCAGGCGATTGTCGGGGCGCCTTCAAATGATTTGGAGGCGACAATTCAAAGAATTGGCCACCCTAAAACAAGCGACAATGGAAACTACCGGCTGAATCTTTGCTATTCGCAGGACCGCGAATTTGCGGCGCTGCAATTGCAGCAGTTTTCGGGATTCGAGTACCATAACGTAGGTGGAATCCGTTTTGTCGAAGGCGACGAGGCACATAAACTTCTCGCCGTTTTCGTGAAATAAACGGACGTATCGTCAAAAAGGCTCCCTCGGAAAAACGAGGGGCCTTGATGTTCAATTTTTCATTACTTTGCGGCTAAAGTCTCATTCATGCTGCCGCTGCGAAAGCCCTGCAGGTCTAGCGAGATGTAGGTAAATCCTATTTTCTTGAAGGCCGCGAGAATCTGGTCGCGATTTTTTAGTACAGTATCGAAATCTTCGGGCAACACCTCGATGCGTGCGAGGTTGCCGTGCAGGCGCACGCGGAACTGCTTGAAGCCCAGTTCAAAAAGCAGTTGCTCCGCATTTGATATCTTGGAAAGTTTTTCTCGGGAAATGGGTTCTCCGTAAGGGATGCGGCTTGCGAGGCAGGCGAAGGAAGGCTTGTCCCACGTGGGTAAATCCAGTTTGTGCGAAAGTTCGCGGATGTCTGCTTTAGTGAGTCCGCATTCCAGGAGGGGGCTCCTGATGCCTAGTTCCTGGAGGGCGCGCATTCCCGGGCGGTAATCGTGAATGTCGTCGGCATTGCTGCCTTCGCAGACGGTTGAAAATCCTGCGGCCTTTGCGCGTTCTGCAATTTTTGAAAACAGGTTGCACTTGCAGAAATAGCAACGTTCCCTGGAGTTTTCGACAAAGCCTTCTACCTGCATTTCGTCAACTTCTATCAGTTGCTGCGGGATTCCGTGCAACTTGCAGAACTCTCGGGAAAATGCGATTTCGCGCTCAGGGACCATTCCCGCCTGGACGGTGTAGGCGACCATGTTGTCGCCCAGCGTGTCGTGGGCGACTTTCAGCAGGAACGTGGAATCCACGCCGCCAGAGAATGCTACCGCGACGCGGCCCATTTGCCGTAGCTGACTTTTTAATTCATCAAGTTTCTTTTGCAACATTACTTCATGCTCAACTTCAAACTTTCCACATACTTGTCAATCCGCTGCAATTCTGCAGGGATGTCAAGTCCCTGCGGGCACTTGGGACTGCACTGATTGCAGCCTGTGCAGTGGTTTGCCTGCCTGAGTTTGGGAACGCTGCGGTCGTAGCCCACCAAGAACTCCTTACGCAATTTACGGTAATTCTCGTCGTTTATCAAACTTGCAACCCTTCCTTCGTTTACGCACTTGTTGTAATGCACAAAGATGCCCGGAATATCGATTCCGTATGGGCATGGCATACAGTACTTGCAGTCGTTGCAGTTTACCGTGGGGTATTGCGTCATCAAATCTGCGGTGTCGTAAAGGAATTGGAATTCTTCGTCGCTCAAGGGCTTGAGCGGTGAATATGTGCAAAGGTTGTCTTGCAAATGTTCCATGTAGGTCATGCCCGAAAGCACAGAAAGTACGCCGGGGAAACTGCCTGCAAATCTGAACGCCCAGCTTGCCACGCTTGATTCCGGGGAGCGCTGCTTGAGGCGTGCTACCACGTGGTCGTGTACATTTGAAAGCCTGCCGCCCAGGAGAGGTTCCATGATGACGGCTGGGATATTCCGCTTGTGCAGTTCGCCGTAGAGGTATTCCGCATTCACGTTTGCTATCCAGCCCTTGTTTTCTGCCGCATGGCGCCAATCCAGATAGTTTAACTGAATTTGTACAAAATCCCAATGAATTTCATCGTGAAGACTGAGAAGATAGTCGAACACTTCTACTTTGCCATGGAACGAAAATCCAAGATTGCGAATTCGCCCTGCATCACGTTCCTTTCGCAAAAAATCCAGAAGTCCGCAGTCGAAAAAACGCTGCTTCAAAAAGGGGATTCCCGTATCGCCGCCCACGTTATGCATCAAGTAATAATCGATGTAGTCCGTCTTCAATTTTTTCATGGAAGTCCGGTACATTTCGATGGAGGCGTCGTAAAGTTCCTTGCCACTCTTGCCGTCTAGGGCCAAACGATGGTTACTCATCTTGGTTGCGATATAGTAACTGTTGCGCGGATGACGGCTGAGTGCGATGCCCGTGGCATCCTCGGATTTTCCCTTCATGTACGGGGGCGCAGTGTCGAAATAGTTGACTCCATGTTCTATCGCATAGTCAACAAGGCGGTTTACCATCTCCTGGTCAATTTCGTCATTATCGTTTTTAGGCAGGCGCATCATGCCGTAGCCCAGCAGCGAAACCTTGTCGCCCTTTTCCGTGGTACGGTATGTCATTTTTCCAGTCGGTTCAAGGTTTGCACGTGGAGCGTATTTTGCTTCTTTTTCGTCAGCAAAGAAATTGCAGCCCTGCAAAGCGGAGCCCGCTATTCCGGCGCCCACGGCACCAAGTCCCGCCATCTTCAAAAATTCTCGACGATTGATTCCTTCGTTCTTGTCTGCCATAGTTTGCTCCCTAAATGTTCCTGTGTGCTTCGTGTCCTTCGACGTAGATGGCGCTTAGAGGCCGTGCAGGGCAAAGGTTTTCGCACGCTCCGCACCCGATGCAACGTTCTGTATTTACGACAGGGACTGCGTGTTTTGTCGGGTCGTTCGGATCCGGTGAAACCATTTGGATGGCGCCCGTGGGGCAGTGCCTTGCACAGTTGCCGCATTCCACGCCGTCTTTAGTGACAATGCACAGGTCGAATTGCCAAACGGCATGCCCCACCTGCGTGGAAGATTTTTCGGCAAGGGGAATCTTGTTGATGGCTCCGGTGGGGCATACGGACGAGCAGCGGTTGCATTCGGGGCGGCAGTAACCGCGTTCGTAACTCACGACGGGCTTCAAGTCTTTTCCGGGTCGGAGGACATCGTTGGGGCATGCAGAAATGCAAAGCCCGCAGCCGGTACAGTGGTCCTGCAAGTTTTTGACGCTTTTGGCACCTGGAGGAGCAATAGGACTGAAACGTTCCGGGATGACTTTGTCCTTGATGGGAGCAAGTCCACCTTCGCCCTCGTCCACTTTGTCTTGCGCACGGACATGCGCGATGGTTCCTGCAGCAAGGACTGTTGCGATACCGAGGAATTTGCGACGGCTCGAATCGACACTCTCGGTGGAGAGCGTTTCCGTTTTGGTTGTTGATGCGCCGGTGCTTTCGCCAAAGCGGCACTTGTAGCTAATCGCCTTCTTGCTGCATTTGTCGATGCAATTCATGCAACTCACGCAACGGCTGTAATCGAACGAGCCTTCCTTGGAATCAATGCAGGAACTCTTGCAGTTGCGTTCGCACATCCCGCAGTGAATGCACTTGGATTTGTCGATGACCGGGCGGAAAATGGCGAAGCGGGAGATGAACCCGAGGAACGTGCCGACGGGGCAAATCGTGTTGCAGTAGGCCCGCCCCTTGAAATACGCGAACACGCTGAGAATCACGAACGTCGCGATAGCCACAACCAGTGCCACCAAGCCCTTGTTCCACACTTCCACGCTATAGAACAAGTAGCTATCCATGCGTTCCGCCATGTAAGCAAGCCCATTGTTGGCCAGTTTATAAATTGGCGATAAGATGTACGTCGCAATTCGTCCGTATGCACTGTAGGGTGCAATCAGGATGGCTGCGGGGAAACTTGTGGCAAGCCCGACGATAAAAAGTCCGAGAATTGCATAACGCGGGATGCGGCGTTCCTTCACGAACTTGAAACGCCCATGCTTTGTCTTTTTACGCTTGCCGCCGAGCCAGGAGAATATGTCCTGGAAAACGCCCAGCGGGCAAATCACAGAGCAGTAGATTCGCCCGAATAGGAGCGTGAGCACGATGACGAAGAGAATCGCCACTACGTTCAACGCAAGCACGGCGGGCAAGAACTGCACCTTGGCGAGAAACCCGAAGTATCCCTGGAGTGTTCCCGTAAAATCCAGGAACAGGAGCGTCACCAAGGCATAGCAAAGGATAGCGAGCGTTATGCGGATCTTTTTCAGCATATTTTTTTCTCGACTGCTTTTTGAATTTCACGCACCGGGACACCCGCCTTTTCGGCAAGCGCTTTCAGGTCGTCAAATTCGGGTTTGATTTTTTCGATATTGCCCAAAACGGATTTCTTGATGCAGACTTTCCCGTATTCCGTTTCCACTTCGAAAATGCTTCGGCTCATGCAGTTGCGTTCTACGGGAATACGGCGATAGCCTACTGTAGATGTGTGCGTGAAAAGCGCAGTCTCGATAGCAGGCAAATGTTCTGCGTCGGCAATGGCCCGCAGAATAATCCCCGGACGATTCTTCTTCATGAAGCAAGGGGTAAAATGAACATCGCGGGCCCCCGCTTCAAAAAGTTTGTCCATCGCATATCCCAGTTCTTCGGGAGTGGAATCGTCGATGTTCGCTTCCAAAATGAACACGCAGCAATCGGCGGGACCGTTGCTCGCCCCCGCAGCGTCTTCGATGATTTGCGCCCGCAAGAAGTTCGCACGCCCGAAATCGCGCTTGCCGAGACCTATGCCCGATTTTAAAATCTTGTAGCCTGCGGGGAGTGTTTCTTGTGTCCGCAGAGCTGCGACGATGCCGGCTCCCGTGGGTGTAACCATTTCGCCTTTCGTTTCGGTGATGTGAAGCGCGATACCCGCAGCTTCTGCAATGTGCGCTACCGCCGGAACGGGAATCGGCAACTGGCCATGTTGCGTTTCTACAAAACCAGAACCTTCGTTGAGCCCTGTAACGATGCAGTTCTCTATACCAAGATCATCGGCAAGGACGGCGACCGCCAAGATATCGACGATGGAATCAACGGCACCCACTTCGTGGAAATGGACTTCTTCTACGGGCACGCCGTGTGCTTTCGCCTCGGCTTCGGCGATGATGCGGAAAATCTTTTTTGCGGTTTCAAGGGCGCGGGGAGTGACTGCCCCCGCATTTGCTGCGCGGTCCAGAATCTCGTAAACCTCGGACAAGTGCCGATGTTCGTGATGATGCAAAGTCGCTGATAAGGTTGGTGAGCCTGTCGAACCAGTCGAAGCGCCGTGACAATGTTCGCTGCGCTCGTGATGATGATGACCTTCATGACATTCTATCGTCCCACCTTGGTGGCCATGCGCACTAAGCGATAAATCGCTAAGTGCTGTCCGCTTTCGTCTTTCGTCTTTCGTCTCACAATGCTCTACATACCCTTCTTCGTGAGAATGCACGTGGTCTGCGTCGTGGTCATGGACATACACCGCAAAAGAAAGCCCCGCAATGCTGTAACTCTTTGAATTTTCCACATGGACGTGGACGCCTTCTAGGCCGAGCCCCGCAATCGCTGCATCCATTTTTTCGCGTGATGCGCCAAGTCCAAGAAGTGCGGCAACCGTCATATCGCCGCTGATACCGCAAGATCCATCAAGATAGAGATATTTCATAAAAGTGTGAAGTGTGGAATGTGAAATGTGGGGTTATTCGTCTGGATTTAGTCAGTTTATTTGTAGCATGCGGAATGCGGCGATGGCCGCCCCGAAACCGTTATCGATATTTACCACCGTCACACCCTCGGCACAGGTATTGAGCATGGTGAGTAGTGCACTGATCCCGCCGAAGGATGCCCCATACCCGACCGATGTGGGCACGGCAATCACGGGCGCTTTCACGAGTCCGGCAATCACGCCGGGAAGCGCTCCTTCCATTCCGGCAACGGCGATAACCACCGAAGCCTTGCGGATGTCCTCTACCTTCGAAAGCAGGCGGTGCAGCCCCGCAATCCCTATGTCATACTGACGCAAGACCTTTACGCCGTTAAATTCCAGCGTCTTGGCGGCTTCTTCGGCGATAGGCAGGTCCGCTGTTCCCGCACAACCTACGGCTACCGGCCCGCGCTTAGCAACCATTTGCGTCGTCTTGCCGCCGGAACGTCCGAGCTTCTGCCTGGCAGGCGTTTCATCTGCCAGCGAAATCATCCTGGAAAGTTCGTCGTAGCAGATTTTTTCACCTGCATTTGCAATGAATTCCGCCTGTTCCTTGCTGCATTTGGTTCCTAATACGCGGCAGCCTTTGTCCCGAAACTTTCTAAGAATTTTCAGGAGCTGTTCCGAAGTCTTGCCTGCGCAATAAACGGCCTCGCTAGTGCCCGTACGCGATTCACGGCTCAAATCCAGCTTAGCAAAACCGAGGTCTTCAAAGGAATCTTTTGAGACAAACTTTTTCATACTTCTAATATAACACTTAGAGTTGACTCTAAGGCAAATAAATTTTTCTAAAAATCAATAAGGTTTCCAGTTGTCGGCGTCTTTTTCTGCGCCGACCTGGAACTTGGAAGAAGGTGCCGCAAAATCGATGTCGTCGGCTGCAGGGGCATCAACACTCGTCGCAGCGGGCTGCGCGGACTCCGATTCCGTCTCAGTCGCCATCGAATCTTTCGGGGCGATGTTCGGAGCGTTTTCGGGATGGACTTCTTTCAAGGTGCGCCCCTTGTAACGCCTTGCCGCCAGGAGACCCGCTTCGAAGAGCAGGTACGTCGGGAACCCAAGCAGCAGTTGGCTTACAACATCTGGGGGCGTGAGGAGGGCCGAGAGCACTAGGATTGCCACTACCACGTAAGGGCGCTTGCTGCATACGATCTCGTAATTCACGATGCCCGCACGGATAAGCGCGTAGGTCACCAGCGGAAATTGGAACATGCAACCAAAGGCAAGCGAAAGCCAAAGCGCGAGTGTTACCAAGTTAGAGACTCCGAATACGGGTTGCAATGTCGTGCTTGCAAAGCTCATGCCGAACTGCACAATCAGCGGGAAGCAGACGACAAGGCAGAAGGCGACGCCCGCAATAAAGAGCCCGCTAGTCATGGCGACGATGGAGCGGATGAATCGTTTCTCGTTGTCGTATAGGGCGGGGAGCACGAACTGCCACATGTTCCAGGCGATGTAGGGCGAAAACAGCACGCAGTCCAGCAGAGCAGAAATCTTGAGCTGCAACAGGAACACTTCCATCGGGGAAAAGTAATGGAGCGTGACACCGCCCTGCAGGGCGATTTGCTTACAGAACCAGTCCAGAACGCAAGGCGAAACAAGGAATAGGGGCACGATGCCGATGGCAAGTGCGATAATAGAACGTAAAAGCGCTCGTCGGAGCGCTTCCAGATGCGAAATCAGCGTTGCCTCTTGATCCTGTTTAGTAGTCATTGTGGTTAGTGGTTGATTTGTAAACCAAAGTATGTCACTCTGGACCCTGGAGCGCAGCGATAGGGGATAGAGTCCATGGATCCTATCGACACTTCGTGTCTCCAGGATGACATTGCCTCAACCACGGCTTACTATTTCTTTTCTTCTTCGGTTGCTGAGCGTGCCGAAGCATCGGCGGCTTTTTCCACCGTTTTCTGCAGGTCTTCGGCTTCTTCCTTCAGGGCTTCTTTGGCTTTCTTGTACTCGTTCTGGGCTTTGCCCAGGGAACGTGCAAGTTCAGGAATGCGCTTTGCCCCGAACAAGAGAAGCACCACGACCACAATCAGGATTATTTCTGGAATTCCAAGGGACATATTTTACCTGCCTTTTCTTAGAAATATAACATAAACCGCGACGGTGACGAGAATTTATCTACGGCACCATCGCGAACTAGGCTACAGTTCGATAATCCTGTATTTTCGGTTACCCATCTTCAGTTTTTCCATGGCGGGGAGCTGGTGCAGGCCCTCGCGGGACTCGATGCGTTCCTTGAGGTCGTGAAGTTCCTTGGGCGGAAGCTTATAGACCATGTCAACGCTGGCCTGGTCCACCGCCACGATGTCTGTGGAGGCGAGAATGCCGATGTCGCGGCACTTGGGTTCTGCTGCAGAAAGGCCCGCGCAGTCGCAATCTACAGACATGCGGCGCAGCACGTTGATAAAGCAGATGTGCCCCTTGAAAAAGTCGCAGGTGGCCTTTGCGGAATCGGCCATGGTTTCCATGAACAGGGCTCCACTGGTTTTCCAGCCTGCCGTGCCGCCCGCTTCCATCTTGGTGGGGCCGCCCTTCACGTATTCGTGAATCATCTTCTTGCCTAAGCGTCCGCCCGCGCACCCGATGGCGATGTTCTTCATGGAACCGCCGAAACCGCCCATGGTGTGACCCTTGAAGTGGGTCAGCACGATCATGGAATCGTAATTCTTGATATGTGCGCCCATGGACATTTCCTTGAAGATGAGGCCGTCCTTTACGGGGAGCATCACTTCGCCGTCTTCGTCCATGATATCCACGTCGCAGAAGGTCCAGCCGTTCACCTTGAGGGTTTCGCGGTGCTGTTCGGTAGTATATCGGTCACCTTCGTACCAGGTGTTGGTCTCCACGATTTTGGAATTGGGCACTTGTGCCTGGAATTCCTTGACCCATTCGCGAGGCAGAATATTGGGGCCGTTCTTTTCGCCGGTGTGGAGCTTGATGGCTACACGTCCGGTAATGCCCTCGTTGATTTTTTTGTACAACTTGATGAGGCCTGCTGCACTCAGGTCCTTGGTGAAATAGACGTTGGAAACGTCCTTTCCGGGTTCCTTCTGTTCCATGGATTTCCCTTTCGCGAAAGCGGGTGTGAATACGGCGGAAGCCAGTGCCGCTGCGCCTGCGGTTTTTAAAAAGTCTCTTCTGTCCATAAGTTTAGTGGCTAGTGGTTAGTGGTTGGTGATTAGTGGTTTGTGGCAATATTGCGCCATTTGCCTTTCGGGTCTTTCCAAAGGACTACGGCAAGCCAAATGACAAGCCCAAGGGCAACTGCAGAGAACCCGAGGAAGGTATCGTTCAGCATGTCGGCTGCGGCGGGGGTGAAGTATTCGGCGCGGAGTTCGGCATATTCGAAAACGGCGTCGATGAACCACATGAGGGATGCTCCCCAGTAGAGGTAGCACAAGGTCGAAATTTTCATTTCGTCCTTGGCTCCGGCCCTATACCAGAATATGGTAGCGATGATGGCTGCAAATACGGTTATCAACAAAGTCATTGGAGCCTCCTACTTGTCCTGAACCTTTACGGTGGCGGGTTCTGCCGAGACCATCCGGCTGCGTACAAAATTCACCACTGCCCAAAATAGTGTTACGAAGGCGGCCATAGATGTGCCGACCGTCGCCATTTCATGGTAAACTTCGCTCATGGCCGCAGGGTCCGTGGCTGCCGTCAGGAACGGGTAGAAAGGCTGAATTTCGCCATGCCACAGGTGCTCAAAGGCGAGCAGGGCGGAGCCGCCCCACAGCAGGCGCGAAAGGGACTTGAGCTTCTTATAGAAGGGCTGCGCGTTGGGCGATGTCGCTTCGCGCAGGGCCTTGCCTTCGGCGATGGCTTTTTGACTGCGGTGCTCCAAAACGATGTTTACGATAGTGACAATGGCAGCTTCTGCTGCTGGCACGACAAAACAGGCCATAAAATCTCCTTTTGAATAAGTTTCTATAAGAAATATAATACTTAGAGT
>JAEEGI010021919.1_pt1 | contig 12664 bp, 9 predicted proteins | sample 8958751 | NCBI WGS metagenome assembly JAEEGI01 (sample SAMN16246545, study PRJNA631951) | gut metagenome | biome: gut microbiome; feature: rumen; material: KS-attached | host: Bos | place: Iran: Karaj | collected 2018-10 | reverse complement strand
TTCTTAACTCTCTCAGGGAATCCGCAGGCCATCTTAAGATCGTTTCCTGCCAGGATCTCCTTGTAATGCTCGCCTCTTGTCCACCAGTCGGAGGTCACAAAGCCCTCAAAGCCCCATTCTTCCTTCAGAATGCCTGTAATAAGGTCATGGCTCTCAGAAGCTCTCTCGCCGTTTACTACGTTGTAAGAGGACATGATGGTGTAAGGCTTGGACTCATGCACTATCATCTCAAAGGCCTTTAAGTATATCTCTCTTAAAGCACGCTCTGAAACTCTTGAATCGCAGTGTTTTCTGTTGGTCTCCTTGTTGTTGCAGGCAAAATGCTTAACAGAAGCACCTACATGGTTTCTCTGGATTCCTCTTACCATGGCTCCCGCAAGACGTCCTGTAAGATATGGATCCTCTGAATAATACTCAAAATTACGTCCGCACATGGGGCTTCTGTGGATGTTGATGGCAGGGGTGAGCCATACGCAGAGATTGTTCTCCTTGAGTTCCTCACCTCCTGCAAAGCCCACTGCCTCAACCAGCTCCTTATTCCAGGTGCAGGCCAGGGATGTTGAACATGGGAATGCTGTGGTTTTAACCCCGGTCTCGGGAGAAATACGAACTCCCGCAGGGCCGTCGGCGGTAACCGCATTTGGCACACCGTACTCAGGAAGATTACCGAAGCCGAATACATTGCCCACTCCGGTGTTGGGCTGTCCGCCGCAGAGATGGATCAGCTCTTCATCTGAAAGCTGTGCCATAAACTCATCCAGAGTAACCTTGCCCTCTGCAACCTCCATAAAGGTCCTGGCATCTTTTTTATAAGGATAGGTCAGGAAATAGCTGTCCCTTGCCTTAACAGCAGGAACCAGAGCTTCCTCGGTGCCGGGCTCCATTTTTTCAAAGATACAGGCATTGATATCCTTGGGCTTTCCAAGGGGCAGTTCCTCGTAGCTGCCGTCAGAAAGCATTCTGCTTCCAAGCTCCACAGGGGCAAGCTTGTGGGAAAGCTTCTGTATAACGACATCTTCAGTATTATCAAATTCGAAATCGCACTTTACGGCATCTCTTACATTTTTGCCGATGTAGAAGCTGTAAAGGCCCTTCTCCAGAACATATGAAGCCTCTGCAACCTTACCAAGGTCATCGTAGGAGGACATCTCATATTTACTTACGGTAAGAGTAAGTAGCTCTGATTCCCCGGGCTTAAGGGTCTTAGTCTTGGCAAAATCTCCAAGTTCTCTTGCAGGCTTCTTAAGAAGGCCCTGAGGAGCGCAGTAGTACAGCTGAACAACCTCTTTTCCCGCTACTTTTCCTGTATTGGTGACCTTAACATTAAATACGAAGCCGTCGTTTCCGTCTGTGAAATCTCCGGTGTTAACTGTCTTTTTTACCCCGGCAACAGCCTTGGCAGCCTGGGCAGAAACAACCTCTATGTCAAAAGATGTATAGGAAAGGCCGTATCCGAAGGGATATACAACCTTCTCTTTTGCCCCGGGAACAGTCTCAAAATATCTGTAGCCAACATATATATCTTCGTCGTAATCCACGTAGTCAAAGGACTTGTGATAGCCCTCTGTGGAAGGATAGTCATTGAGGCTTCTTGCGAAGGTATCTGAAAGTCTTCCTGAAGGACAAACCCTGCCAATAAGCACATCCGCTGTGGCAAGACCGCCTTCCATACCAAGCTGTCCCATGAAAAGAGCTGCTCCGATTTTTGTTTCATTCTTGATCCATCTAAGATCCAGGGTTCCGCCGATGTTAAGGACAGCAACAACTCTGTCAAAGGCTGCTGTTACCTTGGAAACCATCTCCTTTTCTTCACTGCTGAGGACAAAGTCTCCCTCGGGGAAGATCTTGCCGGAAAGGGAAGGCATGCTGGTGCCTTCAGGCCAGGGGCTAAATTCCCTGTTGCACTCTATATTGCTGCGATCCCAGCCCTCACCGGAAAATCTGTTGATCACGATGATGGCAGTATCGGCAAATTCTCTTGCCTCTTTTACAAAAGAATCGGGAAGCTCCGGTTCCGCTGTCATTCCGGGAACCCTGCCCTCCGCATACTGCTTCTTAAGATCGTCCCTGTAATAGTCAATAACAGGCTCAAAGACTGAAACGCCTCTCTCCTTGAGGCCGTCATATAAAGAGCGGATATACTCGCAGAAAACGTCTCCTGATCCGCCGCCGCCCTTCACATACTCATAGGAAGCCTTGCCAAACATGGCAACAGGCTTGTCCCCGGAAAGAGGAAGTAAATCATTATCATTTTTCAAAAGAACAACAGCCTCATCGGCTGCTACCTTGGAAATATCAATATGTGCCTTACTACCGGTAACTCTTGTATTTCCGTAAAGCGGAACACCCGGCTGATAAAGAAGTCTTGCCCATCTCTGCATAAAAAATACACCTCCGTAATTTCCCTTTTATAGCTCTTCTACCATTGTAAATTGGGTATCAGATAAATAAAAGTAAAAAATTGCGAAAGTGTATTCTCAATTTTTGTCATTTAAAGAACTGCGGTCAGTATCAGCTTAACCACCAGAGCCACTGCCCAGGCAAGGCAGCACTGCCATATTACAGTGAAAACAGCCCATTTTGCTCCCATCTCCCTCTTGATGGTGGCGATAGCTGCAACGCAGGGGGTGTAAAGAAGACTGAATACCAGCAATGTTCCTGCTGAAACAGCTGTGAGAGCTCCGGTAATGCCTCCCTCTGCTCCGAACAATACTTCCAATGTGGAGACCACGCTCTCTTTTGCCATAAATCCGGTAATAAGGGCTGTGACAACTCTGTAATCGCCAAGGCCGAGCGGAGCAAAAAGCGGTGCCAGAATTCCTGAAATCATAGCCAGAATACTGGTTGCGGAATCCTCCACCAGGTTAAAGTGGAAATCAAAGCTCTGAAGGAACCAGACCACAATGGTTGCTATAAAGATAACGGAAAAAGCTCTCTGAATGAAGTCCTTGCCCTTCTCCCAAAGAAGAAGTCCTACGTTCTTGGCTCCAGGAAGTCTGTAATTGGGAAGCTCCATAACAAAGGGAACAGCCTCCCCCTTAAAGTGTGTCTTCTTCATAAGAAATGCAACCAGGATTCCCACCAGGATTCCCAGAAGGTAAAGTCCGGTGATGATAAGTCCTCCTCTTCCGGGGAAGAATGCATTTACAAAAAAGGCATAGATCGGAAGCTTGGCGGTGCAGCTCATGAAAGGTGTAAGAAGAATAGTCATCTTTCTGTCTCTTTCACTGGGAAGGGTTCTTGTGGCCATAACTGCAGGAACGGTGCAGCCAAAGCCTATCAGCATAGGCACGATGCTTCGTCCGGAAAGACCGATCTTTCTTAAGGTCTTGTCCATAAAGAATGCCACTCGGGCGATATAGCCGCTGTCCTCCATAAGGGACAGGAAGAAAAACAGCGTACAGATTACGGGAACAAAGCTCACTACGCTTCCAACACCGGCAAAAATTCCATCTATAACAAGGCCGTAGATAACCTCGTTTACTCCGGCATTTATCAAAAGGTCACTGACAATGCCTGTAAGATATTCAATTCCTGATTCAAGAAGTCCCTGGAAAAAGGCTCCGATCACGTTGAAGGTAAGGAAAAATACCAGTCCCATGATAACAATAAAAGAGGGAATCGCTGTATATTTTCCTGTGAGGAATCTGTCTATTCTCTGGCTTCTTGCATGTTCCTTGCTCTCGTGGGGCTTGACCACAGTCTTGCTGCAGACCTTCTCGATAAAGTCAAAGCGCATCTCCGCGATGGCTGCGCTCCTGTCAAGACCGCGCTCTTTTTCCATCTGGGCGATGATGTTCTCCAGCATCACCTCTTCGCTCTCATCAAGGTTAAGTTTGCCCATAATGAGCTTATCCCCTTCAACCACCTTGGTGGCGGCAAAGCGCAGGGGAATATCAGCGTTCTTGGCGTGGGCCTCTATAAGCATCTCCACAGCGTGAATGCACCTGTGAACTGCGCCTCCGTAGGCATTCTCGTCGCAGAAGTCGTATTTTAAGGGTTTCTCCTGATAGTGAGCAATATGTATGGCATGACTTACCAGCTCCTCAATACCCTTGTTCTTGGCTGCAGATATGGGAACCACCGGAACTCCCAGCATATCCTCCATAACGTTGATCTTGATGGTGCCGCCGTTGCCGCTGACCTCATCCATCATGTTAAGGGCAACAACCATGGGGATTCCCATCTCAAGAAGCTGCATGGTGAGGTACATATTTCTCTCTATATTGGTGGCATCGACGATATTTATGATGGCCCTGGGCTTGTCCTCCAACACGAAATTTCTGGAGACGATCTCCTCACTGCTGTAGGGTGACATGGAATATATTCCCGGCAGGTCTGTGATAAGAGTGTTGGGATATCCCTTGATCTCGCCGTCCTTCCTGTCCACGGTAACACCGGGGAAGTTTCCTACATGTTGATTGGAACCTGTAAGTCTGTTAAAAAGGGTTGTCTTTCCGCTGTTCTGATTGCCCACAAGAGCGTAGGTAAGAACTGTATCCGAAGGAAGGGGATTCTCATGCTTCTTATCATGATACTTACCGCCTTCACCAAAACCGGGGTGAGAATAGGTGTCTCCCTCCACAGCCCTGCGGATATTCTCGTCATCAGAATCCTTGGTCTTCACCACCTGGATCTTCTCGGCATCCGCAAGACGAAGTGTGAGCTCATAGCCGTGAATCCTGAGCTCCACCGGGTCTCCAAGGGGCGCGTACTTTACAACCTTAATCCTGGCTCCCGGGATAACACCCATATCAAGAAAATGTTGGCGAAGAGCTCCCTCCCCGCCAACTTCAGTTACTATAGCACTTTCATTTATTTTTACATCTTTTAATGTCATGATCGTCTCCATTGTTATTGATAAATCTTCTCAAAAACATTATAGGTCAAATCATGAAAATAAGCCACAAAAATATTAGCCGCAGGTAACAAGGCCCATATTACAGTCCTCTCATGTACCTGTCCATATCCTCGGCAATCTGCTTGGAAACTGCCACAGCAGCCACCACAGTCTTAGCTCCTGTAACTACATCACCGGAAGCAAAAACTCCGGGAAGAGAAGTCTCTCCCATCTCATTGGTGTAGAGATTACCTTTTTCGTTGAGCTTAAGCTCCTTGTCGTGGTTGACAATTCTGTCCTGGGGAACCTGAGAAATGGCAATCATTATGCTGTCTGCGGGAACCAGAGTCTCTTCTCCTGTTTCACCATCAAGGAAAACAGGGCCTTCATCAAGAATCCTTACAATCCGCTTATTATACTCAAACTTAACGCCATCCACCTTGGCGTACTCAAATTCAGACTTGGAGGCACTTACTTCCTCTCCTCTGACGTAGACCACAACCTCTTTTGAGCCGTGTCTTATAGCGGTTCTTGCTACGTCCATGGCTGCGTTGCCGGCACCGATAATGGCCACCTTATCCCCAAGCTCATATACATCAGGATTGTTCAGGTAGTTAATTGCATAGAAAACATTACCGAAGGTCTCTCCGGGAACTCCCAGCTTTCTTGGTCGCCATGCTCCTGTTCCGATAAATACGCTCTTGTAACCGTCATTTAAAAGATCCTGGATACCGGTGGATCCGCCAATGGAAAAGTTAGGTCTGAACTTGATTCCCAGCTCTCTCATCTTTTTGTAATATCTGTCCAGAATGGACTTGGGAAGTCTGAACTCCGGAATGCCGTAGCGAAGGATTCCGCCGATCTTGTCATGGGTCTCAAAAACTGTTATGGAATAGCCCTTGAGAGCCAGGATAATGGCGATGGTAATACCTGCGGGACCTGCTCCGATCACAGCAGCCTTCATGCCATTGGAAGGTGCCGGCTTAAGCTCCAGCCTCTCAAAGCAGGAATCGGAAATATAATTCTCAATGGAAGAAATGTGTACAGGCTCTCCCTTAATGCCTCTTACACAGTTTCCCTCGCACTGGTTCTCATGATTGCAGACCAGTGAACAGACCATGGACAGCGGATTGTTGGCAAAAAGCATCTCCGCAGCCTCCATCATCTTGTTCTCCTTGAAAAGCTTTATCATCTCTGGAATGTTGGTGTGAATAGGACAGCCGTTCTCTCTGCACCTGGGATTGGTGCAGCCAAGACAACGATTGGCCTCATCGATTACATGTACTGACATAGAATAACCCCCTTACTGCATCTATCGTTTGGATTATTCTATATGTAAAAGAAGTCAAGAAAAACCCATATTAAAAGAGTTTTTCTTGACTATCTTGAAGTCGTTTATTACATTTCTTTAAGCATCTTATCAACTGCCACAAGTCTTACGCAGACTGTGAAAATATCCATTGCAAGCCTAAGATCGTTAAGTGAAGGGAAGGTAGGCGCAATACGGATATTGGAATCATGAGGATCCTTGTGGTAAGGATATGTTGCACCGGCTCCTGTCATGGTAACACCGGCCTTCTTGGCTCTGTCTACGATAGCCTTGGCGCAGCCCTCGGGAGCATCGAAGCTGATGAAATAGCCTCCCTTAGGTCTTGTCCAGTCGCCGATTCCTACAGGAGCAAGGTCTCTGTCCAGGGCCTCAAGAACTGCCTCAAACTTGGGACGGATGATGGCTGCATGCTTTCTCATATGGGCCTTCATTCCCTCGAAGTCACCGAAGTAGCGAACGTGCCTGAGCTGGTTAACCTTGTCGTGTCCGATGGTCTGGTAGTTAAGCTGAGCCTTGATCTCCTCTAAGTTATTAAGAGAAGTTGCAATGGCTGCAATTCCGCTTCCCGGGAAGGTGATCTTGGAGGTTGATGAGAACTTGTAAACAAGGTCAGGGCTTCCTGCCTTCTTGCACTCCTCCAGGATCTCGATGAGGTAATCCTGATCATCATCATACAGATGGTGAATACCATATGCATTGTCCCAGAAGATTCTGAAGTCTCTTGCTGCGGGACGAAGTCTTGCAAAACGTCTTACTGTCTCATCGGAATATGAGTAGCCCTGAGGGTTGGAATACTTGGGAACACACCAGATACCCTTGATGGATTCGTCATTGGCAACGAGCCTTTCTACCTCATCCATATCCGGGCCTGTAGGTGTCATTTTTACAGGGATCATCTCAATGCCGAAGTACTCGGTGATAGCGAAGTGTCTGTCATATCCGGGCACGGGGCAAAGGAATTTAACCTTATCAAGCTTGCACCAGGGTGTATTGCCCATAACGCCGTGGGTATAAGCTCTTGATACTGTATCGTACATAACGTTCAAAGAGGAATTACCATAAATAATAATGTTGTCAGGCTTGTTCTCCATCATGGCACCGATCAGCTCCTTGGCCTCCTGGATACCTGTAAGAACGCCGTAGTTACGGCAGTCTGTGCCGTCAGCGCAGGACAGATCAGCCTCTGAATTAAGGGCATCCATCATACCCATGGAAAGATCAAGCTGCTCTCTGCAGGGCTTACCTCTTGCCATATTCAGGCTAAGCTCCATCTCCTGATACTTCTTATATTCTGCCTTAAGCTTAACCAGCTCCTGTTCAAGCTCCTGCTTAGACATCTCAACATACTTTTTCTGTGTTTCACTCTTTTTCTGGGCCATTTTACCTACTCCTCAATGAATTAATTCATTAATTGTTTACGTGTATACAATTTTCGACTATTTTATCACAAACTTTTGCTCTTTACTACCATAAAATGTTATACTTTTTTCATGAAAATACTGATTACGGGAACCAGCAGGGGCATAGGCCTTGCCTGCGTCAAGAAATACATAGAGATGGGACACGAGGTCATTGGCTTTGATGTTAATGACTCTTCTTTTTCTGCGCCCTCTTATACACATATGATCGTTGATATCACCGGAGAGCTTCCGGACATTGATGGAGTTGAAGTTCTTATCAACAACGCCGGTATCCAGGAGGGCCCCGGAGTGATTGACGTCAACCTTAAGGCAACCATCGCAGTTACTGAGAAGTACGCCTTCCAGAACCACATCCGCTCCGTTCTGTTCATGGCATCCTCCAGTGCCTCCAACGGTGCGGAATTCCCGGAATACGCAGCCAGTAAGGGCGGCGTTGTTACCTATATGAAAAACACCGCACTTCGGCTTGCGAAGTACGGTGCTACATCTAACAGTATATCTGCGGGAGGTGTATACACTCCCCTTAATTCTCATATCATGGATGATCTGGATCTCATGAATCAGTGCCTTGATGAAACACTGCTCCATCGCTGGGCCGAATCTTCCGAAATAGCTGAATTCGCCTATTTCCTTACCAACGTTAACCAGAGCATGACCGGTCAGGATCTTCTCATCGATAACGGCGAGCAGCTACGCTCCAATTTTATCTGGTGATCAGGCTGCCTTCTTTTCGCTTACCCTTTTCTCCTCGAAATTAAGAACATCCTTGGGAAGGTGCTTTACGCAGACAGTTACAAGAACTACAGCGATAAGTTTGTCGATATAGTCGGTAACAAGCTGTGTTACAAAAGCGCTTCCGAAGAGCTTAAGGGCTGTCTGGGCAAGGGCCTGTACGATAAAGGTTGTAACTACAGCTGAGGTGATTCCCCCAAAGAGGAAGGTCTCGATGCAGGCTGAAACCATAGATGCGGGAAGCACAACCAGAAAGGTCTTCCAAAGATCTGAAACATATGTGAGCTTCTTTTTATAGAATAAAAGTCCTGCGATAACTCCCATGATAACTCCGCTTATAGAGAAGTAGATGGCATAGATATCGCCGAGGGCTCCGTTTATAAGACCGCCTACAAGGGCAACCAGGCCTCCTGCCACAGGTCCCATTGTGATGGCTGCAAGGATGGTTCCGATACTGTCAAGGAAAATTGGAAGGCTGAGCATAAGTGCGATCTTGCTTCCTACAATGTTAATTGCTACGGCTGCTGCCATAAGTACTAATTTCTTTGTCTTGTTCATGTTAATTTAGTCTCCTGTTTTATTCAAAAATCTCTTTAAAGCGTACCTTGCACTCAGATGCTTCCATTCCAAGAAGTCTGGTCAAAAACATCTCCCAGAAAGCCTTTGTATTTACCTTGGTAAAAACTAAAGCGTTGCTTTCTTTTCTGTAAAAGCCCATAGAATCCACAACGGTCTGACCAAGGCTTATGCCTCCGGTCTCAACCTCTGTGAAGGCCTCTATTCCCTGAAGGATGGAAGGATCGATAAACTGTGCCACAGCCAGAGGATCGTTAATTACGCAGCCCCTTAAGTGCTCCCATTCCCAGTGGAACTTGAAGTAAAAATCAGTGATCTTCTCCACGAAGTCCCCCACCATGGGATTGACCTTTTTCATGTCATCCAGTATCTGAGGTGTCAGAACGATCTGTCTTGTCACATCAAGGCCCACCATCTCGATCTTTTTGCCATGCTCATAGAGAGTGTCAAAAACCACCTTGGCACTGTCCGGATCCTCCCAGTAGTTGTACTCCGCCACCGGTGAACAGTTGCCGTGGCTCCTGAAGTTTCCGCCCATGGATACAAGCCTTTCTATGGATAAAAAAGCGGAAAGGTCTGCGTCTATGAGCTCTGCAAGATTGGTTAAAGGTCCCAGGGCCACCACTGAAACATCGCCGCTTTTAAGGGTTCTTCTCATAAACTCCACAGCTGTTTCAGAAGGAATCTCCTGCCCCGGAACATCCGGCAAAAAGCTCTCTCCAAGGCCGTCTGCTCCGTGGGTATCAAGAGCGTTAACATATTCTCTTTTTCTTGGCTTATCCGCTCCAACGTAGACAGGAATATCAAGGCGGCCCATAAAATCAAGGACCTTCCTGGCATTCCTAAAGCCCATCTCTGCCGGGGAATTGCCTGCCACAACAGTTATTCCCACAACCTCTGTTTCAGGGCTCTCAAGGGCCAGCATAATGGCCAGGCTGTCGTCGATTCCGGGATCACAGTCGATTATTATCTTCTTCATCTCTTTTCCTTTTCGGGCAATAAAAAAGAGGATTTTTTGCGCAAAAATCCTCAGACACACAAAAACACCTATGAAATGAAAAAAGGCTCTGCGAATGAACGCAGAGCCACATAAACATAGTTGTTACATGCAGTCCTGGTTTTGTTTAGCGACAGGAAGGTACAAATGAACTGTCGTTTATAGCGCTTGGAAATTATACTTCATGGCTGACATTTTTGCAAGCGCCAAGTTAATCTTAACAAAGCCTTGTTGTAGGGGGTTCATAACCGGGAAGCTCATCCTCCTTGTAAAGAAGATTCCCAGCCTCTACAGACTGTCCGCTATATAAAGTATTGCCCTTCTTTACCTTGGATTTATCTGAACTCTTAAATACAAGCTTACGACTTTTTCCGCCGCCCCCATTTACAGTTTCTAATAATTCATCATCAATTCTGTTGTCCTTATTCATAATATTGCCTCCTCAAATATGAACTATGTTTCTATCTATTTATACGAACCAAAAACATTTGTGGCAAAAAATTCTTTTACAATTTTATGATGATTTATATAATTGCTTATGTCAAATAAACTTCCTGTAAACTCGGAAAATACCACGGTTATTATTTAAAGAAGTGCTTTATGGCCTCATTTATAGCCAGATCCTTGTCGGCGCTGCCGGTGCTCTTTTTATCCTTTACCTTGGCAATCTCCTGAGATGTTACACTTATCTCAAATACTTCCTTAACCCAGTCGATAACGTCAATGTCCGTAGCCTGCCCCTTCTTAGGCACCTTTGGAGGAGGTGCAACTACTGACTTACTGCTGCCGGCTGCTTTTGCAGAAGCCTTCTTGCCGGAAGCCTTGTTTCCTGCCTTGCCGGCGCTCTTCTTGTCGTACTCACCCTTGGTAAGAAGAACCACAGTCTCAACAGACCTGGTAAAAGGGAACATATCCACAGGAACTGCCTTCTCTGCCCTGTAGCCGCTCTTTTTAAGGAGCTCCAGATCCCTTGCCAGGGAGTCAGGGCTGCAGGAGATATAAACTACCTTCTCAGGCCCCAGTACCTCCAGTGAGCTTATGAACTCCGGTGTGGAACCGGCTCTCGGAGGATCCATGAACACGAGGTCCACCTTGTCTCCCGAAGCAGCCATCTGCTGCATGAACTTGGTGGCATCATTCTCATAAAAAGTGATGTTGTTTACATCATTGATCCTGGCATTGATCTTAGCATCCTTAACCGCGTCCTTGTTGAGCTCCACGGAAATAACCTCTTTTACATGAGGACTTGCAATGATTCCGATGGTACCAACACCGCTGTAGCAGTCAAGGGCGACCTCCTTGCCTGTTAGCTGCGCCATCTCAATGGCGGTATTGTAGAGAACCTCCTGCTGAACAGGGTTGACCTGATAGAAGGACTTGGGACTAATCTTAAACTTCATGCCGCAGCAGGTATCATAGATAAATCCGGGACCATACAGCGGCTTCTCCTTATCTCCCAGGACCATACTGGTCTGCTTGTCGTTGATGTTGAGCACGATGGTTGTGATCTCAGGATGTTCTTTTCTGAGGGCCTTAACAAAGTTATTCTTGGAAGGGAAAATCGGTGAAACCGTAACAAGAACCACCATGATCTCACCGGTATTTCTGCCGATTCTTATAAGTACATGACGAAGAAGTCCATAGCCATTGTCCTCATCATAGGTCTTGATCTTGAAGGACTTAAGCATTCCGCGGATGCTGGCAATGATGGCATCGGCCTTCTGATCTTCAAGAAGACAGTTGTCCACCGGCACCACGTCATGACTTCCCTCACTGTATATTCCTGAAACGGGATTACCCTTTTTATCATGGGTAAATACAGCGTGAACCTTGCACCTGTAGTGCTCGGGAGTCTTCATACCCACAAAGGATTCCACTCTGCAGTAGGGCTCAAGAAGCTCCTGGACGCGCTCGTGCTTGATCTGAAGCTGCTTCTTGTAGGGTGTGTTTATCATCTGGCAGGCGCCGCACTTCTTAAATACAGGGCAGCGGCTGGGTTCTTTCTTAGTAGTATCCTTTTTTGCAGTGTCCTTCCTGGAAGTGTCCTGTTTTGCAGAATCCTTCTTAAAGGTATCTTTCTTATATGTATTCTTCTTTGCTGTATTCATGTATTTCTCCATTTATTCGATATTTTGGACTTTTGACACCTATATCATATAAAAAAAGTAGGGGACAATCGCTCATCCCCTACCATATCAATCCTCGTCGGAATCATCCTTCCTGTTCTCAAATCGAAGCTCCGGCATCTCAAGTCCTGTATCCTCTTCCTTGACTGCCTCGCTTCTTCTGCGAATGCGGTCATCCTTGATAACCCCGTAATCCTTGAACTTGATTCCCTCAATTCCCTGAGCCAGCTCTCTTGCGCGAAGGATCTCGCCCTTGTTGATCCTGAAGGTGCAAACAATCTTGCTGCCCTTCCTGTCGAAGATCCTCTGGAGAATGGATTTATCCTGCCACTCAATGAAATATGAAATACGGTGAGCCAGGAATCTCTCCTCAAGCTGCTTCTTACTCTCTATGCTGTAAACCCTGCAAAAGGGAACCTCATTGTTAAAAACCTGATTGTTCTGGATAATTGTAGACATAATAACCTCACAAAACTTTATTCGCTAGCTATAAATTATAACATAATTTGTAAAGACTGTTCAACATTCATAATTCATAGTATTTATTTTTTTAATTTGCTTTTCCATGTAAATATCGCCGATTATTCCACTACTTTCATGATGGTTGTCTTCCTTAATACGACGTACAATTTTCCTATAAAT
>JAEEGI010021918.1_pt1 | contig 12664 bp, 5 predicted proteins | sample 8958751 | NCBI WGS metagenome assembly JAEEGI01 (sample SAMN16246545, study PRJNA631951) | gut metagenome | biome: gut microbiome; feature: rumen; material: KS-attached | host: Bos | place: Iran: Karaj | collected 2018-10 | reverse complement strand
TATTTCTCTTTAACATATTTCTTTACTAAAGATAACATATCTATATCTTTTGTAGAATCACTTTGACTTAAAATATTAGGTGGCTTAACAACTACAATTATGTGATTATCTTCATATAATATATTCAAATCATTCATAAAATTCAAACCTTGTTACTATTCCACATGGAAGAAATAAATTAGTATTTTTTATAGGAATACCAATTTCTTCTGAATAAGCCTTTCCTTTATATTTTTTACTTATAGTCAATTTTAATATATTTGTAAAAATTTCTTTTGATAGTAAAGATGTATAAGAATTAATTATAAAAAACAAAGGATTATCACTTAATAAATCAATACAAAGTTGTACAAGAGGAAATAAATCTTTTTCAATATCCCATACCTCATTACTTGCTCCTCTTCCATAACTTGGAGGATCCATAATAATAGCATCATATTTATTACCACGACGTATTTCACGACTAACAAACTTTATAACATCATCAACAATATATCTAACTTTTGTTTCATCAAGATTATTCGATTTAACATTTTCTTTCGCCCAATCAACCATGCCACGACTTGAATCAACATGTGTTACATGAGCACCAGCAGACATACAAGCAACAGTTGCCCCACCAGTATAAGCAAATAAATTTAATACTTTAACTTCACGATGACAATTCTTAATCTTATCCATCATAAAATTCCAATTATAAGCTTGTTCAGGAAATAATCCCGTATGTTTAAATCCCATTAATTTAATATTAAATGTTAAATCATGGTATCTAATTTGCCAACTATCTGGTAAATTCTTTTTATTTTCCCAGTGACCTCCACCCTTGTTACTACGATAATATACACTATGAATTTTATCACGATAGTCTCTCTCTAAATCACCACTATCCCATATGATTTGTGGATCTGGTCTTAGTAAATAATATTTATCCCATCTTTCAAGTTTCATACCATTACTACTATCTATAATTTCAAAATCTTTATAATCATTTGTTAGTTTCATATTATCACCTAATTATAGTATATCATAAAATATAAAAAACTACTTTATATGTAAATAACAAAGTGTAAAATTACACTATATATATTGATACTATTTTTTATCAATGATAAAATTGAATTATGATAGGAAAGGAGAAAAAATATGGCAGATATGACAGGCTTTAATCCTGATGTAGCTAAACAAGAATTAGAAGCATTTAAAGAATATGGGACAGTAGTTTCAAAAAAAACCCATAATGTATACTATAATTTTTTAAAAGCTTTACAAGATAATTGGTGTTCACCAAAGGCACGTGAATTCTCAATAGATTATCTTTTAAAATTACATGCTTTTGGTGATAATATAGAAACTTTATATTCACAAATATATAGAAGTGCTGTAGATGCTTATAATATTATTGCTAGAGCTAATGGATGGGCTGCTATGAGTTTAGAAGCACAAAATGAATGGAATAATTCTTATAATGAAGCTATGGGCGGTGAAGTATTAAGAGAAGCAAATGAAACTGGTGTAGTTGGTATGAACGTTGCTAACGTTCAATTAGCAAGAGGCGTTTATCTTGATGAAATGAAAGCAGTAATTCAACTTATGAACGACACACCTATGAATATTGCTTTCTATGATCCTGAAGGTGCTCAACAAGCTGCATATAAGAATGAAATACAAACTAGAGTTACTGATATGAACGAAAAAATAGATGAAGCAATGGCAGCATTAAGTAGTGCAATGGAAACAGAAGAAAATACTATTTTAATTGCAAAAGATTCTGCAGCCGGAACAATGGCCGCATAAGAAACAAGATGAAAATCTTGTTTTTTTATTACAATAAAAGAGACTAGGATTCTAGTCTCTTTTTGTTTTTAAAAATGTTTTTGATAAATTCTGATTGTGTGATGAATAGAACGTTAACTAATACTAGGATAATTCCAACAATAATTAGTTTTGCTCTACTTCCTGTTATTGGAACTTCAATTGGAGCTTCAGAGAATTCAACTTGAACTAAATGATCTTCTTTAACATTCTTAAAGTTATCAATTACTAGTTTATCTCTTTCAATAAGTTCAATCTCTCTTCCATCAATGATTACTCTTTCAATTTCATAACCATCATCTGGCGTGATAACAATATTATCAGGAGTTGAATCTTCTCCATAAGGAACTTCTTCATCACCAGTTATATCGCCATTACCACCAATAACTTCGGTATCAATATCATATTTTAATTTTTCATAAGTATATATTAATACTTGTGGTTCTAATGTGAATTCAACATCTTCTTTTGAAGGTCTATCAATAATTTGATAACCTTCTTTTTCATGTGGTTCACTATGATATTTTTCATGGATTTGACCATTTGCTTCATCGTCATCAAATAATCTATCAGTTGTTCCATGAACATAATGATGAACAATAATATTTCCAGGTAAATTAATATCAGTTTCTTTTGTTGCAGTTACTAAATCAGTCTTATCAGAAAGAACTGTTTTAGCTTCTACATTATTAGACATTATCTTACGATCAATATTAATATCTAAGTAAACTACTTTAATCTTTTTATTTACTTCAATAGTATCATTCTTACCATTATATGTATCTATATCATTCCAATTAACTTTCCATACAATCTTATATGATCCATCATACTCTCCACCATCAAGATTAGATTTATTGGTATTAATTCGATATGGAAGAGTATCAGTAATTGTTATTTCACCATTACCACGATAATCAACTATATGTCCTTCATAATGAATATCATATTCTACTTCTTGATAGATATCAGTTATTTCATCAGGACCTGTTTTAGTTAATGTTGTATTAAGTTTACTATCTTTCTTTCGATAAATGAAATCAAGAGTTGTATCTTGTGATATGTTCTCTGTTACTGTTCCAGTGTTATTTGGAATAACAGTTCCATTCTTTTTAACTTCAATGAAGTCATATTCATCAAGATTACATTTTTCTTTAGTATAACTTGTACCTTCATCAACAAATTCTGTTGTTGTAGGACATAATTCTTGAGTTGTTCCTTCTTTATAATGATGAACAACTAATTCAAATGGTTCGATTGTTGTATCAACATAATTTTCTTCTCTATCGAATACTTTAGCTGTTTCTACATAAGCTGATACCCTGTTAGTTATTACTTCTACTGTTTCAGGTACACCAGTATAGTAAATAGTGAATTCAATTGATATATCTTTTACAGCAGTATTATTTGTAGTACCATTAGTACTTATATCATCCCATGGAACTACCCAAGTAATAGTTGCATTATTTTCATTATAAGTTCCACCATTTAAATTAGATCTTGCAGTATCGATTGGATATTCTAATTTATCTGTAATAGTAATTGTTGCATTACCACGATAATCTTTTAAAGTTACTTTATCAGTTATCTTATAATTAAAGGCTGCACTTCTTGAATGAAGTAACTCAGGACCAGTTTTCTTAACATCTTGTGTTATTTCAGTTAATTCATAATAGAAATTAATTGTTGTATCATCTTTTATTGTTCCATTTACTTTACCAAGTGGATCATTAATAGAACTATCACTATCAGTAGACTCTACATAAGCATAAATATATTCACCTAATAAGCTATCATCACATTTGTTCTTTTCATAATTTGTATTATATGGAAGAACTTCTGTTTCAGTAGCACAAATAGGTTCTGTAGTTCCTTTTTTATAATGATTAACAACTAAATCTAATTGTTTCTTATAACGATAAACAATATTAACATCATCTTCAAATTTACCAGATACTTTATCATCATTAATAATTGATTCTGGATCACTTGATGTTACATCTACAAATTCATATTTTGGAATATCTTTCTTATGTTCTTCGTAGTCTGATCTATAAGGAACTTCTCTTGTTTCTTCACTTAATACTTCATTTGTATCTTCATCAATATGTTTAATATTAATAGTTACATATTTTTTATAGAAGAATGTAATCTCAGTATCATTAGTTATTGTACCAGATACATTATCATTTGTTTTATTTGCGTTTTCATCACTTACATATAAATGATCAAATTGATAATGATCTTTAGTAATTGTACCCTCTTCATATGTCGAACCATAAATCTTAGCTTCAGCTTTCTCAGGAATTAATTTTTCATTAGTATCAACATCTAAATGATTAACTACTAAATTGTAATTTCGATAATTGTAATAGTAATACAATGTTACATCACTAGTTAATATTCCTGATGCCTCAGCATCTATTGGATTATTACTTGAGTCTCTTGTTTGAATAGCTTTTAATAAGTAATTAGATCCAAGAGTTTGACAAGGAAGTGTACTATACAAGTAACCATAATTTAAGTTCTCTCTAATTTCTGGAGGACAAACATCTATTTCTTCGTTACTTCCTTCCATTAAGTGAATTACGGTTAAGGTAAATCTTCTAAATTCTGTTTCCAATTCATTTGTTGTTGTCTTAACTGAACCTTCTAGTTCCGTTGATGTATCAAAGATATTTGTAATACTAGAAACAGTTACTGGAATATCTTGATAAACTACTTTAATATTCTTTTCAATATTCTTTTGTTCTTGTCCATTTCTACCAGTATTAATATCTTCTTCAATTTCCCAAACAATAGTCTTAGATGATGCGTCATACAATCCACCATCTAAATCAATTCTTGAGTCACCTACTTTTAATGGATACGGTAATTTATCAACTAATTTATATTTAACATGACCAACATAATTTTCAATATTACCAACATAAGTTAAAGTATAATCAAAGACATCATCTCTTGTATTAACTAATGTTGTTCCACTCTTTTGGGTTGTTGGTGTATTTGAAGGAACATCATAATAATAAGTAATTGTTACACTATTTTTGATTGTTCCTGTGGCTTTACCGGTATCATCATTTAATGTTGTATTAGAATCATTTGATTCAACAGCAACATAACGATAATTTCCAAGTCTTAATTTATTAGCACAAGGATTCTTTTCGTATTCAGTGTTATAACCTAATCTATTATGTTCATCTTCGCAAACACTTACTTTTGGTTCTGTATTATTCTTATAATGATGAACAATTAAATCAAATACTCGACGATAATAGAACTTAATAGTTGTATTCTTTCTTATTGTTCCATTAACAACACCTGTACTTGGGGTAATAGAATATTCAGAACTTGTACTATCACCAGTATCGACTTCAGCACTTACATACTCATAATCTGGAATAGTAATAGGTCTTTCAATAATCGAATCACCATATGACTTATCTAAGAATTTATCATATTGAGTAAATCTTTCACCAGTATCAATATCAAAATACTGAACAGTAAGACCAATACCTACCAAACTATATTCAAATGTAATAGTTGTACTCTCCGTTATTGTACCTGATGCTGTTCCAGCTCCTTGATTTAAAGTTGTATTTGCATCAGTTGATTTAACGTTATCATACTGATAACCATTAGGTAAATTAGTACATTTAGATTTACTATAAGTATCTCTTCTATTTAATTCTTCAGTTGTTTCTGGACAAGTTGATGAACTAACATCAATACTTGTACCTTTAATATAATGTCTTGTTGTTAGAATAATTGGATTTCTAACGTAATAGTATACTACTTCAATTTCATCCTTACCTACATTACCAGTTGCTGGATCATAACTAGGATCAATTGCTGAGTATATATAATTATCTTTATATTCACCATCAAGTGCACTAGATGCTAATAATGGCGTACTATAATCAGTTCCAAAATCAACATTTGTTTGAACATCATCAGCATGAACTCTTGTTGTTGTACCCTCAACATAATAATGAGTTGTTATTCTTGCTTTTTTAGGTACATAACAATATGTTATTTCAATTCTATCTTGATCAAATGTACCACTGGTATCACCAGTAGTTAAATTTACTGTGGCATGTGTATCTGTTGTTGTAACCGTACTATATTGATAATTATTCTTATAAATACCAACTAAGCCACTACTTTCTATTTTATTAGTATGATATGTTCCACCAAAGTTTTCTGTTCTTCTTATATCTGGAGATACTTGAGTGGTTGTACCACATACATAATGATGAACTATGTAAGCCGCTTGACTTAAATCATATTCATAATATATATCATATTGATTATTAATTTTTACACTAGTAATATCACCTGATACAGCATCACCATAAGTAACACCAGTGAATGCATAAATATCTTTATAATCAGGAGCAATTAAATCTTCAGGATTATATGAATGTGTTTCATAGTGAGCTCCATAATATAAGTTTTGAACATCATTATCATGAACATTCTTTGTAGTATCACGTTTATCCACATGGTGTGTTACTACTCTTACAGGAATTGGAGAATAATAATATGTTATTTCCATATTACTTGAAGTAATAACACCTTGTGGTGTACCTACAACTCTTCCACTATATTGATATTTATTACGATATTCTTCATATAATAGTGAACTTGCTTTACTACTTGTTTCGTAACTTTGACCAAATCTTACATCATGTACTTCGTCATCAAATACTCTAACTGGTGGATTAGATCCATCAATATAATGATGAACAGTATAAGTAGTTGGAATAGCTTCATATTCATAAATAATTATTATTGTATCTTGATTAACAGAGCCTGTTACATTAGATCCACTTACAGTTACTGATCCATCAGAAACATTAGTAGATACACTCTTATATTGAAATTTAGGATCTGTTAAGTTTGTACACTTATCATAATTAATTGTCTTATCATAGTAAGCTGCATTGTCTTCTATGGTTGGACATATTTCTTCATTAGTTCCTTCTTTGAAATGATATACCGTAACAGTTGCAGGGTTTGGTGCATAATAGTAATTAACAGTATATGAACTTCTGTTTATTGTTGAAGTTACAGGATCGCCATCATGAACATTCGCATAATGATATCTATTCTTAAAGATATATCCACCTACACCATCATTATTTAATTCAACAGAACCAACACTAGCAGTTGTATACATATCTCCATAGAATAAACCATTTTGATTTACATTAGGATGAACAGGTGTTGTTGTCTTCGTTCCATCATTTTTCATCATATAATGATGTGTTGTTACATTAGACAACTTATGACTATAACAATATTTAACTTCTGTAAGAGGTCCATTAATATAACCTGTTGCATTTCCAGGAACAACACTACTTGCACCTGTACATACTGCTTCATCATATAAATTTAAGATACTTGAACAAGAATCGGTTTCATAATAATAGCCATAAGCTAAATCATTATGAACTTCATCTGTACATAATAGTGTTGGATTTGCACTATTCTCAGTTCCTTTTAAATAATGGTGAACTATATAACTACCTTTCTTCTCTTGATAATGATAAGTTATCTCAAGAGGAGAAACAGTTATTCTACCTTGATAATTGCTAGGTAATTGTCTATCCCATTCATACCTACTATCACTCAATTCATTTGGTTCATAATAACTTGGTAAGGCATGTTTTGGCATTGGATATGTATCACCATAGTTATAATCTGTATAAATATCATCGGCATGTAATTGTCCACTTGTTGAACTATTACTACAATTAAATCCTACTTTACAATGGTGAATAATTACTGTAGCCGCTTGTCTCTTGTAATAGAAATTAACTACTGTTCCACCATCTTGTCTTAATACACTATGAGTACCAGTAACTTGTCTAGTTGATGCATTATAAGTTCCAGAACCCCTAGTTATAGTATAATTACCATCAAAATAATATCCTGTTGGTATACTACTACATATACTTGCAGTATAACTTTGTCCAATAAATGGAGCATTTGCAGCTTCATGTTCATATGTTGGACAAACAGAAATTGTATCATTTAACATTCCATTTGTTTCAATAACATAATGGTTAACTGTTAATTTAGCTAATGCAGGTGTCTCAACTGCATCAGTTGCCGTTATAGTTGTTTTATTTGGATCACATCGTGTTATAGCGTAATCATTTGTTGCTGTTGTGTTTAATTTAAATTTACCATCTTGAACATGGTTTGCAATAGAATCTTGCACTGTTGCATTATATGTTAATATTGCAGGTTTACCACATTCCATGTATATAATATTTGAACCAACGACTTTTCTAGAAGCAGAATCATATGTTGCGGTATAAGTTTGTCCATCATAAGTTAAAGTAATATTAGTTGGTGTACCTAAATCTTGATGTACACTACTCTTAATTATATTGTCATATGATATATAACATTGACCATCACCAGCTACATTATTTGTAACAGTTGTTTTAATAGTCATTTGCGTTGTAGGAGCAAATAATGTTCTTGGTGTTATTTGAGTCGTAATAGACATTTCTGGAGTTTTAAGTTCTTTTCTTAAACCAACAGTTGTAACTAAAAGGCCATTTGAACCAACTTTTTTAAAGCGATAACCCATCGGTTCTTTTCCAGCAAAGTATGCAGAAGACATTGCTTCGTTATAGATATCTAATTCTCCACCACGAATATTGTGACTTCTCGTTGTACTATATGTTCCATTAAGGAAATCGGTATTAGTTCTTCCAGCAAAGTATGTTTTTCCATTATAAACTCTTTCAAACAATTGTTGTTGACTTCCATCACTTAAAATTGCCCATGCTTTATCTTCAGTATAACCAGCCTCTGGCCATGCACCTAATCCAGCACCTCTTGCAGTACCAAAAATTTGATATTGGCCAGATAAATTATATTGTGAGTTAAAATAAACAGCACCTTCATCACCATTTCTTAATGATAAATATGCATTGATATATTTAATATAACTAATAGGAGAAGAACTACTTTCTTGAATTCCTGTAATTACCCAGTGCATTTGTGGCCTTAATTTAGCATCTACAAATGCAACCCAATACCATCCTGGTCCACCTTGACGTACATCTTCTGTAATATCAATCATTCCACCTACAGATATTTCCGTTTGTGTACTAGGATCAGCATTATGATTTGTAGTAATTACTCTTGCTGTTCCATTTGGTCTAATTAAAACTGTTTGAGCTGTCATATTACTTCCAGTTACATTTTTATAGAATCCAAACTCAAACATAGCATACTTAATTTCACCAGTTAAATTTAAATAACTACCACTCATATTAGTTATATTGTTAACTCCAACAGAAGCAGCAGCACTTCTAAGTTTCGCACAATTTAAATCATTTGTTGCAGTAACTTTACCATTTGATCCAGTACCACCACTTGCTGAAGTAAAGTTTTGTTCACATGTGATGAATGAGTAATCAGCAGCAGCACGTGATGTACCTCTATTAGCATTATTATTACCTGCCGAAATAAAAGTATAACGTCCAACTCCCTCAAATAAAGTTCCAGGAGTTGATGATGATGTAGGACATGAATTGCTATAGTAATAAGTAACTGTTATATTACCGGTTACTGTACCGCTTGATCCGGATGGAACAGAACCATTCCATACATAAACATTTTTATAATTATTATATAAAGTATTCGTTGGATGACTTGATGTTGAATATGTTGCTCCTTGAGGATAAGATGCAATCTCATCATCATAAACTTTATTTGATGTTCCCGTTACATAATGATGTACAGTTACTGTATATGATGGTACATAATAATAAATTACGGTAACATTGTCATCCATTGATCCGTTTGCATTCGTTGGATTTGATTTAAGAGACCATCCACCTGTTGGTGAACATGCACTTGTTGTATAAGAAGATCCTTGTTCTTTAGTTTGTACTGCAGGATCTGAACATCCTGGCGGATTTTCTGTTGTACCATCTTTGTAATGGTGAACTGTTAAGGTATATGAAGTAGTGCCACTAGTAGGTCCACCTCCGCCTCCTCCGCCACTGCAGCAAGGACCAGAACGGGTTGATTTTGTAACACAATATTTTCCTGGATGATTAGGGTCATTTACTGCTCCGTACCATTTATAGCATGCGCTATTTTGATCCGCCCATAGTTCACTATATGTACTCATCGTTGAATCCATATTACAATATTGCGTGCCACCGCTCCATGCAGAGACACAGCAAAGAGATGCAGATGTACAAGATCCACCAGATCCTCTTGATGTAATAGTACATGTTCCTGCTGAATTACAAGTAACACCCCCACCGCTATATGAACATGCACCTGAAGCAGAAATTGAACTTGCATAACCCGTTGTTGAAACAGCTCTATATTGGCCAATAGAACTCATTGATCTACCATTAACAGATGTTCTACATTTAGTTACTGTATTGTTTGCAAATAATGATTGTAATTTAAAATCACCTTGGGCCATTTCTTCACTATTTGCATTCTTTGCTACTAAATTATATGTTAAATACCAACCAAAAAAGGCTAGTACGATTACGTCTATTAATATAAAAGATATTTTCTTGAATTTTTTACTCATGAAATCACCCTACTATCTAACATATTTATCATATCATAGAGCCAAAAAAAAGTATACTTTTTTACGAGTTTTTCTTAATGTTTTTTTAGTTAAAAATTTAAAAAAAAAGAGTTTATTTTCACTCTCTTTTTTAATTAAATATTTGTTTCTAATTTCTTCTTAAAATAATTATTAATTGTGTTTTCAACAATAGATAATTTATTATTAATAACACTTATATTATTAAGGTATTCTCGATATAATGGATGATTATTTAATTCGTTTGTAGCATTATCTAATTCTTCTTTTTTAACTAAGTTATGTAGATAATCTTTATTTAATTGTCGAACTTTATTAATTAGGATTACTAATTCTTTATTCTTACCTATTTCTTCTTTTAATAATAAGTATTTTTTATAATCATCACTAGATTCTATTTCATTAATTATTTCATCTAATTTATTCAGTATTTCTTGATTATTCAACGATTTCACCATCTAAACTAAAACTTTTAGCTTCGCATATTTTAACATCTACTATTTTACCAATAAAGTCTCTATTTCCTTTAAAGTTAACTAATTTACTTGTTTCTGTATAACCAAATAATTCATTTTCTTTAATACTATCGCCTTCTACTAAAACTTTATATGTTTTACCTTCCATCTTTTTATTAGATTCTAGTGAATAATTATTAATTATTTCATTAAGTTTATATAATCTTTGTTCTTTTTCTTCCATGGTTAAACTATCTTTTTCCATTAATTTAGCTGCTGGAGTTCCAACACGTGGTGAATAAATGAAAGTAAAAGCTCCATCATACTTACAATAGTTAACCATATCTAATGTATCATTAAAATCTTCTTCAGTTTCACCTGGGAAACCTACAATAATATCAGTTGTTATACTAACACCATCTATTTCTTTTAGTTTATTAAATAATTCTTTATAAGATTCTCGATTATAACGTCTACCCATTAATTTTAATATTTTATCACTGCCTGATTGTAGAGGTAAATGAATATAAGGCATGATATTTTTATGTTCTTTAATAACTTCAATCATACGATCTGTAAAATCCCAAGGATGACTTGTTATAAATCTAACACGAGGTAATCCTATTTCACTTACTTTTTCTAATAGATCAGCCAAATCATAACCTTCATCTAAATCTTTACCGTAGGCATTAACATTTTGTCCTAATAAAGTAACTTCCATGTAATTATCTTCTTTTAGTTTTCTTACTTCATTAAGAATATCTTCCATTCTTCGACTTCTTTGTTTACCTCTTGTATAAGGAACAATACAGTAAGTACAGAATTTATCACAACCATAAATAATATTAACATATGCTTTAAAAGTGTTAGTACGTCTCACTGGTAAACCTTCAACTAAATCTCCTTCAATACTAAAAACATCTATCTTAGTTTTAGAGTTATCCATATTCTCATATATTAATCTTGGTAAATCAAATAAGTTATGCGTTCCAAAAACAAAGTTAACATGACGGTACTTAGCTAATATTTCATTAACTACTACTTCTTCTTGAGCCATACAACCACATACTCCAATAATTAAATTAGGTCTTTCTTCCTTCAAGTGTTTTAATCTACCTAACATACCAAAAGCTTTATTATGGGCATTTTCTCTTATTGAACAAGTATTTAGTATTACTAAATCGGCTTTTTCCATATCATCACACTTAGTAAAACCAACATTATCAAGTAAACCTTCAATATTTTCAGTATCATGTTCATTCATTTGACAACCATATGTTTTAACATGATATGTTTTATTTGTTCCAATATTTTTATAAGAGTTATTTAATTTATAATCAATTCTTTTTACTTCTTTATTACTTCTTTTTCTTGCATCATTTAAATTAGGTAGATTCATCTTATCCCCTCACTTCACGTAATAGTATAGCATATTTTAATAAAAGAAAAAAGTTTCATTATGAAACTTTATTGTTCGACAAAATATAGAGCATCAACATTCATACGATCAGCATCATATGACTCGTATATTTTAGCGACATTCATCATCGTATTTGTCTTATAATACATTCTTGTTGAACCTCCACCATCAAGGTTAGCTGCAAAAGTACAATTAGGGAAATAATCATGCATTATTTTCCAACCCATTGGGTAAGATATTTTTTTTGAATTAACAAAATTTGCTAAAATGAAATTGTTTTTATCAATCTGACATATTTGAGTTCTTGCTGCATAGCCTTTTTCATTAACAATATAACCTGACCAATTAGAATTAGTAAACCCAACTATTGCCCAA